>Ga0137378_10001301_pt1 | contig 20940 bp, 23 predicted proteins | sample SagtaG_21_FD_104813 | JGI IMG/M metagenome (GOLD analysis project Ga0137378, IMG submission 104813) | Vadose zone soil microbial communities from Sagehorn Ranch, Mendocino, California, USA - Sage2_L_60_16 metaG | ecosystem: Environmental > Terrestrial > Soil > Vadose zone | place: USA... | reverse complement strand
TCGCGCTTCGAAAGTGCGTGGACCGAGGCCGATCTGGCCGATGCGACGCGCCGTAGCGCAGAGACCGAGCGCAAATCCCGCGAAGGCTGGTGGGTGGCTGCGATCGTCGGCGCCGCATTAATCATCGTCGGATATGAGCTGTTCGCCGTGGCCGGTGCGCTTGCCGGCGCAGTCGTGGCACTTTTTGTCGGCAGCGGCATCGAGCAGGAGTATCGTCGCAGGCAGCGGGGCGCGCTCGTCGATGCGCGCAACGACCTCGACGCTGCGGAAATGCGCGCGCGAGACCGTCTGGAATTATTCAGCGAATCCGAGGAGCGAACAGGGTCGCCGGAAGAATCACCGGAGCACGCGCAATGATTGTCTCGCCTCGGGAGCCGCGGGGCAGCGTGCTTTTCGTCTGCACCACGGAATTGCTCGTATTGCCTGCAGGAGAGTGCGTCGAGGCAGCGCGTCCTGCCGCGCGAATCACAGCCTGCTAGACGGTACGGTGCTCGGCGATCTCGCTAAATCTTTCGGCGGCGCGACATAGCGGCAACTGCCGCCGCAAACAACAGCACCAACGTTCCCGGTTCAGGTACCGTGCGACCGACGTTGAAAACGAAATTGTCGACGCCATACGGATGGAAATTCGTACCGGTGCCCGACCATGTGATGCTGGTGATACCGACATTCGCCAACGATAGGGTGGTCCACTGGTTGATGGCGCCCAAGGTCGCCGTCACCGTACCTAGCAATCCGGAGGTGCCGAAGGCCATCAACGTGATTACCCCGTCGACAGAACCATTGCTGCGGGAAAAGTCCAGGCTCACGCCATTGACGGCCGAGCTGAATGTGACGATTTCGGAGTACCCGTTGATACCGTTGAATCCCAGAAACTGAGGTCCATTTGTCCCCTGCAGGCCCCAATTGCCTGGGTTACCGTTGCTATTTCCACCCCAGGTTCCGGAGTTAGTCGGACCGAAAGTCACGCCGATCCCGGTGTAGGCAGTTGTGAGGGCGACGTTGTTATTCGTTGCGGCGAATTCGTCGAAGGTGATCGTCGTTCCGGAGACACTGATAGCCCAGGAAAGCGCAATCATCAGAAAAGCGGAAAGGCAAAAATGCTTTCTCATCGGGGGTCCCTCTTGATCCGTGGGCGAACAGACTTACTGCCGGCGGCCCGCGTGGCGGGACACCATGAGCATGAATCGTGCCCTGCGAAAAGGGCGCAATGAATTCAAAGGCATAAAACCGGGCTGAGTGAGCAATCCAACTGCGATGTAAACTTTTTCGACGATGCCCGTTGTCGATGCCCGTTATGGAAGTGCTCTTTGTCTGCACCCGAAACGTCTGCCGCTCGCCGACCGCCGAAACCGTTTTTCGCGTCTTGCTTGAGCGCGAGCGGCTCGACCATCTCATTGCGGTCGACCGACTGGGACGCATGACTACCAGCTCGGCCAGCCGGCCGACATGCGGGCAACGATTGCAGCGCGGTCCCGAGGCTACGAGCTTATGCAACGAAAAGCGCCCACCGTAGGCGTCCAGGATTTCGCGCGCTTCGAATAGCTCGCCGAGCTGCGCACTCTCGAAGTGCGCGCGGGCATCGCCGCCGGGGGCCTGCGCTCGAATCTCGACGCCGAGCCGCGCGATCGCGTTCTCCAACGCCAGCTGCGCGAGCTCTACTTCGGCGTCGCCTTTGCGTTGCAGCGAAGACGCCTGATCGCGAAGCATCGCGAGGTTTCGCGTGTTGAGGCCGACCGGAAATCGACCATCAAACGCGGGCGATGGCGACTGAATATTGACCAGGGTGTTCAACCTATCCCGCTGCTCGATCGCCTGACGCATCATTGCCACCTCGCAGAGACCGGTAACGAGTCGTACCGCTTTCGGCACAGCAGCACCACTGCCAAGTCACGTATCAAGGCCAGGGAGCAGGCTAAGCGAACAAGCGAGACAATCACGTCGAACGACGAGATCTGAACCGACCACGAAAGGAGCACAGCAACCAGCACAAAGCACTACACTTATCCACAGCCGCCCGATCGACGGACGGCTTTCCACCATTGGTCAAAATTCAATCGGCACGGGTGGTCAAAATTCGCGCGGCGCCAACACCCTTCTATCTTTCATGCTTTCGCCCCATACTGAAAACGCCGCCTGGTGGGTGCGTCATCGTGTGACGGCCCAACCAGACTCTCAATGCGCTAAGGGTCATCGATTTTGGCACCAGCTTGCCTACCACACCCTACTTGCCAACTTGTATCTTGTCGGATGAGAAGATCGAGAAGGATGGAATTCGCGCCAAAGCGGATTGGAGGGCTCGATTGCTCTTGCGTTTCACGAAATCAATCATCCCTTGGTTACCTGCGACCACTTGGTGCGAAGCGTTAAGAGGCTCAATGACGGCTGTCTCCATATGCATTCCGACCTACAACGGCTCGGACTTTCTCGCGTCTAGCCTGGAGAGTGCTCTCGCGCAAAGCTTCGGGAAGCTGGAATTCATCATTTGCGATGACTGCTCAACCGATGACACCACGAATATTGCAGAGGAATACGCAAAGAGGGACTCGAGGGTGCGTCTCTATCGCAATCCCGTCAACCTTGGCCTCGTCGAAAATTGGAACCATACTATCGCCAAGGCTTCAGGAGAATGGATAAAGCTCCTCTTCCAGGATGACATCCTCTATCCGGATTGTATATCCGAGTTGTTTCGCACTGCGAGTCAAACATGCGGCCTATTCATCGCCAGTTTTCGCGATTTTATCTATGAAAAGAAGTTGGGCAGCGAAGGCGATACGTTCTACGATTGGCACGCCAAGCTGATCGCCAATTTGTACTTACGGTCGAAATTAACAGCTGAGGAAATCGCGACGCTTGCCTGCGAAAATATTGGTCTAAACTTGGTTGGCGAACCTCCTGCGACTCTGATTCACCGCTCTGTATTCGACAGGGTAGGGTATTTTAATTCATCTCTCTCGCAACGCCCCGACACGGAATTTTGGGTGCGGGCGGGAATTCAGTTTGGTGTCGAAATGGTCAGGCACCCATTGGTAGCTTTTCGAGTTCACTCAGCATCCGCGTCAGCGATAAATAAGGCGACCCGGGATTACGCAGATCGATGGCTGGATCCGCTGATTATCTTGCATCACTACCTGTTTGATCCGATTTACGCGCCGCTCCGAAAGGTCGCGAAGTCGAATGGAAGTTGGGCGGAACTTCGCCGCCAATTCTGGGACAAGGCGCACGATGCGAAGAGTCTGGCGTGGGACGCTCGCGCCGTCCAAGATTTGAAACCTTGGCAGGAGTGGCAGCGGACTGTCGAAGTGTATTCTAGGTTGGAGCGGATTCCGTTCCAATGGCAGTTAAGCCGAAAATATAGAAGGGCGATAAGGCGTCTGGATAACGCGTTCGGCACCAGGTGCGGCGAGCGGTAACCAGGCGATCGAAGTGACCAAGCCTAGAGTACTTGTATCAATTCTCAATTGGAACGGAGGCGACGGCATCCTCGCCTGTCTCGAATCTTTGTCCAAATCGGAGTTTCGGTCATTCTTCGTCGTAGTGATCGACAATGGATCCGTCGACGGCTCCGTGGATCGGATTCGCCAGGCATTTCCTTGGGCAACCTTGATCCGGAACACGGAGAATCTGGGATTCTGCAAGGGACAGAACCAAGGATTGCGTCTGGCAGCCGAGCAAGGGTTCGACTTCGTATGGGTCCTTAACGATGATACGTTGATCGACCCCGCTGCTCTCGGCAAGTTGGTGGCCGAGTTGGACGCGAACCCGACGATTGCTATGGTCTCCCCGGTTATTGTTGACGCCAAAGAAAACGGCGGCACTCAATACTGTGGAACCTCTATCGATTGGGACTCCATGTCCTTCCGGAACTGGGAAACCGTCGATCTTGCGCTCGAGGCACAAGCCACCGAGCCCTACGGGATTTGCCTATGGGGCACCGCACTGCTGGTCCGAGTCTCCGCTCTAGCAAAGATAGGACACCTTGACGAACTCTTTTTCGCCTACTATGAAGATTACGATTTATCGCTTCGAGCTATACGCAGCGGTTTCCAAAACAAGATTGTGGCCACGGCTCGCATATTTCATTTTGGAGAACACGATTCGAGCCAGCGACCCGCATATCACGTCTACTTCAACACGCGGAACCGAGCCCTATTGTGGAGGAAGCATCTTCCGCTGTTGAAACGCCCGAGATTCTGGCGGGAATACCTTGCAAGCTCGCTAATGCGAGCGAGCGGGTTTGACGAGAGTGGTGATACTAGTAAGATGAACGCGACGCTGCTGGCGATCTGGGATGCAATTAGAGGACAAGGTGGCGGCTTTGATCAAAGCAGAATCGTGTCACCCAGGGTAGCTTTCCTATTTACTGCTCATCCATATCTTCTAGCTGACATCCTGCGCTGCAACTTTGGTTCAATCGTACGTAGGTTTCGTAAGAACAGGGCAGCTCGTTAATCCGAGGTTTTTAGGACGTGGTGATGTGAAGCAGCTCAAGCGCAGCTAGGATGGCGAAGTGCGCAATTTATCGGTGCTGTAGCCATCGGCGTGGGCGAAGACGGCTTTCGCTCGATCCAGGGCGGGGCCGAAGGCGCCAAGGAGGATCTTGAAGGCTGGCGCAGCTTCCTCAAGCGACTCACTGGCGACAGATCAGGACGAACAATCCCCTGGAGCGAATTATCCGCGAGATCCGCCGGTGAACGCGGGTTGTGGGCGTGTTTTCCGGGCGAAACTCGCACGAAAACGCGTCAAGGCAGCAGGAGGCCGACATTGTGGGCTGCAGCCCGCGATCTGATCAGCGACCCTGTTCGATTGCTGACCGACGTCACCTTCGGCGCCCGCGAGGGCGCGGGGGGTTGAGTAAGTTTGCCCTCGACAGGGCCGGAAGAAAAAATTATGATAATCAACCAGTAGTATCGTCAGGTCCCCAATTCAATTCATGATATCCGTCACCGTTCCCGTTTTCAACGAAGTCGAAAGCATCGTTGCACTGCATGAACGTGTGTCTATTGTTCTCAAGAGCCTGGGCACACCATGGGAACTGATACTCGTCAATGACGGCAGCACCGACGGGACCGCTGCCGTGCTCGACAAGGTGGCGGCCGCCGATCCGAACGTCAAGGTGATCCACCTTCGCCGCAATTTCGGGCAGACCGCCGCGATGATGGCGGGCATCGATTTCGCGCGCGGCGACATCATCATTCCAATGGACGGCGACCTGCAGAACGACCCCATGGACATTCCCCGGCTTCTGACCAAGCTGGACGAAGGCTACGACGTGGTCTCGGGTTGGCGCAAGGGGCGCAAGGACGCGAAGCTAACGCGCACTTTTCCGAGCTGGCTGGCGAACCGTCTGATTTCGACCATCTCGGGCGTCCAGCTTCACGACTACGGCTGCTCCCTGAAGGCTTACCGGAAGAGCGTGATCAAGGACGTCAAGCTCTACGGCGAGATGCACCGTTTCATTCCGATCTACGCATCCTGGCAGGGCGCTCGCGTCGCCGAGATCCCGGTCACGCATCATGCGCGGCAGTTTGGCAAGTCGAAATACGGTCTCGGACGGACCATCAAAGTCAGCCTCGACCTGATTGTCGTCAAGTTCCTGGCGAAGTTCGCCCAGAAGCCAATGTATATCTTCGGAGGTGTCGGGCTGATTAGCCTGCTGGTGTCAGGGGCCTCCGGTGCCTGGGCGCTGTACCTGAAGTTCCGCTACCAAATCGCTTTCATACAGACTCCGCTGCCCCTCCTGTTCGTGCTGACCGCCATCACCGGCGTCATGTGCATTTTGATGGGCCTGCTCGCCGAGTTGCTCACTCGCACCTACCACGAGTCGCAGGACAAGCCGATCTACGTGGTCGGAGCGGTGCGCAACCTTGACGAGGCGCCCGTCGTTGCGCTGCCGGTTTCCACGCGTCGAACACAACCACTGTAGCGCTGTTCTTCGCCGATTCCGGAAGCAGAAGGATGGCCGGAGACAGCTCGCAGGCTGGGTTGGCCTGCGGCGGCTGCTGCGACATGCTGTGGTCAACATGAATCGCGTCCAAACATGAGTTTCGCGCACTCCTTTAGGGAGACTGCCGACAATTCCGAAAGCAATCCACGCTGGAGCTGGACCGCTTCGCTTCTGCTCTACGCGATCTTTGCGGCAATTGTTTTCATCGTTCAGGGCAGCCAGCCCCAGTTGGGTCCGGACCACGTTACGTACTTCCAACTCGCCGACTCGATCATCGACGCTCGGCCCGACGGTGATTACTGGCGCGAATCCAATTCCGTTCGGTTCTTCGGTGTCCTTCTGGCCTACCTTCATGCGTGGACGGGATCACACGTCTTGTCGACGAAGATTGTGCTCGCAGTCACCACCGTCCTCTATCTGTTGTCGGCGGAACTCCTGTTCGGCCTGTTCACCAGCGCTCGCTGGCAGACTGTCTTGTTCGTCATCCTCTCCGGCTTCGCGGTGTCGTTCGGGTTCTCGTCATGGGGTGTGACTGACTCCACCGCGCTGCTTCCGCGAACTCTGGTCCTACCGATCGTCATGCTGTCGATTTGGTTCTGGCTCCGATTTCACGATCGACCCGTCAAGTACCTCGTGTTTTCGTTTCTGATGATCGGTTCCTTGCTCCATCTCAGCACCTTCTACGTTGCCGGAATACTCGCGCTGCTGGAGGTCTGGGATTTCGTTGTGATCAGGAAATACAAAATCGATATCCGCGTTCCGGCGTTTCTCGGCGGTCTCGCGCTGGCTGCCGGACTCCTTTTCGTGTTCGAATCGCTTGGCATCTCGGTCGGGGTATTCTACGGATTGATCCCGAAGTTGTTCTCGGAAACGCGGTTCGCAGCCCGGAGTTCTCAGGCGTTCGAGCAAAGCGTCGCCGCGACCGCCCAGGATGCGTGGGCAATGGAACTCGGTCTTCGCCCGTGGCGCAACATGCCTCTGGGAATGGCGAACGTTGCCAATCTGCTTTCGTCCAGTGCCCTGGTATTGATGCTTGCCTTTTATGGCGTGGTCAGGGCACATGCGGCCGGATTCAAGCCAGCCGACCGCTTTATGGCTGCCATGCTGGTAGCGGTTCCCGTTTTCGCGTTTGTTCCGCAGACGCTGCTGTGGGTGCTGCGCTCATTCACCCGGATTTACCCGGCAACCATTGAAGAGGTGAGGGCGATCGGGTTTATCATGATTCCGGCCCTCTATTTTGTCCTGCGACTGTTCCAGTTGGTCCTCGCGGAAGGAGGACGCTATCGCCGTCTGGAGGCAGCGGCTGTTGTCGTCGCGACAATCGCATTGCCTCTGACGATGAAGTCCCTGCCCAACAGTGCTCGCGAGGGAATTTTTTCCCTGATGACCACGTTGCACGTTGTCGATCCCTCCAGCCCGTCGAGCGTCATCAATGCGCGGTCGGCGCTGGGCATCACGTACTCCACGCCGTTTTACTATTCCACTGAAGGCGTCATCCGGTGGATTCGTGACAACACGCCTCCAGGTACCCGGATTCTCACCGATCGTGACGAGCTGATCCTGCTGCGCGACCACGAAATCGTCGGGCCCAGACAGGTGGCCGCAGTTCCCCAAAAGTTTGGGGTTGAGCTTCCATCGATGATGCAGATGGTCTTCCGAACAATGGAAGCCATGCAGTCGCGCGATACCCAGAGCGTGGAACGCCTCGCGGAATCCTACAGTGCCGATTTCTTCGTGGTGGCATGGCAGGTCGAGACCGCGCTCTACCGCGACAATTATTTCTCGGTGGTCCGGGTCCGAAAGGATCTTGATGACTGAGCGGATGAATGCGCGTCGCCGACGTCTCGTGCTCATGGTCGAGGCGAACGCATCGCGGGCCGCGCGTGACGTACGCGAAGCTCATGCCATGCCGCGAAACTCCGCGGACGCCGCCCACTATGGTCGGATTCGGGCCGTGGAAAGCGCGATCAGGATCGCGCACCCGATGCGCACTAGTTCCGCGCCTGGCTGGAGATCACTCTTGATTTCGATATAGCCTTGGCCCCCTCGAACGATGCGTTGACTGTAAGTGCCGGGGCGGGCAGCCATTCTCGGCGGATGGTATCGATCGCGCTTTACGTCGGGTTCGCAGCGGCAGTATTCCTGATTCACGGGACCCGACCGCTGCTGAGCCCCGACCACCTGTCCTATATCCAGCTCGCCGACTCGATCATGGTGTCGTGCACCTCCGGCGCCTACTGGCGCGAAACCAATTCGAATCGCAGCTTCGGCGTACTGCTTTCGTATCTGCATCCCTGGACTGGATCGCATATCCTTTCGATGAAAATCGTTCTTGCGGTAGTCACGGTCCTCTACCTGCTTTCGGCGGAGCTCTTTTTCGGATTGTTTTCCAGGGCGCGCTGGCAGGCCGTCCTGTTCGCGCTCGTGTCCAGCTTCGCAGTCTCCTTCGGGGTCTCGTCATGGGGCATCACCGATTCGACTGCGCTTCTGCCACGAACCCTGGTCGCGCCGATCATCATGGTTTCCATGTGGATCTGGATTCGCTACTACGACCGGCCCCTGAAGTACCTTGTATTCCCCCTCCTGATCCTGGGCGCCCTATTGCATTTGAGCACGTTCTATCTGGCGGGAGTCCTTGCAATTCTCGAAGTCTGGGATTTCGTCGCGCTGCGCAGAATGCGGGTTGATGGACGTGCTTTCGCGTTTGCAGGTGGGTTGGTGCTGGCGGTGGTGCTCCAATTTGCACTCGAGTCTTTCGCCATCTCGAGCCAGATCATCGGTATCCAGGTCCCCTACTTGTTTCGCTCTATCGGCATCGACATTCCGAACGCCGAGGCGAGAGACGCCTCGACTTGTTCCAGGGATGTGTTGGAAGGCTCGTCAATAGCCGGCGACTCGAAGTCCCGGAATGAGATGGCCGGCGCGAAGGCGGCGTCGGGCTTTGCGGAAGGCGGTCGACCGCCGGAAGCATTAAATCAGGAAACGCCGAGTACAGCGGTCGCCGCGGTGGATCGCGCAGGAAGGACTCTTGCAGTGAGCAGCGCGAAGGAGGCATGGGCCGTCGAACTCAGCTTGCGCCCTTGGCGGAACATGCCGCTTCCAATGGTCAATGTGGCCAATACAGTGGCGTCCTCGGCGCTGATCCTCATGCTCGCCATGGGAGGGCTTATAAGGGAAGCCCGTGCCGGATTTTCGAGGGTCGACCGTTTCATGGCGGCAATGCTCGTCGTCGTGCCGCTCTTTGCTTTTTTTCCCCAAACGATTCTCTGGGGCCTGCGCTCGGTCACATCGATCTATCCGGCTACGATCGAGGAGGTGAGGGCGCTCAATCTGATCATGATTCCAGCCCTCTACTTCGTGATGAGGCTGTTCATGCGAGTACTCGAGGGTGACGGGCCGCACCGACGTTTGAGGGCGACGGCCATCATTTTCGCCGTCATTGCGTTGCCATTGTTCATGAAAGCAATTCCGCTTTGGGCACGCGAGAGGGTCTTGACGGCCATGACAGACTTGCGAATCGTCGATCAGAGCCGACCTTCGAGCATCGTCAACGCGCGCTCGGCGCTTGGTCTTTCCACGGGCATTTCCTTGTATTACTCGACGCAGCGAGTCAGGGAGTGGTTACAGGCCAACACCCCTTCCCAGGCGCGCATACTGACGGACCGGGACGACATGATTCTCCTTCGCGACAGGGTCGTGGTGGGGCCCAGGCAAACCGTCGTGAAGGCGTTCGATGCAACGCTGGAGCGGACGCAGTTCTTCTTTCAACTGACGCGTGCGATGGAAGCGAGAGATACGGCCCGCCTCAGGGAATTGGCGAGAGCGTGCACCGCCGATTTCGTCGTCGTCCCTTGGCGCGCAGACGGGGCCTTGTATGTCGACGATGACTTTTCCGTCATCGCCTTCCGGAATGAATAGGAGCGATAGGGCGATGGGCGCGAGTTCCGGGGCTGTGCTGCACATCGTCGATTCACTCGCGTTCGGCGGAGCACAATCCATCCTGAAGGACTACTTCGAATCCCGTCCAGACGACAAGACGCTGCACCTCTACGCGCTGCGTGTCGCCCCGAGGCAGGTGAATATTTCTCACCCCAATGTCCACGTCAATCCGTCATCCGCGAGGTTGTCCATGGCTCCATTGCTGGAATTGCGCCGGATGGTTGGAGGGGAGGGTGTCGGCGTCCTGCATTGCCACTTGTTCAGGTCGCAGGTATTCGGCTACATCCTGAAAGCGCTTTTCTTTCCGCAAATCGCCCTTGTTTTCCACGAGCACGGCAGGGTGGTCGGACGCGAAGGGGAATCGGCGTTGGAGGCGCTGATGTTTCGCCTCTTTCTTCGCCTTGCGTGGCGCCGGGTGGACCGGTTCATCTGCATCAGCGACTACACCCTATCGAGGCTGTTGCAGCTTGTCGAAGGGGCACGTCGTCGCGCTTCGGTCGTGGCAAATCCCATACCGGTGTACCCGGGCGGCAACGACACGCAGGACCCGGCGGACATTCGGCGATCCTTCGCAGTGCCGGACGGCGCATATGTCGTCGGCTTTGCTTCCCGGCTGGTCGAAAGAAAAGGATGGCGCGATTTTCTGGACGCAGTGCACGCGCTTTCCGCTCGACTCTCGGTGTTCTTCCTGCTTGCCGGTGATGGGGAAGACCGCGACAAGGTTGAACGGTACATTCGCCATCTTGGTCTCGAAGACAGCGGGCGGATGCTTGGTTACATCGATAGAATGGCACGGTTCTACAGGGCTCTCGACTGCTTTGTCATGCCTTCCCATTGGGAGCCGCATGGGCTTGCTCATCTCGAGGCCCAGAGGTTCGGTGTGCCGGTAGTCGTGTCCAGCGTTCCGGGACTCAACGCGACGGTTCACGACGAGGTGGACACCCTGCTTTTCAAAGCCGCCGATCCACAGGCCCTGGCGGCGTGCATACACCGGATCGCCATCGATTCGGCCCTTCGCGGCCGGCTTGTGGCAGGGGGACACGCCAACGCGGCGCAATACACCATGGGTGCATTTTCTTCGAAGCTGGAAGAGATCTATTCGACGTTTCGCCCTGAAGTGGCAACTGAAAAGCAGACTGGCTTCGAGGCCGATAGAAAAATCTAATTCAGGGGTTGTGCCTTGGCGTATTTTGACCATTTTGCGGGGGGAACGAGCACGGGAATCGGCAATTGGCTGACAGCCCGCGCCATCGAGCTTCAGTTCGCGTTCTTGTCTCGCCACCTTCCCCAAGGACGCAGTGTCGACATACTTGAAATCGGCCCCGGCCACGGCGAGTTCGCGGCGCGAATAATGTCAGCGGGCTTAGGAAACTATGACGTGGTCGAGCCCAATGCGACGCTTAGGGCGAAGCTCAATGTCCTGGGAGTCAGGCAGGCTAAGTCGTACCTGATTCCGGACTTGGACGAAGCAGATGAGTCCTACGATGCGATCATCATGTGCGACGTGTTCGAACACTTGAACGACTCATGCGAGGCGCTAAGATTTGTCTCGGAGGCGAAGCGAGTGCTACGTAAGGGAGGAATCCTGTTCATCCTGAGCCCCGATGTCATGGACTGGAAAGAGGATTTCTACAACTGCGATTTTTCACACTCGAATCCCACGACGGTTCGGCGAACGCACCAGATGTTCATGAATGAGCAACTCACGACAGCCGGCTTCGAGTACGCGTATTCAGGTTTCCGGGGCGCCATCGGGTACGGATTGAGCCGCGTAGTGAAGATTCTCACGTCTCGCGCGCGAAGCGAAGACCTGGACTATAAGCTCTACAAATTGCGACTCACCTTTCTCCGGCGTTTTATGATTGTCGGAAGGAAGGATGCCTGATGATCCAGGTCGCCGCATGGGGTCGAGCGCGAAACGAGACGTGTTGGCGGTGCGGGAGTCGGGACGGCAATTTGAGCCTCAAGTTCCTCGCAAAAGGGTGGCGCGTAAGCGCTGCGGGTGTTTCGGCTAATTTGCTCGCGGCAGCGGCCCGGGATCGCTGCAATATTCAACAATAGCGCGAGAGGGCAACCCGGCAGCTCGCCGAGTACCCCGCGGCGAACAGAATGTAACTATCGGAGCGTTGTGGCAGCTGATGCCTTTCCGGCGAAGCTTTCACAAATTCCTTTGCAAGGCAGCTTTCATGAAGGCTTTCGTCAACCGTCGCTACAAACGGAAGGAGACCTCCATATGCGGCACCACGGCCATAGTCGATTCAAAGAACTGCCGCTTGTATCGGCCTCGCGCAGGACGGGCGTTTTTGAGCGGTGTCCTGGAGCGTCCAGCGACATGAAGCAGGTGTTTGCTGGAAAGCATTGCCAGCTGCCGGCAGGGCAGTCGATGGCGCGCTCAATCTGAAGGGGAAAGTGCGTGTGCGGGATTGCAGGATTTGCAGGAGATGGTGACGTCGCGATTCTGAAGCGAATGAGTGACGCCATCACGCATCGTGGACCCGACGCCGAAGGCGTTTGGGTGGATGGGGCGGCACGCGTGTTCCTGGGCCACCGCCGTCTGTCGATCGTGGATATACGCGGCGGCGAGCAGCCGATGTGGACATCGGACAAGATGCTGGGCGTGGTGTTCAATGGCGAGATATACAACCATCTCGACGTGCGTGCTGAGCTCATCGCTCTCGGCTACCAATTCCAGACTGACCATTCCGATACGGAGGTCCTGCTGCATGGCTATCGCGCGTGGGGCCCGGCGTTTGTCGACAGGCTCAATGGCATGTGGGCGTTCGTCATACTCGATCGTGCGCGGCGGCGCCTGTTCTGCAGCCGCGACCGCTTCGGCAAGAAGCCGTTCTACTACCTGCTTAGGAACGGAACTTTTGCATTCGCGTCGGAGCTAAGCGCTTTGCGCAGGCATCCGCTAATGTCTGAGCGGCTGTCGACGCGCAGCCTGAAAAAATACTTTGCCTATGGGTACATTCCGGCGCCCGCAACAATCCTCGAAAGCGTATTCCGGCTGCCCGCAGGGCATTCGTTGAGCTTTAACCTCGATACCCGTGGCCTCCGCGTCGTAAAGTATTGGGATTTCGTCATCGAGCCCTTCGACGCCATACCCGCGAACCCAGAGGCCGAGTGGGGTGAGCATCTCATCGAATTGATCAGCGCCGCGGTCAAGCGTCGCTTGATGTCGGACGTGCCCCTGGGTTTCTTCCTCAGCGGTGGCATCGATTCGTCGTCGGTTGCCGCGCTCGCGACGCGGCATATGGATCGCGGCCGGATGAAGACGTTCAGCATCGGATTCGAGGAGGCGACCTTTGATGAATCGCGATACGCTGACCAGATGGCGTCCTCCCTGGGTACGCAGCACCACTCAGACGTCCTGTCTCTGGAGAAGGCGCGGGGACTGCTGCCGGAGATCGTCCGCAGGCTCGATGAACCGATGGGAGACAGCTCGCTTCTTCCGACTTACCTTCTGTGCAAGCACACACGCTCCCTCGTCACGGTGGCCCTCGGGGGCGACGGGGCGGATGAACTCTTCGCCGGGTACGATCCGTTTCGCGCACTGCGCGCAGCCGAGGTCTACCGCAAGCTGATGCCGCGGCCCGTGCACGAGGCCGTCCGGCTCGTGATGTCCCGGCTGCCTGTCTCCCACGTCAACATGAGTCTGGATTTTCGGATCAAGCGTACCCTTCGCGGGTTGAGCTACGACCGGCGTTTGTGGTGCCCGGTCTGGATGGGGCCTTTGGATCCTGCGGAACTCGCCGAGTTGTTCAGCGAGCCCGTGGACATCGATGATGTCTACAGCGAGGCGATCGAGCAGTGGGATGCCTGCCGCCAGGACAGCATGGTCGACAAGGTTCTCCAGTTCTACACGAAGCTCTACCTGCAGGACGACATCCTCACCAAGGTCGACCGTGCAAGCATGATGCACTCCCTCGAAGTGCGGGCTCCCTACCTCGACATCGAACTCGTCGATTTCGTGCGCCGAATTCCCCACCAGTACAAGCTTCGCAATGGCGAGACCAAGTACATTCTGAAGAAGGCGCTCGAGAATGTCCTGCCGCACAAAATTCTGTACCGTCCAAAGAAGGGCTTTGGCGTTCCGATAGGTCCCTGGTTTCGCAGGGGGGTACTGGATTTGCCGGCCGAGGGCCGCTGGGGAGCGCTCAACCCCGCCTTCGTCGAGCGCAAGCGGACGGACCACAAGGCTGGCCGCGCCGATGATCGCGCATTCCTCTGGAATGCCTGGCTGCTGCGGGAGTGGCAGGCCGGGCGCATTCCTGAAGCACGCGGCATCAACGAAGCGTGTGGAGTCCCATGAAGGCAGACCAGCAAACTGCAGATGCATTTGCGTCTTCCTGGAACAATCTACCTTCCGGCTCGGTGTACACGCAGGAGCAGGTTATCGACTGGTTCCAGCCGCTGTCGCCGGACGACATTCGGGGGGAGCGCGTGCTCGAAATGGGCTGCGGGAACGGCAGCCTCATGATCCACGTTCTTCGCTGGTCACCCCAATGGCTGGACGGCCTCGATCTTGGGGCGGCTGTTGTGTCCGCCGAGGCAAATCTGACCACCTCTGGCTACACCAATTGGTCCCTGAGGCAGGATGACCTGACGACCTTTACGAGCGAGGGGTACGACATCGTTTACAGCATTGGCGTGCTCCATCATCTCAAGGACCCGAAGCTCGGCTTTGAATCCGTCGTACGCAATACGCGCCCCGGTGGGAGGTTTCACTGCTGGGTCTACGCCAAAGAGGGAAATGCGGCGGTCATACGGCTCGTGGACCCGATAAGGCGCGTCGCGGCGCGCCTGCCTTGGTGGCTCACCAAGTACGGACTGGCAACACCGCTCGCACTCCCGTTTTTCGTCTATGCCAAGCTCTTGGCGGCACTTCCCCGTTGGTCGCCGCTGCGGCGGTTCCCGCTGTACGAATACAGCCTGTGGATCGCGAAACGCGAGTTCACATTTTTCAGGCATGTTGCGTTCGATCAGCTCGTGACTCCGCAAACGATCTATCTCGACCGCGCCACCATCGCAGATTGGCTTAAGGGCAATCAACGAATTGTCCAGGAGAGCACATACGTCATCATGCGCAACGGGAACTCGTGGAAGTTCGGAGGGCGGATTCGTTGAAGATCCTGCTGGTGAACTACGAGTACCCGCCCTTGGGAGGGGGAGCTGCCAACGGGACCATGTTCATCGGGAAAGTGCTGGCGGAGTTGGGTCACGAACCTACGGTTCTGACAAGCGCCTTCGGGAACCTTTCTCGACAATCATTCGACAATGGCATCTGTGTTCAGCGCGTTCGCGCGATCCGCAAGGCCGCCGATCGGTCGAATCCGATGGAGATGGCGAGTTTTCTCGTTGCCGCACTATGGAATGCACGGCGCGTTGCAGGTGAACGGCAAATCGAAGGCGTGATCACGTTCTTCACCATTCCCTGCGGCCCGGTCGGTTGGTTCCTGAAGCGGACCCTGGGATTGCCTTACATCGTGTCCCTGCGGGGTGGAGATGTCCCCGGCCTCGTTCCCGGAATTGACCGGATGCACCGTCTGATGGCGCCCCTGCGCCGAACCGTTCTCCGCCATGCCTGCGCGGTAGTTGCCAATTCCGCTAGCCTTGCGCGACTGTCGGAGCGCACCGACCCGTTTCCGGTTCGCATCATTCCCAATGGCGTGAATGCCGACTATTTCCATCCCGCGTCCAACAGCGAGCGGAGCGACGGGCAGACCTTTCGCATTCTCTTCGTTGGCAGGCTTCACGCGCAGAAGAACGTCGCCCTCCTGCTTCGGGCCGTAGCGGGAATGCGAAGCGAAGGGGCAACGCAGGTGCATCTGGAAGTCGTTGGCGACGGGCCGGAACGCGTGGAACTGGAGCGCCGGGCCGGCTTGCTGGGTCTTTCCACCTGCGTTGCGTGGCACGGATGGTGCAGCAAGGAGGAGACTGCTGTACTTTACCGGCGTTCTGACTGCCTCGTGAATCCTTCGATATATGAAGGAATGCCAAACACGGTTCTGGAAGCGATGGCGAGCGGGCTTCCGGTGGTGGCGAGCGATGTGGGAGGCAACAATGAGCTGGTGATTCCAGGGGAAACCGGATTTCTGTTCCGTCTTTCCGAGCCGGATGCGCTGCGGGCGCATCTCAAGACTCTGGCGGATAGCAGGGAGCTTTGCCGTTCCTTGGGTGCGCGGGGGCGGGAAGTCGCGCTTGCGGGCTATTCCTGGACGAGCGTGGGCAGGCGATATGTCGGTCTCTTGTCGGGGCATGACGATGTCGAGGACTGAGTACGGCTGCCCGTGCATGCGGACATCCGCTACCGTCTGACGTGATCCTCGCGCGTTGGGTCGTTGTCACAAGAAGTCGTTGTTGCTTGCGAGAATTGCCTGCCTGACGGTACCTGCTTTCCTGAAAGACAAGTTGATCGACCATGAAGCAATTCGATTTTGGCCAGAACTGGTCCGACTTTTCGGCGAATGCGGCAACCGTCGAACGCGTGGCGCAAGCGCGCGCAGGCTTCTCCGCGCTGATGAGGGGGATCGAGATCGGGGGAAAGAGCTTTCTGGATATCGGTTTCGGTCAGGGCTTCAGCCTGCTATCAGCGCGGGCCGTCGGGGCGGCAGCAGTCGGCTGCGACATCAGCCCGAAAAGTTGCTGCTGCCGGTCGGCCTTCTCGGCCTGGTGCTCGCAAGAGTGGATCCGGCATCGATTTTCGAGGTCCTGCGGAAGGCTGATCCGTGGCTCGTGGCATTTTGGCATGCGCTGGTGCCGGTCAGCATCGCCCTGGCCGCGTGGCGCTGGGAGATTCTGGCCCCAGGGCTCTCGATGGATCGGTGTCTTCTTTGGCCACGTTCTTCCAAGATCGATCGCGGGCGACATCGCAAAGGGGGTGTCCCTTGCGCTCAAGGACAGCAGGGCCCGGTCGGGCCCGGCAGCGTCGATCGTTGCGTCACAGTTGGCGCTGTAATCCAGCTTTGGGAAATGCATAGGAAGCGATGAGCATGGCTGCGGATCGGACAGGAACCGCGCCGACGCGGTCACCGGCAGGCAAGGGACAAGAGATGGCGGCACCACAGCCTTCACTGGGAAATCCATCACGGTGACCGCAGACCACCTCTCAATGTGGCCTGCCAACCTGCCAAGGGCCGTTGCCGGCATGCTGCTCATCGCAGTCGTGCTGGCATTTGCGATGGCGATGGTGAGCGCTATCAACCAGGTCCCCGGCCAGTGGATCGGCCCGCCGGACGAGTACCTGCATCGCGCGGCTGCCCGTTACTACCTCGACCATTGGCTTCCACCAAAGGTCGGCGATCCCGCGACGCTCGATTCGTACTCGCGCGACTACGGCTTGTCGTACGTGAATGACACGGATTTCGTCTATCCGTTCGCCGGAAAGTTTGCGGCGCTGATCACCTCGGTGGTGCCCAATTATGACTTGGGCTTCAGGCTTTTCAACGTGCTTCTTCTCGGCATTCTGGCGGCGTTCTGCGGCATGCGTCCGGCCGCTTTTCTCATCTTTTCCCCACTGCTCCTCTCGCCGCAAATCTGGTACATCTTCAGCTATTTCAATGGCGATGCATTTGCGCTTTTCCTGGCGGTCCTGATCGCGTACCAGGTTGCCGAGCCCGGCAGCCTCTTCAACCGGCACCTGGACAGCCCCGGAGTACTGCGGAACTTTTCCGGCGCGATCGCGCTTGGGTTGCTGGTCGGGCTCCTGGCCTTGTCGAAAAGGAACTACTTCACGTTCCTTGCGTTCATTTCCGTCGCCGCCGCCCTGGGCCGTCTTGGCAGGCTGAGCGCTCTTCTTGTTGCCGCCTCAGCGATTGTCGCCGCGGGCGCGTACCTCAAATGGTATGAAATTCCGGGAGCGCAGCCGTGGCTGGCGGCGGGCGGAGCAGCAGCGCTCGTGTTGCTGGCGATCCTCGCGAGGCCATCGACTCGCGGCGCGCGCGTGAATGCGCTCGTCAAGTACGCATGTGTCTGCGTAGTGGCGGCGGCCGTGATTGTGCCGCGAGTCTGGTGGGACGTGGCACAGCACGGTTCGCTCGAGCAGAAGCAGACCGCGATAAACCAGGCCCAGGAGGAGTTGGCAGCGCCGGTCTACAAGCCATCGAGAGTCTATTCAGAAAAGCGTGATGCCTACTATGGCCTTGACCTTCGAGCCAGGGGATTGCCGTTGCGCCAACTCTTCGCCCCGCCATGGAACTGGCACACCAAGACCTTCGTGTCCGCCACCGGGCAATATGGCTGGCTCGAATACAGTGCGCCGGAGCCCTACTACGTGATCATGGGTGCGGCATATCTGACTCTTCTGGCGGTATATGTCCGGGCGGTGGTGCGATCCAGGGAGGTTGCGGTGGGCCTGGGCTTTCTGTTCGTGGCGACCTTCACCGCGCTCACCGTCGCGGTGGCGATTTACCACTCGTGGGTCAATGACTTCCAGGCACAAGGCCGATACCTGTTTCCAATCGTCGCCATGCTAGGAATCGGCCTCCAGTCCGTGCGAGACAAGATGGATCCACGAGTGGCCATAGGCGTTGTCGCCGGTTGTTTCGCGTTGTCGGTCTGGTCGTTCATCATCATCGGGCTCTGACATTCCCAGGAGCTCTTGAGGGCAATGTTGAGTTCAGACAGAGTGTGATGCAATGGCGCAAAGACATGAAATGAAGCCCAGTGACCGATGGCGACTGAGCGCGGCCGCTCGATGGACACGATACGCAAATGCTCTGGCGGATGGGCTAGATCTCACTTACTGCGGCACTACTAAGCATTAGCAACGGTCTCCCCTCGCGCGCGACTCGGCTCTTGCCGGGAGCCTTGCGGGGCGTGCGGTTCACCGTCGCGGCGGCTGATTGGAATGACGTGCGGGTTCGATCAATACCGCTCCGAACCTTGTCGCGTGAACTATTGGGATAAACTCTACTCCGGAGAAAACGGAGGCGTGCCTTTGCTCAGCGGCTTGAGAGCCAATCAATCGATCGACGTGAGCGATCAAACGCCAATCTCTTGCCGTGTTAAGTCACTTCTATGTGAAGTGGAAGCGCTTGCGAGTGATGCTTTTACCGGATTGGGGTTTATAGTCTCGAACGGTGCGTCGGAGCTGCCTGTTTATCCACTAAGGCTGATGAATACCATACCAATATCACTCCGCTGGCGCATCGGCTGGTGTGCCTGGCGGCGCGAGGTAGCCCCTACCACGACGGGTTTCATCTCTTGATGCCAGACTTTCAGCTGCATTCGGTTGCACTTTATTTCTCTCCGCCAATCGTGCCAGGTCTCCAAGTGAACTATGCAAAGCGCTTTGGAGGACGCTACCTAGCGGGACTCTTTGGATCCCTGATACCAAGCGTTTTGTCCATCGGAGTGTTGAGCTGCAGCTATGGCGCTGTCGTGTTTACAGGCGGTCGAGAACACTGGCCAATGTTTTATCTAATCTCCCCCGCCAAGGCTTTGGCTATCGTTGCGGGTGTATGTGCTGGGCTGAGGCCAACCTCGGTCGCGGTCGGACCGGCGTGAAGGTCGCGATCGTAACGGGCGCGGCTAGCGGATTGGGCCTCGCCCTTTGCCGCAAACTGCTTCTTCGAGGACACCGCGTTGCGATGTTCTCGCGCGATGTTGCCAAGTTGGAAGAGGAGGCGGCGATCCTGGGTGCAGAGGGACAGATCATCGCGCTTCCCGGTGACGTGACTGATGCGAATCGAGTTCGCGAGGCAGTTGAATACGTTGAAACCGCATGGGGTCCCATACATCTCGCCATCGCGAACGCCGGTCTCCGGCACGCTACGTGGGCCAACGAATTCCCTCTGCAATGGGCCAAGCAGTTGATGGAAACGAACTATTTTGGAACGCTTCATTTGTTCGACGCCGTAATTCCTCGGATGCTCGGCAGAAAGCAGGGATGCTTCGTGGGCATCGCATCACTAGCGGGAATTCGATGCTTGCCGGGCGGATCCGCATATGGGGCGAGCAAGGCGGCAGTGCAGTCCTTTCTCGATACCGTTAGGCTTGAGTTGGGACCCCATGGCATCCAGGTAGTAACGGTTAATCCTTGGTTCATACGGACTGCCGCAGAGGACGACGGCATTCCCCGGCCGCTCTTGGTAGAGGTTCAGTGGGCGGCAAATACTATTGTTAGCGGGATCGAAGCCGGCAAGACGCAAATCGAATTCCCGCTCCTGCCATCGCTCGTATGGAAACTGATTCGGGTGCTTCCCAACAAAGTATTTGCCTGGCTGTTCCGTCACCGGCAGAACCGTTCGAGCATCGGATTGAGAATTCTTTCGTTTGCCACGTCAAAGCTGGCAAGACACAGGTCGAATCCCGGCTCCGGGCATCCTTCGGACGGGTGCTAGTTCGACCTGTTCCCAATGCGGTGTTTGCCTGGCTGTTCGATCCTGGCAGAAGACCGCCCGAGCGATAGTCGCTGTGGCGTTTCTTGGAATCCCGATCTGCGGGCTGGCGTGGAACGTCGTACCCACGAGCGCGAGAACGTGATTAGCGTGCCGGTCCCATCCGCCCGAACGCGCGCACGTTCGGGCCTTCACAGCCGCTCGGCTCAGGGCATTCTTGCTCAGGAGCTGATTCCTCGGCAGGCCTCAGCATCTTGACACTGCCGTCGTGGCTGGCGCGCGCGTGACGTACGACGCTACGCCAAGCCACCACCGATGACTTGCTCGAGCAACTCCTGGCAGAGCTGCCCGGGGACTATCCCATCAGTTGCAGGAGGCTTTTGGCAGCAATCCGGAGGCGGGTCCGCTGCTCGAGGTGCACGATCCCACCAGCGAGCCGCCATGCCGGATTAGCGAACTTACGACTCCTTACATTACCCACCAGGTAATGCCGGCTACCGTCACCTGAAACGAGCTCAGGACGTCCTTCTCGTCCATTACACGGATGCTTGGCGTTTCATAGGGGCGAATGGTCGTCCCATTGCCCGCATCTGCATTCTTCGCGACGTCAAAGTTTTCCATTTGTTCTCTCGCCCTAAGAGAAGTACCTGTTTAAAAGAGAAACCAAGCTAATTCACGGTCATTCGCACGCAACAAAATCCAATAACGAAT
>Ga0137378_10001300_pt1 | contig 20945 bp, 25 predicted proteins | sample SagtaG_21_FD_104813 | JGI IMG/M metagenome (GOLD analysis project Ga0137378, IMG submission 104813) | Vadose zone soil microbial communities from Sagehorn Ranch, Mendocino, California, USA - Sage2_L_60_16 metaG | ecosystem: Environmental > Terrestrial > Soil > Vadose zone | place: USA... | reverse complement strand
GGTGTGGGTCATTCGTGTGTGGGAAGAGCAGGCCCCAGAAGGCGAGGAGCCGCTGGAATGGGTCTTGTTGACCTCGGTTCCCACCACGACGCTCGAACAAGCCTGGGAGCGCGTGGACTGGTATCGGCGAAGCTTTCTGGTCGAGGACTCTCACCAATGTCTCACAAGTGGGTGTCGCATTGAGCAACGGCAAGGGCCTCGTGTTGACGGCCTGATGCGGAGGCTCGGGTCTGTTGTCCCCTTTGGCCGTGCGCTTGTTGCAGGTGCGGGCCTCCGCTCGGGAAGAACCCGAGCGCCCGGCGAACGCCGTGATTGAGCCTCTGATGCTGGCGGTCTTGGCCCAACGCTGTGGCGGCTCGCCTGCGACCATGACGGTGGGCACCTTCTGGACGGAGGTCGCACGCCTGGGTGGCTATCTGGCACGGTCCCATGATGGTCCTCCTGGATGGCGAACCATCTGGAAAGGCTGGCTCTCTTTGCAAACCCTTGCTTCCGGGCGCTCATCTCGCTTTTCACCTCCGTTTGTCACATGTGGGTAAGAATCAGGTCTTTCAAGCAGGGGGATGAACGGTGCGGAATGGTAAAGGACCCACTAATCGCTACGGCATTCTTGACCGCCAGGAAGGTGCTGCCCCAAATCATGGTAATCAACACCAGCAGCGCTTCATATACGCAAACGATGAGATGGCAATGCCTTCTGCGAAGCCGCTTCTACAGCTTGTTCTGTTATCGTTACGGCTGCTTCGTCAAAGAGCATTGCCTTCTCCACTAGAGTACTCCTCCACGTAACGCCTGCCATTGTCGACGCTTCTCCCATTCAAGGGAGTCAAAGGGTTCCGTAGTATTGACACTTTTATAGATCGCTGCTACATCAAGCAGAACCAGAATTCCTACGAGTATCAAGATCTCCATCTTACCTGACCCCTTTCGTTTATCCTACAATGATTTCGTACGGTAAAGCTATGCTAGAGGTGATGCTCTCCTACATGACTCGTGATTTTATAGGGATTGGCGACGGAGAAGCTGCCTTTTTCGGCAGTTTCCGGTTGCTCAAGATGGTGGCCGCGGCTTAACAGCCGTGTACGGAGCCAGTTTGCAACAGTTCGAAGCAAGTGCAGCGGTCTCCACTCCCTGAAGCTTGCCGCTCGGATCATCCTCTCATACTCTGCTTGTCGCAGTAGCTCTTCTCTCCCCCGGCGCAGCGTATCATAGTGATCGATGGGACGCATGATGTCTACTCCTTTCGGTTCATCTCTTGACATGTCCTAAATTAACCAGTAAAATTGTTTTAGATGGTTATATTATAAACACTGAGTGACTAACCTGTCAAGTGTTTTTTAACGGTTAGTATTAAATGTGATAGAGGAGGTACGTATGGCAGCAGTATCAATTCACATCCCTGCTTTTGATGACCTTTCAGGTAACTGGCTGTGCCTGGATTTTACGCATACATTAACCGAACGCTATTCACCTCAGCCACAGGAATTGTTGGTCAGCTACAGCGATCTTGTGGCATGGGGTTCGTATGAGCGTCTCCTGACAGATGAAGAAGCCCAGCAACTGCTACGGGAAGCTAACAATCATCCAGAGGAAGCATCAGCAACTCAAGAGCGCGCTCTTGAGCTGCGCGAGACGATCTACCGGGTGTTTTATGCTCTCTCGGAAGGCTCTTTGCCGGGGCAATCCGACCTGGCTCTCTTAAACGAGAGGCTCGCTGAAGCCATGTCTCATGCGTGTCTCGTTCCTGATGGTGGTGCTTTTAGATGGGACTGGGCGACAAATGAACAGGCATTAGATCGCATACTCTGGCTGGTGGTGCGTTCGGCGGCTGATCTTTTGACATCCGAAAAATTGCACGATGTGCGAGCCTGCGCAGCTGATGATTGTAAGTGGCTGTTTCTCGATGCCAGTAAGAATCATAGCCGTCGCTGGTGTGATATGCAGACCTGCGGCAATCAGGCCAAAGCCCGCAGGCACTCTAGCCGCAAGAAGGACTTTGTAGAGAAAGCTTGACTTCATGTTTTCTATTGGCTCTCCATCTTTCGTGGTGAAGCGAACAAACTCGCATGTCAAGCACGTTTATCCTCGTTCTCCAGGCAGCGCCAAACTCATGTTGGACCCGCACCACAATCTCTGACTCTTCCGCGCTTTTGGTGATGAAATGATGAGTTTATTTGCCCGAGCGTGATAGACTGAAGGGTCCGATCGCAAACGAGAGCGATCACGAGTCCGGAGTCTTTGCCCACGATGTCTTCATCTCCCTTTCTTCCTCTACCAACCGGTTTAGAGATCGTCAGCGTCGAGACCGTTGATGATCTGTTGAAGGTTCAAGTAGCTTCCACAAACAAGAGAGCTTTTTGCCCCCTCTGTCATTGTCCCACTGAACGGCGCCATAGCCACTCTACGCGCGTGGTAGCTGATCGGCCATGCGCGGACTTCCGTGTGCAACTCATCCTGCATGTGCGCAAGTTCTTCTGCGAGACCGTTGATTGGACCCGCCAGATTTTTACCGAACGGCTTCCAGCCTTTGTCCAACCCTGGGCCCGTATAATGGTCCCAGAAAACTGGACAGGGAAATAAGCTAAAATAGCTGTATCGAGAAAAGCCCAAAAGGAGAAAGGAGATGGCAGGACAACGCAAGCGATGCAGCGCAGAACTGAAGACGAAGGTGGCATTGGAAGCCATTAAAGGACAAAGAACGGCGAATGAAATCGCTGCTGAGTATGGAGTCCACCCGACACAAATAGCCCAATGGAAAAAGCAAGCACTCGATGGCTTGCCCACGGAGTTTTCAACGCGGGCAAGCGAGCAGCAGAAAAGCGAAGAGGAGTTGATTGCCACCCTCTATCAACAAATCGGCCAACTGAAAGTGCAGGTGGACTGGTTGGAAAAAAAATCACGAGTTCTGCATTGAAGCCAAACGAGCGCTTATTGAACCAGGGCATCCAGAACTGAGCATTGTGCAGCAATGTGAGTTGCTCGGTCTGGCGCGCTCGAGTTACTATTATGAGCCAGTACCAGAAAGCGAGGAAAATCTGCTGCTCATGCGTTTGTTGGATGAGCAATACACGCGAACGCCGTTCTATGGCACCCGCAAAATGACCGCCTGGTTACAGAGCGTGGGATATCCAGTGAATCGCAAACGAGTCACGCGATTACTGCGACAGATGGGATTGGAGGCGGTCTGTCCCAAACCGCGAACCAGTTTGCCGGGAACGCCGGAGCAGCGCTATCCGTATTTGCTCAGAGGAATGAGCATCGAGTGTAGTGGATCCGAAAACTTGGACACAGAGGAAACCAACATGAGAAGGTATACTGTGTTCAAGAGGAGGGAACACGAATATGACAACTCATCGCAGCTTTACGCCGGAATTTAAAGCCCAGGTCGTCTTAGAGGTGTTAACGGGAGTCAGGAGTGCCAGCGAAGCCTGCCAGCACTACCAACTCAAGCCAGATCTCGTCTCGAGGTGGAAGGCCCAGTTTCTGGAAGGGGCAGCGACGGTCTTCGCCAAGGAAAGCCAAAACGATCCTGCCCTGGCGCGCGTAGCTGAACTGGAGCGGTTGGTCGGGCGTCTGACCTTGGAGTTGGAAGTGTCAAAAAAAGCCTCCAGCATCTTGCAGGCGCATCTCTCCAAAGGCGGGAAGTGATGCGGCAATTGGCAGAGAGCTATCGGGTGCAGGTCATCTGCCAAGTCTGGGAGATGCCGCGCAGCACGTATTACTACCAGTCACAGGCCGCAGATGAGCACGAGTTGCGCTTCGGCCTGCAACGGGTAGCTGGACAGTGGCCCAGGTATGGTTCGCGGCGCTTGACCGCCCAATTGCAACGTGAGGGCTTCCACGTCAACCGCAAGCACATCCAGCGCTTGATGCGGGAAATGGGGCTGCAAGGCCACCAGTATGCAAAGAAGCGGCGGACAACCAATAGCGAGCATCCTTTCCCTCGCTATGCAAACCTAGTCGAGCAGCTGGAGATCGTGCGTGCCTCCGCAGGTCTGGGTGTGCGACATCACCTCCATCCGATTGCGTCAGGAGTTTGTGTACCTGGCCGTCGTCATGGATGTCTTCACGCGCTGCATCCGAGGGTGGCACCTGGGACGTAGCCTCGATCAGACGTTGACCTTGCATGCTTTAGAGCAGGCGCTGATCGAGCATACTCCAGAGATCCATCACTCCGACCAGGGCGGGCAATACGCTGCTCACGCCTATACTGCACGGTTGCATCAGGCTGGCGTGCAGATCAGTATGGCCGAGGTGGGCGCGGCCTGGCAAAATGGCTATGCGGAGCGGCTCATGTGCACCATCAAAGAGGAGGAAGTTGACTTATCCGAGTATGAGGATTACACTGATGCGGTCAGACAACTGGGACGCTTTCTCGATGAGGTCTACATGCACAAACGCATTCATTCCTCTCTGGGATATCTCACCCCAGCCGAGTTTGAACAGCAATGGCTGACACTCCACATTGGCCAGTCAACCATGAATTGACTGAGATTATGCGGAATTGTGTCCAGCTTTTTGGATCCAGTACATTTCTGATCGACTGCAGTTTATTGCTCATGAACTAAAACAATGGGGCTTTGTCTCCGGCTGGATTTCTGTCGCTGGAACAGTCCAAATTCAATCAACATTCAAAGGGTTAGTGTGGGAGACTCGGCGAGGATTCACGTTGGAGTCTCAGTTCATTGACGACCTTGTTGCTGAGTGGGAAACAACAAGCGTCGATTTCAAGCGTCAGCTGAGCTTAGATACAATGGATCAAAAAGCGGAATTTGTCAAAGATATCTTGAGTCTTATCAACACAAAAGCAAGTGGGAGAAGATGGTTTATCATTGGGTTCGACGACAGAAGCCATGCTTACTTCGGCCCGCCGGATTCAAGAATAACACAGAACCGCATCGAACAAATACTCGCTCGATACATAGCTCCCTCCGTTGATGTGCTTTATGAAGCAGTGGAGTGCCGAGTTGGCCGAGTTGGGAAACTGGAAGTGATACGCGATCCAACAAAGCTACCATATCGTGTGAAAGAACAAATGAATCGTGAGAAGAAACCGCCTCTCATGCCCGGTGATCTCTTTGTGAGACACGGTTCGCAAGTGGAACGCCCAACTGATGCAGAACTGCTGGCTCTTCAGGAAGAGGGTGATCATGCAAGATCAATGGCCTCTTAAAAGGCAGAATGCTATTGCGCAAAGGGAGTAATATGCTATGCCCAGCTGGGCAGATTTGAACGAACGCCAGCAGCAATACCTCCTGTGCTGGCTACTGAGCCTATCCGTTCTCAAAAGAGCGCTCATATTGGCTCTCCCTGTATGACTCACTCACATCGTCAATCAGGCGATGTACCGACATCGTGAATGAAAGCGCAAGCAAAAGTGATGCGAAACGAACAGGAAGACAGGAAACTCTCTTGAGAGAACAATAAAATCACTCAAGGAGTTAACCGCCATGACGACATCTGACTCAGCAGATCGCATCAATTTATTTCACCGGATGCACCTTCATCCAGACTGGACGCAGGAGCAGTTGGGCCAGGCTGTGGGACGCTCGAAAAGTTGGGTCTACAAGTGGCAGAAGCGTTTAGAGAGCGTCTCTGCTGGCGATGATGGAGCTTTGCATGAGATCGTGCAGGGTCAGTCCCATGCACGCAAGCACCCACCCGAACGCCTCGACCGATGGGTCGTGGTGCGCACGCAAGCTTCTCTCCGACGCGCCCAGCAGAGCATGCAGCGACAGGTGAGCAAAGCCCAGGCCACCTTGGAGCAAAAATGCTGGCATCTCTCCAATCGGCGCTTTGCCTGTGAAGCTGACGCGCGAGCCGCTCTGGAACGGGATCTGAAGGGCAAACCCGTGTGGCTGGAGGTTCAGCATGACCTGGTGGCTCATGCACAATATGCGGGCAAGGGGCGTCCACGCAAAGACAGCAGCCTGACGAGCCATCAGTGGCAGGTGGCCACAGCAGTCACCGTCAATCAGGAGCAAGTCGAGCAGGAAGCCTTGCGGAAAGCGTGCTGGATCGTCGGCACCAACGTCCTGGACGCAGTGGTTCTCTCCGACCAGCAACTTGTGACGGCCTATAAAGAACAAGGCGGCGTGGAGCGGGGCTTTCGCTTTGTGAAAGATCCGCTGTTTCTGGCTTCTTCCGTCTTTGTGAAAAAGCCAGAGCGCGTCATGGCGGCTCTCGTTTCATCATGGTGCTTTGCCTGCTGATCTATCGCTTAGCCGAGTTTCGGCTCCGCTCCCGGCTGGCTGAGACCCAGCAGACGATCCCTGATCAAGTGCAGAAGCCCACGGTGTGCCCAACGATGCGTTGGGTTTTTCAATGTTTTGAGGGCATTGAGTTGCTCCATGTGCAGACTGCCGCCACTTCGCTCGTCCTCGGTTTACGCCTGCAACCCGTCCATCGGCTGATTCTCACCCTCTTAGGGCCGCTTTATGAGAAAATCTATCATCCCTCTGGCTGAAACTGCGGAATGTGGGTGAGGGCATACCAACGCAGTCTTTTATGAGCACGAAGTAACGGGAGCCTAAAGATGGAAACCACGCAGGAAGAAAAAATTGCGCGAGCGGTTGATATCGCGCACCGGGCAATGGGATTTGATGAGCAGTTGCGCAAGCAAGGCTTTATCAGGCGAGGTGATGTTGTCAGAGATACCAGAGAGCGTATTTTAAGCCTTGAAACAGAGAACTATCCAGAATTTGTCGTAGCCTCAATTCTGGAAACGGCAGAGGTTTTAAAACGGATGCTCGATAAAGCAAACTTTGACTCAGGAAGACGGAAAGTGAGGAAACCGTGAAAGAACTGTTTAGCTATCAGGAAATAGGCACGCTCATAGACCAGGGTACAAGCGCAACCTTTACCCGTCATGTGATAGCCCACGTCACGGTACGCCAACCAGACCCAAACAGCCAAACAGTTAAAGCTATTATACATCTTACGCTGGGTCAATACAGCGTTGGGCTTTTTGAAATGGAGTATGAGGACGTATCAGAACTTTTAGAAATTTTTGACATTGAGGAAAAAGAGGAACTTTGGGAAGTCCCAGAATAGCTAGATGAACATGATTGAAGCACCTCTTAACAATGCGAACGAAGAAGAGCTCATGTATGCTCTTGTTCCCTTACGATCCGGCTTTCTCTGCCAAGCTTCGCTCTTTGATGAGAGAACATATCCATTGCCAGAAGTCATACCAGGAGAGGCGGCAGTGATCGTAGACAGCGACCGGCGGCAAGACAATTTTAAGCGAGGCATTGTTACCGCCTACAGCTACGAGACCGGGCTGCATACAATTCAGATTGATAGCATCGAGACTCTTGACTGCTACGGGAGAGAGATCAGGAATGACTTGCAAAGTAGCTTCTCTACAGAGTCCATAATTTCGCCGCGTAAAAGGATTGCAAATTGGCATGTCGCAAGAAAGCAGCCCACGCGATCTTTCCTGTGTACCGCAGCAATGCAGTACAAAACGTCCCCTTATCGTCCCTGTAGCCGTTCCTGTAGCGCGATCCTTGACTTCATAAGAGGTTGAGCGCATATGCCAACGTTTTATCAACCTTATAACTGCAAAGGAGATCAATTCAGATGCTGGACCAACAATCAACCAGTGAGCCACAGTTGCCCCTCACCGGCAAAGCGGCAATTTACACCAGAGTTGCAACACACGCAAAACGAACACACATACCTCTGACGCATGATGTACTCGTTCTTGCCCAGGAGCGAGGATATACGCCTGAGCAAATCACCATCTATGAGGACGTTGGAGTGGTACCCGGCAAGACACCCATTATGAGCCGCGAGGGATTGAGAGCGCTTGTCACAGCCATTCAGCAAGGCAGCATACAGACTGTTTTAGTGGCAGATGAAAGCCGCCTGTTTCAAGATGCAGATATGCTACAGATAAGCCTGTTTCTCAAGGCGTGCTTTGAACACGATGTTGTCGTTGTCACCTCGCAAACCGTCTACGACTTCACCAACCCCGCGCTTGTGACACTCTTTAAGTCCCGTTGTATGCAAGGGAGAGTGTACGTAGAGCGGCAGGTATAGAAAAGGTTACTCACAAGACGAACGAAGAAGCGGAATGCGAGGACTAGCAAAATGCGACGGTTATCTGGTATAGTATTGATTAGGTATCCTCAAACGCTGGTGAGCAGGAACATACTTGCTCACCAACCCTCCGCGCCTCTTTACCACTGTACACCATGCCAGAAAACCAGCTACCCACGCACCACCCTCATGTGGAAATCACCGACACCATTTACACGGCAGCCCATAAAGCACTGTGTACATTAGCGTTCGCTTTACAGGAAGTGAACGAGAAGGGAACCGACCATGCTCCTAGAGAAAAACAGCAAGCCCAAGAAGAAAAGACTCAACGAGGGGAACATCTTTGTAACGATGGCAAACCCGCTAGCGGTCTATCAAATGGCACAACCGCTCATATTGCCCGTAAACGAGCCTCTCGGCCTCTACGGGCGACAGTCATCGTTATTCCAGTTCCAAAATAATACCGATAGTAGGGACTATCAAATTGAAGAACAGCGTAAAATCCTGGTGCTTCAATATAGCTGGAACAATGAGGTAATTTTTGAATACTTTGAAGACTTTGGGGAGAGCGGTACACTTGGCATAGGCGAGCGGGTAGGCGTTACCCGCTTGCTAGAGGATATTCAAAGCGGGTTCATCAAAGCCGTGTACGTGTTTCTGGTTGACAGGTTGTTTCGTGACAAGTTGCTTGAAAACGTTATCCGTTTTGCGAAGGCGTGTTACGAGAAGAAAATTATTATCATCACCTCCTGTTACATTTACCGCATGTGGATAGCAGAGGACTATGAGAAGTTTATTGACGATTGTAAGCTAGCCTGGAAAGCCCTTGACTTGCAGTTGAATAAACGGATGCTTCCCATGCGCGTGTTTGCTAGCCATTTAGGAAAATACGACTCACGTACCTTAAACATTGACTACACAGTTGATAGGGATAAACACAGCTGTACCTACAAGCGGTACGTCCCGTTACCCAAACACGCAGAAATTGTCAATGAAAAAATCTTTTTACGCCTCATTGACTACGGGGGAGATGCGTTCGCTTTAATGCACGAACTTGAACAACAGGAAGGCGTCCATTTTCCCTGGCACGATGATCCACTGTTCAACAACAAAATAGAGCTACTGAAAGTACCAGGTGTAGGCTACCGCATAGGTACATACACGACACTTTTGCATATCCTACGTAACCCTGTCTACATTGGCACATGGAAAACGGGTAATAAAGAATACCCTGGCAGCCATGAAGCCATTGTCACCAGGCAGACCTGGGACACGGTACAATACCTCTTAGACAGACGGCAGGAGAGTATACACCCCCACCCGCGAAACCATAGACGCGATACGTTACTGAAAGGGTTAATTATGCGCCCGTTTCCTGGCTGTATTGTCTCTGTCTCACCGCATAACGGGGAAATAAGTTTAGCCTGGAAAGACGGCGAGAACAGGATGCACCCCAACAGGCGAGATATTATCACCCTGGCAACGGTCGAAACCATGTTTCAAGACGTGTTTACCCGCCGAGTTCTGTTGGACGATAAGTGTCACCAGTACGCACAAGCTGCAAGCAGTTTGTATGAGGCAGAAGCAAAAGACCGTGTGCATATTCAAGAAACAAGAAACCATGAACGGTCTTGAAACACGAAGACGCGCCATTCTTGACGACTTGGAAAATCCCAAGATGAGAAAGAAAATGTCGGAGCGCACCATTGAGGAAAAGTATCAAAAAGTTGGGGAGATAGAAGGAGAAGTAGCCCGCCTCAATGCGGTTCTCAACAGACCCACAAAATACATACCTCTTCCCGATCTTATTAGCCTCATTGAACAGCTACGGGCAAATTGGGATAGCTTGCCACCCGCAAAAATTAGAGATGTTGCCTTAGTTTTCTGCAATGGCATCTTGCTCACACCACGTTCTAACCACATCTGGTCATTTGAAGTCCAGTGGGAGTTATGGCAAAACGATAGCGGTATCATTTGGCTTAACGTGGGGGATAAGTACCACTGGTTTGATGAAGATGTAGCCACCCTTAAAGACCTTGCAGACCGCGATGCGCAGCTTGAGGAAGTGTTACAAGCATTGCCGAAGTTTTCACAGACAGCCATCTCTAATATGAGTTTACGCGAATGTGGGAGACGGATAGTACCCAAAGGCAGCCACAGGTTAGACGCTTATATGACCCGTGAAGATATGAGCATCATTGAGCAGTACGGGATAGGAATCGACCAGATAGCCGCTCTCAGAGGAGCGATAAAAGCTAGGGAGTTTAACGGCAATGAATACTGATCACTTGCCTATACGACGCGGGAAAATTGTCAGGACACCATTTTCTTTGTCGATAGGGACGATGGTACTAACTCAGAGGTTATCAGGTAGACGGAAAATACCCACGAGTAGAGAGCAAGGCCACCCAATTTGCCAACGATACTGGGGAGCGCTGTGCCTACAATGGTGGTATCAAGGGCAGCCAGAGACATGCCTAACATCAATGCGATAACTACAATCGTTCTTGCCCGCCTGGTCATGTCTCTTTTTCGTCCTTTCCTGTGCTATCTGATTACTGTAGTGACAGAACAATCTGGCATAGCCTATGTATTCCCAATGCCCAGTATGCTTCTGGCTTCCTCAGGAGTGGCGATCGCGCGGCGAAAGTGGTGAGCCAGGTCGGCCGCTTCCGCGACGAGTTCATGGGTTGCGGCGATTGTCTCTTGAATATAGGGATAGTCCTCGGTACCGACGCGTATGTGGTCACCGTTGAGGATCGCTGCCGTCAGGATATTCTTCTGTTCTGGCCCCATAATACTGACATTGATTACGCTGCCCGGGGGCATCAAGCGCCGCCGATGGAGGTACTCTTCTAAGGTTGGCGGTGACCACGATCCGCCTGGCCAACCGAAAAACAGCGTGGTGAAATAGGGCGCGGGCAACAGGCCCTTGTTGATGAGATAGTGCATGTTCCAGATGGAGCCAGCATGCCAGACCTCGAGCTCCGGCTTTACATGGTACTGATTACAGAGGCGCATGTAGTCTTCAAGCTCCTCGCGGGGGTGCAGCACGTGCACATCCTGTCCATTGAAAGCCTCGTCATGGTGGCTGAGGATCATCGAGATCATGTCGGAATGCTCGGTCCAGACGGCCATGCGATCGGTGATGGGCAGGCTCGACATGCCGCACTGGATGACCAGTTCAGTCTGTTGGCGCACAGCATTGATCACCTCGCTCCACCTCTTTTCGGCGTGGATGTGAAATATGCACGCACCCGCTTGTTCGCAGAGCGTGGCTTCGGTAGTGATCTCCTCCACCGTAAGCGGGTAGGGCACATCGGGAAAGAGTAAGCAGATATTCGCAGTTGCGGTGATAATCAAAGGGTCCATAGGGATAATTCCTCCTATATTGGGTGTGTGCCCGTCCTTCCTTTGCTCTCTAGAGTATGTACGTACAATAGGCTACGATGCGATAGATTTTTGAGGAAATGTTTCCGATTTTGCGACATAATTTTTTTGGGATTGGATGGGCTTTGGCGCGATTGGATAGGGCGGGGCAGAGGCTGACCGCCATATACGAGATTCCTGTTTGTTGATGGGATGCCGTTGCGTTTTGGGATTGCATAAGCCTACCTCGTATTGATTATACAGCAGATTTCAGCTTTTTGGGCGAACTGATCCTGACGGTCACTTTGGAGTTGTCAGGTATGGTATGGCATACAAGTGTATTCTTTGTATCCGTTAATATTCTGGTCGGTATGCTCTGAAGAGGGCCTATTCTGTTTCTTCCAACTGGGTAATTCTACCCATATCTCTGGGCAGATGACCTCAGCAAGTCGCTCTCACTCCTGTGCAGATGGGTAGTGAGAATGGGTAGTTCTACAGATGTGCTCTGGCCTTCCACCGGGTAGACTCTAAGCAGTGATGCGACCGTTCTCAAAAAAAGTGATGAACCCTTCCTGGTCAGGCCAGGATGGAAGGAGAAAGACATGGTTATCCTCTTCTTGCTCATAGCATGCGTTGTACTCTCTATAGCAGCGTATCGTTGGGGAGCTAACAGTTCCGACGGGGTGAAGAGCTCCGAATGGGAGCGACGCCAGCAATGGTTTGGCTTCCACTAAGCTTGTAGTTATCAACTTTGATATCACCTATAGCAAAGATCTACCAGGAAAAGACGAGAGATCGCTCTCTATCAAATTCAAATGTCTGAAATGAATAATGCCGCTGAAAAGGATGTAGAAGGAGAAATAAGATGTATTATCGTGTAGCATTCCAGGTGAATCAACAGCCTACCTGGCAATGGAGATCAACAGCGCTGACCTCTCTTGAGGCCCTGTTCCGCTTTCTTAGACTCTATAGTGTCATCCCGCAGGATCGCCTTCGCGTGTTCTCCTCCACCTCACGTGAGGATCTGAATGAGCAGCTTGTGCAAGAGAACAAGGGATTCTTAACCAACTCGGCCACGGCAGCACAATTCCTGTATGAGCGGGGCATAGGTTCACGTGAGATGACGCATGAAGTGTCAGAAAGCCGGGCACGAACGAGCACCGGAACACTCGTCGCTGCCGATGCCAACCCTTCATCCAACGAGAGCAGCATACTACCATATTCGCCGGCTGAGCGGAGCATCAGTGTGCTGGAGAGCAGGCGGCTCGAGCTAGAATTTGGAGAGGGTGGCGATCATGATAGCCCGTATACATTCGCTTTGCCACTCTCTATGCCACAGACGCTCGCCTGGGTACAGCTTTTTGTGAAGGTACAGCAAGGAAATGTAGCCTTGTAGTAAAATTGGAACATAAAGTACTTGTTGAAGCTCAAATATATATGGTACACTCGTTTCAGAAAAGTCGTACCAGAACCTTTCTGAAACGAGTATAATGCCTGGTTTCTTTGAGTTCATGTCCCAGCACGCTCAATGCTCATCCAGGAGAGGGACGCCTCTGAGAAATAAAGCGCAAAAACTCGTGCCAGAAAAGATTGGACGGGAGAATGACGGAAAATGGCGCAATCTGCCGACTTTCCTCCCCACCTGCCCATCCAGCCCACTCCGTTCATTGGACGGGAGAAGGAAGTGGATGCTGTCCACCACCTGTTCTTGCGTGAGGACGTGCGCCTCGTCACGCTGACGGGTCCGGGAGGCGTGGGCAAAACCCGCATGGCACTGCACGTGGCCGAGCAATTGCGTGCGCACTTCGCCGACGGGGTCTGGTTCGTGTCGCTGGCCCCCATCAGCGATCCCGACCTGGTCATCCCCACCATCGCCCAGACGCTTGGTCTGTGGGAAGCGGGAGAGCGGTCGCTGCTCGAACAGCTTCAGGTCTTTCTCCGTGAGAGGCAGGTGTTGCTGCTGCTCGACAACTTTGAGCAGGTGGTACGTGCAGCTATGCACGTAGCTAACCTGCTCACCATCTGCTCGTATCTCAAAGTGCTGGTCACGAGTCGGGAGGTGCTGCATGTGCGAGCAGAGCGCGAGTTCCCCGTGCCGACGCTTTCGCTGCCGGATCCCAAACGCCTACCCGATCTGGTGGCACTTTCGCAGTATGAGGCGGTGGCGCTCTTCATCCAGCGGGCCCAGGCGGCGAGGCCCGAGTTCCAGGTGACCAACGCGAACGCCCCGGTGGTGGCAGAGATCTGTGTACGCCTGGATGGGCTCCCACTGGCCATTGAGCTGGCAGCAACACGCATCAAGCTCCTGCCCCTACAGGCACTCCTGACCCGGTTGGGGCAGCGCTTGCAGCTCTTGACCAGCAGTGCACGAGATGTACCCGCGCACCAGCAGACGCTGCGCAACACGATTCAGTGGAGCTATGATCTGCTCGACGCACAGGAACAGCAGCTCTTCTGCCGGCTCTCGGTCTTCGTCAGTGGCTGCACGCTCGAGGCGGTCGAGGCAATCTCTGCTGCGCTTGGGAACGCAACGCTCCCGGTGCTGGACGGGGTGGTTTCACTGATTGACAAGAACTTGCTGCAACAAACAGCGCAGGAGGGGGAGGAGATCCGCCTCCTGATGCTGGAGACGATCCGCGAGTATGGCTGGGAAGCGCTCGCCGAACGTCAGGAGAGGGAGGCGATCCAGGCCGCGCATGCTGCGTACTATCTGGCCCTGGCCGAGGAGGCGGAACGAGCACTGGGAGGTCCACAACAACTGCTCTGGTTGGAACGATTAGAACGGGAGTACGACAATCTTCACGCTGCACTGCACTGGTTGAGATTGCAGGGAAGTCGTGTGGAGAGTGGAGGTGAGGCAGCAGAGCAGGCCCTGCGGTTGGAGACCGCCTTGTCCTGGTTCTGGATAATGCGTGGCTACCAGAACGACGGGCGCCGCAGACCTCGCCCACTGTTCCTTGACTTAGAGGAGGCCCTCTCGGCACAGGAAGCGGAGCCCATATCCCCATCGACGGAGGCATGGCAACCGCCGGCTCCTCCAGCCAGAGGAACGCCTCCCGCTCCTGCGGGACTGACGGGTCGTGAAGTAGAGGTGCTGCGCTTGATAGCACAGGGCTGGACTGACGCGCAGATTGCCGAGCACCTGGTGATCAGTCCGCGTACCGTCAACCACCATACCACCTCCCTGTATAGCAAGCTTGGCGTCTCCTCTAGAGCCGCTGCCACCCGCTATGCGCTCGAGCACCACTTGCTCTAAGCGCGCTGCTCCCCAAATGGCCACTCGTCTCCAGTACAAGGAGGGCAGAGCGGCCATTCTTCGTGTATGGCTCCCCTTCATCCATCTGGGTAATTCTACCGTTTCGAAAATCTCTTGTCTTATTACTTCCGACCTGATATACTTCAGTATACTCAATAAGGCCAAGCGTTTTTGTTCATAATTTGCTTGTGTTGAGTCTTATTTCGTGAGGGGCTCTCAACTTTATGGTGGGACCGTGTTCCCATCAGTACTGACCCACCATACACTGATTGCTCTGATATCCCGTTACCCTCTGCAGGACAGTCACCTGTACTCGTTTTCTTAATCCCGTCCTTTTCTCCGTCGTGGCATTGATGTTCACATCGATGAAGCTGAAGTAGCTAGGAATTAGCTGGTATGAAATGACCCAGATGCAAGGGAACACGGCCAACAAGCTGGGCAGCGAGGCGTAAAGGAGGAGCCCGATGTCCTGGCGGTTTACTCCGTATATTTTCCCTGTGGTCATAGCAGGGGTTATATCAGCTGGACTCGCGCTCTACGCCTGGAGACGCCGCTTGATGGCCGGTGTCGCAGCGTTCAGCATCCTTATGCTGGCCGTCGCTGTGTGGACCCTAGGGTATGCTTTGGAATTGGCAGGCGGCGACATACCCACTAAAATCTTTTGGCTCGGCATTGAATACCTGGGGATCGTCATAGTGCCAGTGGCGTGGCTTGCCCTGGCGCTCCAGTACACTGGGCGCACAAAATGGCTGACACCTCGTATACTGGTTTTGCTATCTATTGAACCTCTCATTACATTGGTTTTGGTCTGGACCAACGATATTCATCACCTGATCCATGCTAAAGTGGGGTTGGAGATCAGTAGTGCATTCACAGTGCTGGTTATCACACGTGGTACATGGTACTGGATCAACGTCGTCTATTCTTTCCTATTACTTTTGCTTGGTACAGCACTGATCGTTTCATTCATCCCGACACTCAGGCGTTCAGCATCTGTATATCGTGGACAAGTGAGTGCTTTGTGCATTGCTGTGCTCGTACCATGGGTGAGCAACGCTGTGACGGACTTTGGCTTGAGTCCGTTACCTAATCTGGACCTTACCCCTCTGGCATTTACGGTCACTGGTATAGCGATGGCCTGGAGTCTCTTTCGCTTTCGGCTGTTGGACCTTACGCCAGTGGCCCGCCATGCCGTGGTCGAAAGTATGAGCGACGCTGTGATTGTGCTGGATAAGTATAACCGCATATCAGATCTCAACCCGGCGGCACAACGTATCCTTGGTCACACACTTTCAGAACTGGTTGGGCAACCGGCTGCCCAGGTAGCCTCCGCCTGGCCTGAGCAGGTCGAACGCTTTCGCGGCGCAACAGAGGCCCATGAGGAGATCGTCCTTGCTGTAGACGGAACGGCATGCTATTTTGATCTGCGCCTCTCGTCACTGTACCACCAGCGCGGTCACCTCACTGGTCGTCTGATTGTCTTGAGAGATATCACCGAGCACAAGCAAGCGATGGAAGCCCTGGAGCTAGCACGGGAGGAACAGGCGGTCAGCGCCCGCGAAAATGCCAGGTTGTATCTGGAAGCTTACAGCCAAAGGCAGTATTTTGAGGCCCTGATGCATAATAGCCCAATCGCTGTGGCCACTACTGACCTTAATGACAAGATTGTCGCCTGCAATCCGGCCTTTGAGCAGCTGTTTGGCTCCACGCAGACCGAAATCGTCGGGTGCCATTTAGCTGAAGTAGTGAGTAGTCCAGGGTATTATGCCGAAGTCGAACGCAACCTTGCCCGAGTTAAGCAGGGAGAGGTGGTTCATGTGTTTACCCGCCGGCGGCGCAAGGATCTGGAGGCCCTGGGTGTTCCGGTGATGGTCGAAGGTCGGCTCGTCGGAGTTCTTGCACTTTATCTGGATATCACGGAGAGCAAGCAGGCGATGGATTCCTTAGAGCAGGGCAGGGCCGCCGCCGAAGCGGCCAACCAGGCGAAAAGCGCGTTCCTGGCCACCATGAGCCATGAAATCCGCACCCCCATGAATGCCGTCATCGGCATGACCGGCTTGCTGCTCGACACCGATCTGACCGCCGAACAGCGTGATTACACTGAAACCGTCCGCGCGAGCAGCGACGCCTTGTTAACCATCATTAATGACATTCTGGACTTCTCCAAAATTGAAGCCGGGAAACTCGAACTGGACCGTCAGACCTTTGACCTGCGTGAGTGCCTGGAGTCGGCCCTTGATCTGCTGGCAGCCAGGGCCACCGAGAAAGGCTTAGACCTTGCTTACCTGCTGGATGACCAGGTTCCTGCCGCTATATATGGTGATGTGACCCGATTGCGGCAGATTCTGGTCAACCTGCTCTCCAACGCCGTCAAGTTCACTCAAGAGGGCGAAGTCGTGCTCTCGGTTGAGGCAAGGCGGACGGGGGAAGACGGGGGAGCGCATACGCAGGAGTGGAATGGAGGAAGTGTCTACAAGGTGCATTTTGCGGTCAGAGACACAGGCATTGGTATTTCAGAGGAGGGGATGAATCGCCTGTTCCAGTCCTTCAGCCAGGTGGATGCCTCGACGACCCGGCGCTACGGGGGCACCGGCCTCGGGCTGGCCATCAGCAAGCGCCTAGCTGAGCTGATGGGCGGGACGATGTGGGTCGGCAGCGAGCCAGGAGTTGGCTCGACCTTTCATTTCACCATCCTGGCCCAGGCGGCTCTCGCTCGCTCGCACCCCTACCAGGATCCTAACCAGCCCCACCTGGCCGGCAAGCGCATCTTGATCGTGGATGATAACGCGACCAACCGCTCTATCTTCACATTGCAAACGCAGTCCTGGGGCATGCTCCCCCACGCATGCGCTTCCGGCCGGGAGGCTCTCGCGCAGGTGCAGGCTGGTGCCTCTTTCGACGTGGCCGTCCTGGATATGCAGATGCCGGACATGGATGGCCTGACGCTCGCCGAGCAAATCCACCGCTACCTGGACGGCCAGATGCTGCCCCTGGTCATGCTCACATCCCTGGGTCGGCGCGAGGTGGACACGCGGGGAATCGAGTTCGCAGCCTTCCTGAACAAACCGATCAAGCCCTCGCAGCTGTACAATACGCTGATTTCCCTCTGTGCCGAGCAGGAGCACATACAGCCTCTTTTGAGGCGGGCGGATACGGCAGATTTGCAGTTCGATGCCATGCTTGGTGAGCGGCTCCCCTTACGTATTCTGCTGGCCGAGGACAATACCGTCAATCAGAAGCTAGCGTTGCTCCTTCTGCAGCGGATGGGCTACCGGGCCGATATCGCCGCGAACGGCCTGGAAGTCCTGGAGGCTTTGCAGCGGCAGAGCTACGACATGATTTTGATGGATGTGCAGATGCCTGAAATGGACGGCCTGGAAGCCACCCGCGCCATTCATGAGAGCTGGCCAACCGAGCAGCAGCGCCCGCGCATTGTGGCCATGACGGCCAATGCCATGCAGGACGACCGCGAGGAGTGCCTGGCCACCGGGATGGATGACTACCTCACCAAGCCGATCCAGGTCAAAGCATTACAGGCGGCGTTGGAGCGAACCGGGCGCTGGGCAATAAACCGGACGCTGCCTCTTGAGGAGCCTGTTGAGGTTGTTCCTCCAACCGTGGCTGCCCAGAGCCAGGTCGTGCTCGGCCTGGCGCTCGACCCGGCGGTGCTGTCCGAACTGCGCCAGTTCCAGGGGCAAGGCGAACCGGATATCGTGCAGGAATTGGCCGAGGCGTTCCAGTTCGAAACGCCACTGCTGTTGGAGGCACTGCGTGAAGCCATGGCCCGGGGGCAGCCTGATCAGCTTCAAAGTGCGGCTCATAACCTCAAGGGCAGCAGTAACAACCTGGGAGCCCAGACGATGGCGGCCCTCAGCGCTGAATTAGAGGCTATCGGCAAGACCGGAACCGTCGAACAGGCGGCGGAGTTGGTTACCCACCTCGAGCAGGAGTATCAGCGTGTCTGCCAGGCCCTGGCTGCCGAAATAGCAGAAGTGAAATGAAAGCGCAAGCGGACTAGAAAAATGGAAATCAGGACGAGGGGAACATAATGAACCAAACGTGAGAAGAGAACTGTGAAGCAAATCTATACACAAAAGAGAGCTCGCTCACAGCCAGTGCAGAAGTTTTCTGCTATTCTCTCACCAGGTGCTATTAACAAGGATCATTGACAAACACACAATCTCAACGAATGCTCATGAGGAGGGCAGCACTACCTATGGATGCTAAGAATGAAGTGATGATCGCTCCAGACTTTCTGGCATTGGGTCTGGGCGGGACGAACATGATGTCCATGTTGTGGACCGTGGCAATGGGCCGTCGGGCGGTGGGTGTCGAGATGCGCGGCGATCCCTTTCTCGGCGTGCATTGGAACATCCGTGAAGACTTCTATCACCAGCTCGGCCTGATCGACCAGATGATGCTCGAACGATACGGCGAGGAGCGGATACCTCGTCGGGGAGATGGACGGCTATTTCGCCTCGCGGAGTGTTTCTACAGCCCGCACACCGCCGCTGGAGACATCGTTGCGGATGAGATCATCGACGGTTTCGACGCAGACCAGCATATCGTGGGAACCATCCACCACGTCGAATTCATCGACGACCGATGGCGCGACGGCCTGCCGAACCGAGTCATTACGTTGTTGGAGCCGCCCAAGCCACCAGATCGACCTGATCCTCGAAAGATCCGCACCACGATGGTGGAGGTGCTCGATGGCCCTTCCACGTTCCAGGCGGAGGCTGCGTCCATCCAGAAATTGCTGCGCCGCTACCTGGAGTTGATCGAGCTGCAGGATCGGGAGGCCAACCGCAAGCCCCGGGTCCAGCTGTTCACTCACCACCGTGTGGTCCCGGCTGATGGCGATGGGTTCATCCCCTGTCTCGATGGGCGCAAGCGCATTCGCATCGAGGCCCTCCAGGAATTCGACTTTAAGGGGCAGTTCGTCCGGGTGCGGGAACCGGGCAGTGAGGTCATTGAACTCGGTGTACCCGAGCTGTTCATGATAGCCCAGGGGTTCAACAGTACTGACGCGAAACGCTTGGGATTCGAGCAACAGGACGTCAAGGTCGATCACGGAGATGGGCGTGGATCGGTGGTGGCGCAAGCGGACTTCCTGGCTGGCCTGGTCGAAGTGCTCGTCGGCGGCCGCCTGCGACGGCGCATCTCCTCAGCATTCGACCAGGATGGCAAGGAATACTGGGTGCGGCAAATCGCCGTGGGCCATGAGAATGATCCAGAGGTGGGTTGGGTTCTGGTTCAGGTTCCAGACTTCAAAACCTTCGATCCCATCGAGTCGGGACTCCTTCCAGCAGGGACTGACCCCAGTTCGCCCGAGTTCTTCGCCTCCTACCAACATTTGATCTACGACTACTATATCAAGCAGGCTGCAGAGATCCTTGAAATTCCCAGGCAAGAGCTGATGAAAGTCCAGATGATCTATGGACCGACGTTGTTCAGTCTCGTCGAGCGAGTCGGATCCGACCCCCTGATCGCTGCCAACGGCGTAGTCGCAGGCGATTCCTTCGGCAATGGTCACTTCCTGACCAGTGGTGGTGCGATGACGGGGATGATTGGGCACAGCGCCCGCATCCTTGAGTATTGGCAGGCGCGGGATGCGGGCACCTCACCAACCGATGCTATCCGCCGGCTCGCCGATAGCATCAGAGAAGACACCCATGCCTGGCTTCAGGTGGGCGCGAAGGAATACAGCCAGGCAGCCCCGATCAACTTCGGGGCGGAACGCATCGAACAGATCAGTAAGGCGAGCGGTATCGACGCGAGCGTGCGCGCCAACGCTATCGATGCCGCTCGACGTCAGCGCCACGCACTCATTCCACTGGATCCATCCAACTGGAGAAGGTTATTCGTGCGTAATGGCAAGGTGCTCTCGGCACTGCCGGAGCTTGATGCTGACCACCCGCTGCAGCGCCCTGAGCACGCCGCTACTCTGCTCGCGGCGTTGAAATCTTTGCCATTCATGCCCAGGCGAGTGAGCGCAAAGCTCATCACAGATCAGGAACTGGGAGAAGGTGAGCAGACCGTGCTCAGATCCAGGCTCATTACAGATCAGGAGCTGGAAGAAGCCGAGCAGACCGTGCTCAGGTCCTCACCCGAGAGCGAGAAGAGTGTACGCAGGCAACCACTCAGCATCGAGCCGCTGGTGCCGGAGAGCGCAAAAATCTACGCATTTCTGGACATCCAGCAGAACGAGCAGGTTGTGCAACGTATCGCAATCAAAGAGAACCATGTGATTGTCGGGCGGGTCGATCCCAAT
>Ga0137378_10001297_pt1 | contig 20970 bp, 18 predicted proteins | sample SagtaG_21_FD_104813 | JGI IMG/M metagenome (GOLD analysis project Ga0137378, IMG submission 104813) | Vadose zone soil microbial communities from Sagehorn Ranch, Mendocino, California, USA - Sage2_L_60_16 metaG | ecosystem: Environmental > Terrestrial > Soil > Vadose zone | place: USA... | reverse complement strand
GCTTGCGAGTCCTTTGAAGATCGCCAAACCTTTCCCCGGGATCAAACTTCTTCTCATGTTCAGCAATCACCAGCGCTCGCTCGCTGAGGTTTGCGTTGCCCAGAATCTCCAGAGTCTTCTGATGAGCCTCGCGCAATCCGTACGGCGGATCGAGAAAAATGTAATCCGGCTTGATCTGCTGGCGCTCGAGTTGAGAGATTGCCTGCACGCTCTCCTGCTGCAGAATCTGGAAGCCCGCAGTGATGCCGAGTGATTGCAAATTCTGGCGCATAAGCTCCGTGGCCGACCTGGCGTTCTCGACGAAATAGACCATCGCTGCCCCGCGGCTGATGGCCTCGATTCCGAGCGCGCCGGTCCCCGCAAACAAATCCAGCCACATTGAGCCTTCGAGCGCCTGCGGATTCCCCGCGGTGAGAACGTTGAACAGAGTCTCGCGTAATCGGTCTGAGGTTGGACGAATATCCAAGCCGCGCAGAGAGCGCAACGGGCGGCTGCGAAATTGTCCTGCAACGACTCGCATGGGGGAAATCTTTTTCAGCGCCTCTGGCCGCTGGGCTAATTACATACCGCTCTTTCGCGGCGGGAGCATCGGTCTGACATATCGCTCGCTGCGACAACTGCCGGTACGGCACTTCGCGCAGCCGGCGCTCTAACCGTATAAGATTACAGAAAGAGATGAGAAACTGGTCCATTCCCGCGGGCAGAATCTTCGGGGTCGAGGTTCGCATTCACCTCTCATTCCTGCTGCTGCTGTTTTTCATTGCCCTGAGTGAACAAAGCACGCATGTTGCCACCAACCCGGTGCGCGGAGCGGCTCTAGTAGCGATCATTTTCGGTTCGGTGGTGATGCACGAGCTCGGTCACGCCCTGGTGGGCAGACACTCTGGAGTCCCGCCGCGTGCGATTCTGCTATTCCCAATCGGCGGCGTAACCATTTTCGACGAAGCCCAGCCTTCCCTGCCGGCAAACTGGAGACGCGATGCAAAGATCGCAATCGCCGGCCCGGCGGTAAATTTTGCCCTCGCCGGAATCTCCGCCGCCTTTCTCACCCTGGCCATGCCGCAGAACCGATTCTGGATCGATCCCTATGTAAGCTCCGGCAACCTGCCCCACGGCCTGGTGTGGGCGAACCTGTGGCTGGGGCTGTTCAACCTGTTGCCGGCCTATCCCATGGACGGTGGACGTGTGCTGCGCGCTGTTTTCAGCCGCAGTATGGACCCGGTCAGCGCAACCCGCCGCGCGGTCAGCATCGGCCGCGGTTTCGCGGTGGCCTTTTTTCTCGCCGGCTTTTGGAATAGCTGGTTTTTCGTAGTTGGCGGATTTCTGTTTCTTGCCGCCCAGATGGAGGACCGCTCGGCCGTCTTCCAGTCGGTGCTCCAGACCGTGCGTCTCGAAGACATCATGCTCACCGACTTTGCCACGCTTTCCCCAGCAGACACCTTAGAGGACGCGCTGGAAAAGGCAGTGCATTGCCTGCAAGATGATTTCCCCGTCATTCGCAGCGGTGACATGGTTGGAGTGGTTTCGAAGCAGAAGATCCTGCAAACCCTGCGCAGCGATGGTAACGGTTACGTGCAGTCGGTGATGAGCCGGATCTTTGACGTGGCTCCGAAATCGGAAACCCTGGCTTTGGCTTTCCGCAAGTTGAGCGCGCGCAATCTAAGCATTCTTCCAGTCGTCGAGGGACAACAGTTAGTGGGAATCGTGACTTTGCAGAACCTGATGCACTCCATGGCTCTGCTGGCCGAGACCCGCAAACTGCGCAAGGAAGCGCTCGACTTCTGATCAGAACTTGATGACGAGTCCAGCCGAGGGTTCGGCCATGTGTCCCAAGACCCCGGTGAAAAGCCTGGTCTGCTGAAAATCCGGGGCTTTATAGATCAAGCCCCGATACTGCAGCCGCAGGGCGAGCCCCTTCCATAGGCGGTAGTCCACGCCGCCGCCGTACAGAACCGCAAGCGCCCTCTGTGAGGTTGCGCCAAAAGGCGACGGAAATCCATCAATATATTGATTCCCCGGATTGAAGCGCAGCGTTCCTCCCCCGCCAAAAACAAAGGGATCGATTCGCCCTCCGTGAAACGGGCTCAGCACATACGCGCCGCTGAATTCGGTTATCCCCGCCTTGACCCGAAACGTATCTGGAGGAATGGAATAGACCTGCGAATTACCGCTGTGGCCGAAGTTTACTTCGATTCCATGCGTGTGGTTGAAGCGGTATCGGAAGGTCGCCAGCACTCCGCCCGAGGGTGTCGGTTTCAGGGTGACGCTGCTCTGCGATGAGGCCGAGCTCTTGCTGATGACGCCGGTGTACCCGATGCTCACGTCGAAATGGCCCTCGTCCTGCGCCCACGCGAATGAGGCAAGCAGGAGAACTGTTGCGATAGCCAGCCCTGCTGTCTTCAGCATTAGCATTAGCATTGGAATCAGCCTTCCGTTCCTTGGTTGAGTAGGATGCACCTGGGCTAGTCCAGATGAACTGCCTGCGCCTGCTGCACCGCGGCAATATCGCGCAGCTCGCTCACCACCGCTTCGGGGGCGCCTCCATCCACGTGCACAACCGCAATGGCCTCTTGCGGAACCCCGGGCTGGGCCTCGCCCCTGCGGCGGCCCAAAGAGAAGTTGGCAATATTGATTCCATGCTTGCCTAGAATCGTGCCGACCTTACCGATCACGCCGGGCACGTCCTGATTGCGCATGTAGATGAGGTTCTGTTCCAGCGGCGCCTCAATGTCAATTCCGTCAACATGGAGCAGGCGTGGAGTGTCTTCCCGCAATACTGCGCCTTTGACCACGTGTTTCTCTTTTTGCGTCTTAATGGAAATCGAGAGCACGCTGCCCACCCCGCCGGTTGAAGCCTTGGGCTTGCGCTCCTCGCGAACGGTCAGTCCGCGCTCCGCAGCCAGGCTGGCGGCATTTACCAGATTGGCCTTCTCCTCGACCACAACGTTCAGAATGCCTTTGATCGCGGCGTTGCGGATGAGTTCGGTTTTCCATTCCGTGATGTGCCCAGTGTAGCTGAGGGAGATTTCTTCCAGAGAGCCTCCACTGATCTGCGCCAGAAACGCCCCCAACCGTTCCGCCAACACGATGTAAGGCTTCAAAGTCAGATATTCTTCGTGCGAGACCGAAGGGACATTGACCGCGTTCTGAATGACTCCATGTTTTAGATATTCCTTCACCTGCAGCGCGATCTGATGGCCTACGGCTTCCTGCGCTTCATTCGTGGAACCGCCAATGTGCGGAGTGAGGATGACATTGTCCAGTTTCTGCAGCGGCGAATCCTTCAGCGGCTCTTTTACGAACACATCCAGCGCTGCCGCGCCCACTTGTCCTTCTTGCAACGCAGTCGCCAGAGCGGCTTCGTCCACCAGTTCACCGCGTGCGCAATTGACCAGGCGGACTCCACGCTTCATCTTTTTCACTGATTCGGAGTTGATCATGTTCTGGGTTTGCGGAGTCAGCCCGACGTGCAGGGTCAAATAATCCGCAGCAGCATAGACCTCTTCGAGCGTGGCCAGGCGGATGCCATTTTCTTTCGCTAAGGTGGAGGAAACGAATGGATCATGCGCGACGATCTCCATCCCGAAGGCCCGCGCGCGCTTCGCTACCTCCAGTCCAATCTTGCCGAGCCCCACAATGCCCAGCGTCTTGCCGCGAAGCTCGGTGCCTTGTAACGATTTTTTTTCCCATTTGCCGGCATGCGTCAGCGCGTTCGCCCGGGCGATGAACCGCGCCATGGTCAGCATCAGTCCCAGGGTATGTTCGGCCACCGCCACCGCATTCGCGCCCGGCGTATTCATGACCGCAATGCCCTGACGGGTGGCGGGTTCCAGCTCAATGTTGTCCACGCCCACGCCGGCGCGTCCAATTACCCGCAGTTGGCCAGCATTCGCCAACAGTGCGGCGTCCACCTGCACCGCCGATCGCACCAGTAAAGCGTCGGCCGTCTCCAGTTCTTGAGCCAGATTGCCGTTTAGCTGGTCGGCAGTTACGACGTTCCATCCCGGTTCGCGCAACAGGTTGATGGCCGAGGCAGACATTTTTTCTGCAACTACGATTTTCATTTCAATGATTCCTTTACAAGAAAATGACAGCCCTCAGACACTCTGAAGTTCGCGCCCTTTTAGACTTTTTCCTGGCCACTCCCCCAGGAGGATCTTGTGAAACTATTCGCAGTCTTGTTACTTTCGGCTCTTGCCATTGGATGCGGGTACTCCAAAACCATCATGCCCGTTAAACAAGGCACAATGCCGGTTATTACCGGACTCGTTCCGAACAACGCAAATAGCGGCGGCCCTGCCTTCACCCTCGAAGTCGATGGCACGAACTTTGCCTCGGGTGCAGGCATAAACTTCAATGGCGCGGCCCAGACCACCACCAGGGTGAGCGCGACCAAGCTTACGACCATGATTGCGGCTACGGCGATCATGAATTCTGGAACCGTGCCAGTTACTGTGACAAACCCCGCCATTCCCGGCGGCATTTACGGTGGTGGTACCGCAGCTGCAACTTCGGCGCCGATGAACTTCACCATCAACTAGGACCTGGGATTAAGGACCGCTTCGGCGCATAGTTCCTCAGGCTTCGATCAGTTGCGGCTTTTCGGACAAGTTACGAGCATAGACCTCCTGCGCCGCCCGCACCGCCGCGCCATATTCGACGGTCTTGTTGCTTGTTCTGGCGAGTACATGTTCGAGCGCTGCCAGGATCCCGACTGTGTCCAAATAATCGTAGTAGCCGATGTGCGCGATGCGGAACAGTTTGCCTTTCATGTCGCCCTGACCGTTGGCCACCACCGCAGAAAACGACTCGCGGAAGTCCTTCACCATCTTGCTGGAATCGAGTCCTGCCGGAGAACTGACGGCGGTGAGCGCGGCCCCGGGAGCGGACGTGAACAGTTTTAGTCCCAGTGCCTTGACTCCGGCGCGGGTCATTTCGGCGGCGAGTTCGGCGTTGTCTATCAGGGCCTTGCGGCCGGCGGCCAGATCGCCGTTGCCCATCTGACGAATGAAGTCTAGAGCCGCGCCCAGCGCCGCAAACAGCGACGTCGCCGGAGTGTAAGCCGTCTCTCCCTTCGCTGCGGACTTGCGCTCTTTGCGGAAATCGAAGTAATAGCGCGGATTCTTTGCCGTCTCCATGCGCTTCCACGCGCGCTCACTGACGGCGCAATAGGCAAGGCCGGGAGGAATCATCAGCGCCTTCTGCGATCCGCCTATGATGACGTCAATTCCCCATCCGTCCACATCGAAGTGGGTGGTGCCCAGGCCGGTGATTGCGTCCACCACCAGCAGGCTATCGCCTCCATTTTCTCGCACCATTTTCGCGATACCTTTCACGTCGTGCCGCGCGCCGGTCGAGCTTTCGGTCGCCTGCACGTACACCGCACGAATCTCAGGAGTGAGCCGGGCGCGGACTTCATCGAGCGAAAACGTCTCGCCGTAAGGCTTTTCGATCACGTCCACATTGCAGCCATAAGCCTTAGTCAGATCGCGCCAGCGTTCGCCAAACTTTCCGGCGGTCAGCACCAGGACCTTGTCGCCCGGAGAAGTCAGGTTTGAGACCGAACCTTCCATCACGCCGGTGCCCGACGAAGCCAGCACCAGAACGTCATTTGATGTCCCGATAAAATCTTTCATGTCGGCAAGCACGCGGGTGAACAGCGCCCGAAAATCGGCAGTGCGGTGATGCCCGGTAAACGCCGACATCGCGTTCTGGGCCGCAGGCAGAAGTGGCGTGGGACCCGGCGTGAAGAGACGGTTTTTCAGCAGCATGGTAGTAGTCCTTTGATATGAATTCGGGGAAACTTAGGGATGCCTATTAGTGTAACGCGGAACACCCGGTTCGTGGATCGGTATCTGCTATGGCGGGCATCGGGAAAAACGATATGACCACCACCGCCTGATCGACATGCAATCTTCCTGTGGATGGCGAATCACTTCCGCAGCGTCCTGACTTCGACAACCTCACAACTTTTGAGGGCTAGCGCAGCACGATTACCCAGATCGGACCGGCAACGTACCCGCCCAGTACGTCATCTCAAAGCAGGCAACGATGCGAGGGTCCCAGTGAAGCGCCGAGATTTTTTTCAAGTCGCTGCAATTTGCGGTGCTGCCAGCACACTGCCCGCATCCCTGGCTCAGGGAAAACTTATCTCAACCCAGGAGAACGGCTCTATGAATCAGATTCCGCTGACCTCATCTGCTGGAACCCGAAAGGGCGACATGCTTTACCGCGCCCTCGGCCGCACCGGGGAGCAGGTGTCCGCCATCGGGATGGGTGGTTTCCATATTGCCCACCCTGGGCTGAGTGAGAACGACAGCATCCGCCTGGTGCGCGCCGCCGTGGATCGCGGTATTACGTTCATGGATAACAGTTGGGACTACAACGAAGGCCAAAGTGAAATGCGGATGGGAAAGGCCTTGAAAGACGGATACCGTCAGAAAGTCTTTCTGATGACAAAAATCGACGGCCGCACGAAAGAGGTTGCCGAGCGACAGATCGCAACCTGCCTGGAACGTCTCCAGACCGACCACATCGATCTCGTGCAGCATCATGAAATCATTCGCTTTGATGATCCCGACCGCATATTCGCCGAGGGCGGAGCCAATGAAGCTGTTCTGCAGGCCAAAAAGGCGGGCAAGATTCGCTACATCGGATTCACCGGTCACAAAGACCCACGCATTCATTTGTACACACTGAAAGTAGCCGCCGAGCATGGCTTCCGCTTCGACACAGTGCAAATGCCTCTGAACGTGATGGACGCACATTTCCGCAGTTTTGCGCACATGGTTTTGCCGGAGCTGGTTCAACAAGAAATCGGCGTTCTGGGCATGAAGTCAATGGGCGATGGCGTGATCCTGAAGAGTAAGGTCGTGTCGCCGATGGAATGTCTGCACTATGCGCTGAGCCTGCCCACGTCGGTCGTAATTACAGGGATTGATAAGCAGGAGGTACTGGACCAGGCTTTTGAGGCCGCGAAAACCTTCACCCCCATGAATCTAGAACAGATGGCGCAACTGCTGGCGAAGACGAAAGAGGTAGCGAGGGCCGGAAAGTACGAGTTGTTCAAGACCTCGTCGCACTTTGATTCCACAGCCAAGCATCCGGATTGGCTGGGCGGAGATACGCCTGGTGTTCAACAACTGGCTCCGCCAAGCGCGTAGACCTACGATTCGTGCCCGGAATGCTGGACGATTCTTGTCGGCAAATTCGGAAGGTGATCCTGGGTATTGCGAGAAAACGAGCAACCCCTACACTCGCGCTAAATGCAATCCAAACCACTTGCGCTTGTCGTACCAACTCTTCTCCAGCTTGAATCCTGACGCGCAAAGCATCTTCTCCACCATGGGCAGGGTGTATTTGTAACTGTTTTCGGTATGGATTCTTTCTCCGGCGGCAAGTTTGACTGTCACTCGCAAAGTCCGCAAGACCGCGATTTGAGCACGCGTGCTCTCCAGATAGATTTCCATCCGCAAACGTGACGGCTTCCATTCGGCCACGTGGCGGAAAGATTCCAGGTCGAAATCAGCGTCAAACTCGCGATTGATGCGCCGCAGAATGTTTTTGTTGAACTGGGCGGTAACCCCTTGCGAGTCGTCATAGGCGGGAACGAGAATCTCCGCGCTTTTGACCATGTCGGTTCCCAGCAGGAGGGCATCCCCTGGCGAAAGACGTGCGCAGACTTTGCGAAGCAGCGCCACCGCGTCGGTCCCATCGAAATTGCCGATGCTGGATCCTAAATAGAGTACGATCTTGCGGCCCGGAACATTTTGCAGAAAGTTGAAACCGTTGCTGAAATCTGTAATTACGGGTCGAACCAGCGCCGCCGCACAATCCTCCCGCACGCGCTTCTGGGCAGCGGCCAGAGCAGCGGAAGAAATGTCTACCGGGAAATACTTCACCCGCATCTGACGGCGGGCAAACGCGCGCAGCAATGTCCCAGTCTTGGTGGCTGTGCCCGCTCCCAATTCAACGATTGAAACAGGACAGCCAGCGGCCTGCACGATATCGCGCGAACTATCCTGCAGAATTTCGAGCTCGGTTCGGGTCGGATAATACTCGCGCAGACCGGTGATGCGTTCGAACAGCGCCGAGCCCAAATCGTCGTAGAACAACTTGCAGGGGAGAGTCTTCGGCCGGGACGTCAGCCCACGCACAACCTCATCGGCGTAGGCAGGAAGAGCGACGAACTCGCGGGCAGTCGTTTCACGGCCAATCATTTGGCGAGCCTTATTCCCATGAATTGCCAGCGGGCGTGGGGCGGAAAGAAATTGCGGTAGGTCGCGCGGATGTGGCTGGCGGGAGTGGCGCACGAGCCGCCGCGAAGCACGAACTGGTTGCACATGAATTTTCCGTTGTATTCGCCAACCACGCCCGCCGCCGGCGCGAATCCCGGGTACGCGATGTACGGACTTGAAGTCCACTCCCACACATCCCCGAAAAGTTGCTGCAGCCCGGTGCCCCGCGCTGGTTGCGGATGAAAGCCGCCGTCTTCCAGCAGCGCGCCATTCACGCATGGGGACGAAGCCAACGCGGACGAACCGGAGTTAGATGAGCCGGATTCAGACGAACCAAATTTAGAAGAACTTTGAACCGCGGCGCTCTCCCATTCTTCTTCTCGAGGAAGCCTGGCATCGCCCCAGCGCGCGAATGCGTCGGCTTCGTAGAAGCTCACGTGACACACCGGTGCTGAGGGATCAACTTCCCGCACTCCGCCGAATGTGAATTCCAGCCAGGCGTCGTCGTTGTGGCGCTCCCAGTAAAGCGGCGAATTCCAGCCCTGTGCGCAGACCACGTCCCAGCCATCGGAGAGCCACAACTCGGGCTTCCGATACCCATCATCGCGCATGAAATCCAGGTATTCGGCATTCGTGACCAGGCGGGAGGCCAGCTGGAAAGGTTGCAAAAGAACGTCATGCCGCGGGCCTTCGTTATCGAATGCGAAGTCTGCGCCAGCGTGGCCGATTGGATGAATGCCGCCATCAAAACCGATCCACGTGAGCGGAGGAGCGTTGCTGACGCCACGCGGCCGGCTCACGCGCTGCGGACGCAACGGCATGGACCAGAGCGCATGTTTGAGGTCAGTGAGGATCAACTCCTGGTGCTGCTGCTCATGATTCAATCCCAACTCGATCAACGCTGCCGAGTTTTCGTCCGCCTCGCCTTCCAGATAGCGCAGCATGGCAGCATCCACCCAGGCGCGATAAGCGTGCACTTCTTCGAGGCTGGGCCGCGACATCAACCCGCGCGAGCCGCGCAACGGATGCGAACCGAGTTGCTTGTAATAGGAGTTGAACAGCTGTCTGAATTCGGGATTAAAAGTCCGGTAGCCGGCAACATGCGCGCCCAGGATAAAAGTCTCGAAGAACCACGTGGTATGCGCCATATGCCATTTGGCTGGGCTGGCGTCGGGCATGGATTGCAGCATCAGGTCTTCAGCGGAAAATGGCCGGGTCAGTTCGAGCGTGGTGTTGCGAACGCTCTGGTATAGGCGTCGAAGCGGATTGGCAGACAACGGCTGCGCGTGGCTGGCCTGCATCGTGCTCTCCGAAACCAAAGATTCTAACCCGGCCGCACCAGCACACGACGGCCCGCCTCAGCATGGATGCGCGGGTGGGCGATATTGTTACACTTTTTTGGCCAACAGCTCAGATGAGATTTGTAGTTCCCGGGTTTTCACGAGGCCAGTGTCTTGGAATCAGCCAGTTACCTGGCGGTCTCGGGAGACGGAGCATCAGCCGAGGCCGGAGTTCCCGAATTTCCGCGGAGCGGACAATCGAAGGAGTCACCCTGGTATTCCTCACTAAGGTGCCCCGTGGCCGGCCCAGGGCGCTCACGGTCCGGTGGAATCATAAGCCACGCTACCGCAGCGCTTGCCAGCGACAGACCTGCGCAAATCAACACAACAATTTGGAACCCAAATACAAATGCCTTCGCGATGGATTCGTGGATGGCGGCTTTCGTACTCGGATTGACGCCAGCGGGCACCGGTAAGCCGGCGAGTTTGGTCACGTCTGCCCGAAGCTCCTGCTGAATCGCCGGCGGCAGTGAGAAGCCAGCCAGGCTGTGGTTTAGATGGGAAGCAAACGCATTCACCATCACCATCCCAAGGACAGCAATAGCAAGCACCCCCGCTACGCGCGCCACTGCATTGTTGATTCCAGAAGCCGCGCCGACTCGTTCCTGGCTTACTGAATTCATAACGACCGTAGTCAGAGGTGCTACGGTGACCGCCATCCCGAACCCGAGAACGACAACCGCCGGGAAGAACGTCTTCCAATAGCTATCTCCAACCGAGGGCATAGCGAAAAGGACGAAACCCAGACCGGCAATTAGAGGGCCAATTATCAGTGGACCTCTTGGGCCATAGCGAGCGACAAGTCCGCCCGACCAGCGGGAAAGAAGAAACATAAGCAGAATCAAGGGAAGAAGGGCGGCGCCGGTTGTACTTGCGGAGTACCCCTGCACTTGAATTAGGTTCATCGGGAACAAGAAAAAGAAAATTCCAATCGCGGCGTATAGAAAGAGCGTGAGCAGATTCGCGCCACTGAAGCGGCGAGATCCGAACAGCGCGGGTGGTACCATCGGCGAAGTCACGTTAGCTTCGACGAAAACGAACGCGATCAGACACCCGAAACCAACAATCACACTTCCGAAGACCAGGGAATTACTCCAACCCAGGCTGACGGACTCAAGGAAGCCGTTTACCAAACCGCCGAGCCCTAGCGTGGCAAAAACAGCTCCGACCCAATCGATGCGCGCTGTAGTAGGGGTCCGGCAGTCTGGAATCTGCCAAAGAGAAATCGCCATCACGACGGCCGCAATTGGGAGATTGATGAAAAATGCCCAGCGCCAGGAGGCATGCTCAACCAGCCAGCCGCCAAGAACCGGCCCAACCGCGGTGGTGATCGCGGTAAAGCCGGACCAGGTGCCGATCGCGTGTCCACGACTTGTTTCGTCAAAAGACGTGCTGATAATTGCAAGGCTGCCGGGCACGAGCAGCGCAGCCCCCACACCCTGAATGATCCGGGCAATGATCAGTTGATGAATGTTGGCGGCAATGCCGCAGGCCAGTGAGGCCACGGCGAAAGCCACCACACCCACTACGAAGATCAAACGGCGGCCGAACAAATCGCCTAGCGAGCCGCCAACCAGGATCAGGGCACCCAGGAACAGCCCGTACGACTCGACCACCCATTGCACGTCCACCACCGTCGCGTGAAAGCTCGCCTGGATCGCAGGCAGAGCGACGTTGACAAGCGTGCCATCAATGAAAGCCATGCTGGACCCGAGAATGGTCGCGGCGAGTATCCACGTTTTCGCTTCTGCTGCAGCGGGCACTCCGGCGGCCGTTGACCGCATTACGACTTCATCGCAAGGCGTTCTCATGGAGGCTATGGATGCCATTCAAGGTGCATTAGGTTCTGCAGCTCGAACCGGTCGGCTTGCTAAAGGAACGCTGATCATGGCGAACACGTGACGGCATCTGGAGGACTGTGATAGCGCTAGCTCCCAAGATGGCCCCAGTCGAACGACAACCCTTGCCAGATCGAGGTTGGCCTATTGCAAGAAATCCTCGAGGGACTAAGCTGACTGCGGGGCCACGTAATCCGGAGGCGGGGCCGCCCCGGCACCGAAGAAATATTGCTCCATCTGTTTGACGATTACCTCCTGATCTTCCCGGCGGGCCGGGTTCAGGCGGTATTCGTTGAGCAGCATCTTGCAGAATTCGGTCCACTGGTTCCACGCCTGCTGCGAAACATTCGCGTAAATTTTCTGGCCGAGTTCGGTGTCAAATGGAGGCTCCTCCAGGCCCGGAAGATCTTTCTGCAGTTTTACGCAATGAACAATGTGTTCCGCCATGATTTAAATCCTCTTTATTCGAGAAATTATCTCACAGTGAAGAGAGGACAAAGTTGGACGACTAATCCTAGTTCGATTTTCTCGCGGTTAATGACTGCGCCCGGAAACAGTTGAGGCCCGCCGTAGCGGACCTCTTGTTTTTACGAAAAGCCGAGCATCCGAAAGCGGTCTACCGGGTTGGCGGAGGCGTAGTCCCAGGAGTCGTGCTCTGAGGCATGGTCGGCGGTGTGCTGCTCGGCGGATTGCTTGTCCCGGGAGCCGATGTGTTGCTGCCGGGAGCGGTTTCAGGATTTGGAGTCGCCGGACTGGTGGGCGTCGTTTCCGGAGTCGGACTAGTATTCGGCGCGGTCTCCGGGGTGGGTGCCGTGTTCGGGGTCGTTTCCGGAGTCGGGCTCTCAGGAGTGGTCGCCGTTCCAGGTTCCGGAGTTGCCGTGCCAGGCGTTGGAGCTGCCGTTCCCGGAGTAGGCGCCGCCGTTCCCGGGGTTTGCGTTTGCGGCGCTGTACTGGGTTGCGATGTCTGCGGGGCGGGCGTGGCAGTTTGAGCTACCAGCCACATCGCCGACAGCAGCATCCAGGAAATCAGAGTTACTTTGAGTTTCATGGGAGTTATTACTCCTCCAATGTAATTTTTCGAGTCTCTCCTTCGGACTCTAGGCCGATCTTGTTTGTAGGAGAATCCGGCAGACCCCCTAGCTCCACAAGGGCTTTCGGGTACGCGAGATAGGGAAACTCAGGCAGGATGTATTTCCGCTCTGCCGGACGCTTGCGGTTTCAGCGTCCGCCTTGAAGCACTCGCTGCTTGGGGTTCTCCACCGAGGCAGCGCCCGCCAGGGGTTGCGGCTGCCCGCCATGGAAAAACAAAAGGTGAATAAAGAACATGACCACCAGCACCGCGCCAAAGGTGCAAACGATCGCGGCGCCGGTCGGCAGGTCGAGCAATACTGAGAAATAAACGCCCAGCGCCGAAACCAGGGTTCCCATGGTCCAGCCAATCGCCAGACGACGGCCTACGCGGTCAGCGAACAGCATGGCGCCTACCGACGGCACAATCAGATAGCAAAAGACCAGCAGCACCCCAGCGATTGCCACCGACGAAGTCACGACAAAACCGAAGGAAGCGTAGAAAAGAAAGTCCCAGAAGCGAATACTCATTCCTTGCGCTTCGGCTTGGTCCGGGTCGGTTGAGATCAGAAGAAAGCGGCGACGGAAAATGTAGTGGAACACTCCGATCACACCGTACAGAATCGCAGTCTTGACCACGTCATGCCGGGACACAGCCAGAATGTTGCCCACCAGCATGTCTTTCAGGTGTTCGGTCTCACCCGTGGCTTTGCTCATCACCAGGATGGCCGTGGCCGACGCCACGGCGTAGGCGATGCCGATGAAGGCTTCCTGCGGAATATGCCCGCGGCGAGTGCGCGCGAATGAGAAAATGGCGGCGCCCACGAAAGTAAAAGCCAGACTGAGCCAGTAGGCCCCGGTTCCGTGCGGGTCCATCCCAATCAGGATTGCGATCGTGGCCCCCAGCGCCGCAATCTGCGCCAGGGCCAAGTCCACGAAGATCACTCCACGCTCTACCACGTGCACGCCCAGGTAAGCGTGAATCCCGGTCAGTATCAGGCTGGCCATAAACGGCCAGATTAAAAATGGCAGAATTTCCATGCAGCTCCTTAGCTTTTACTGGAACGCTTTGGTCAATAAAGCAATATCGTAGTCGAATAGCTCAAAATAATTTGTTACTTGTTTTTCACCGCCCACGGAAGGGAGATAAACCAGCACCTTGGCCCCAGTTGACGCTCCTATGCTGTTCGGAGTCTTTAAGTCGAAATACGGCTCGACCAGCACCAGCTTGCAGTTTTCCCGCTTCATCACTCCGATCAGATCGAAGGTGTGGCTCGGGGTCGGCGGAATGCCGGGTCGCGGTTCCACGTATCCGATCACCTCCAGATGAAAGTGCTTGGCAAAATTCGTCGCGGAATTGTGGTAGGTCACGATCTTGCGCCCGCGATACGGTGCCATTTCTGCGTCCCATTTTTGTTCGGCGGTGCTCAAGCGCTTGTCAAAATCCTGGAAACGCTGCTGGAAATAGGCTGCGTCTGGGGGATCAAGCTCCGATAATTTTCCGGCAATACCGCGCGCTACGCGGCGGCCATTATCAGGATCAAGCCAGTAATGCGGGTTTCCCAACGGATGCACGTCGCCCATGGCGCGGGTTACCACGCCGGTCGGGATCTCCAGGATCTCGGCAAACTGCGAGGCGTCGAGATAGCCTGACCCACCAACTTGAATCCGCGGATTGCCACTCTGCGTGATCAGTGGCGGAAGCCATCCGATTTCCAGTTGCAGGCCGACTGTGATCAGCAGGTCCGCTTGCCGCAGTTTCAGCAGGAAGCTCGGCTTGGCCTCAACAAAGTGAGGGTCCTGGTAGCCCTTGGCGATGGATTCCACATTGATGTGATCGCCACCGACTTCCTGGGCAAGGCTGGCAAAGTCAGTGGTCGCCGTCACCACATTGAGTTTCTTCGCCGCCGCTGCTCCTGGCAGAAATGAAAACAGCAACGCGATTGCTATGGCGCTGACTGCCGTGATGCGTCTTCCTGTCCTATACATTCCGCTCTCCTAGAATGGATGCGCGCCGTGCGCGCCCAAAGAGAAAATCAACTGCATGAGCAACTCGTGGCTGTCGCGGTTTTCCGCGTAGTGGGTGAAGCGATACTCTCCGCGAAGCTGGCTGAATTCGCTGGGCCAATAGGTTACCGTGGCAGCCGCGCCCTTGTCGGTGAGATTGTCGAACCGGCTGCGGTCCGACCAGTCCAAGCGGGCTCCCGTAAACCAGCGCCGCCCGAGCTGATAATCGCCTGAGGCATAGAAGCCGAAAGCCCGCTGTTCGCGCGGCAGTTCCTGGCGCTGGCTCCAGACGAGTTCGGTGCGGGCCACAAAGGAATGGTAGATGGAGCGGCGCAAGGGTTTCCAGCGCAAGGTCGCATCAATCCCGTAGAGCTGTGTGATGAAATCGCCGGGCGCCGCAGCAGTCCCGTTGTTATGTCCGCGCGCGTAGGACAAGCCGAGATCGAGGTTGGTGGATTCCGTCAAGTCTCTATAAGCTCGCAAGTGTTCGACGGTACTGACGTCACTGCGCTGCTGCTGTTGGAAGACGTCAGCGGAATCTCCACGGAATACTTGTCCAGTGACATCCAAGAAAATGCCTTTGGGGGCCGGCAGAATGCGCTCGATAGAAAAGCCTGCGTCGTCAATGCCGTCCTCGCCGCCGACTAGGTTGGTGCTCACCAGCGGGCGGTCCACCCAAGGCAGCACATGATTGTGCATGGTGTTGACTTTGCCGAAAACCGATCGCATCTTGCCGACCTTGGCCACGAATCCCGCGGGCAGCGCCGTAAAAGTGATGTAGCCTTCCTCCAGGTTGACCCCTTGCTCGCCGAACGAGATGAAAAAGTCGCCACGCGCGTAAGGGTCAATGATGGCCTGCAGGCCAATCTCCGATTCGTGCATTTGAAGCGACGGGAAGGGCTGCAAAGTTGCCAGCGCAGGGGCGGAATTTCCGCCGGCCGCGCCCACGAAATCTCCAATAACGCTTACATCGGGATTCAGCGCCTTGGAGGCTGCCGACGATCCGCCATAAACCGGCAGCTGCCCGGCCGCTGGAGCCGCCCCGGCGGCAACTTCGCTTGGAGAAGCTGCCGGCATTTGAGCTGGAGCCGGGGCGGCGGTTTCAGCATTAGCCGGCTGCGCTGCCGGCTGGGGCTGGGTCGGCGGCGCGCTCTCCATGGTTCGTATCTTGCCTTCCAGGGCAATGACGCGGTCTTCAAGCTCGCGAATGCGCTGCTCCAGCACCGCGGAGTTCTGCGCGTTGGCCTCCGGCGCCTGCTGTGCCCAACCGGACACGCAAAGCAATGCCGCGCCAATAGCTGTAATAATCGCTTTCTTTTTCATTGCATCACTCCTGAAATACCAGCAGATTGAATCTGGGGCCCAGGACCGCGATTGGCGCGGACTTGCGCCCGCAACCGCGCATAGGGAAACGCTAGGCCACTGGAGGAGGTCGAACAAACAAGCGGAAGAATCGGACTGCGGTTCGCGGGTTCTCATGAACCACAGTTGGGCAAGCAAACACTGCGGTGGAAACTGTGACCACACAGAACAAAGGCTCAGCCGAGCTCGATTGCACGGCCACGCACGTCAGGCACACGGACGAGCCCGCAGAAGGGCTGCTCGGAGTAGCTGCCTGCGTCCATTTTGCTGGCAGATGCTGAGGACAGATATGCGCGGCGTGCACCACACTTGCGAATAGGAAGGCGAAGAGGCATAACGTCGTGCTCCAGCGTCTCCAGCCACCCCCGTAATGCGAACTGATGCTCATTTCTTTATCTGTTGGATGCCTGCAACCGGTGTTTGACCAAGCGCATTTGCACCCGTACTTTTGTGGGCCCCCCAGGATTTGAACTTGAGGCGTCCACGCGGCTTCTGCGCCGCGTGCCGAAATCCTGTGCGAAGCCGAAGGACCTTGAGTTGGTGGGCCCTCTAGGATTTGAACCTAGGACCAACGGATTATGAGTCCGCTGCTCTAACCAGCTGAGCTAAGGGCCCTGCCACGCTGCCGCTATCATATAGGATTCAACCGTGATTCCCCTCCGCGACGGTCAGGACGGCGTCAGCTTCGCAGTTCGAGTCCAGCCGCGTGCCCGGCGAAACGCCATCGCCGGTAAGTTAGGAGACGCTCTGAAAATTGCCCTGACGACGCCTCCGGTTGACGATCGGGCCAACGAGGCGTGCATCGAATTCATCGCCGACGTTTTCGGCTTGCCGCGATCTTCCGTTGCGATACTTTCCGGCCACCGCAGTCGGAATAAAGTGATTCGTGTGTCCGGGTTGTCGGTCGAAGAGGTACGGCGGCGGTTGCCGGTGTAAAGCTGTTCGCGTGCTCTGCAAATCTCGACGGTGAAGCTTCTGATTTACAATAGCCACTCTCCCCATGAACCTTGCCGCGATACAGTCTGCTCTTCACGACCGTAACCTCGACGGGTGGCTGTTCTATGACCATCATCATCGCGACCTGATTGCGTACCGCGTGCTCGGCCTGCCTGAAGAGTTGATGGTCACGCGCCGCTGGTTCTATCTCATTCCTGCCGAGGGCGAGCCGCAGAAGTTGGTGCACAAGATTGAATCCGGACATCTCGACTCTTTGCCCGGCAAAAAACGCACTTACGCGGCTTGGCAGGAGTTGTTCGAGGCGCTCAAGCAGATGCTGGCCTCACAGCGCGACATAGCCATGCAGTACTCGCCCAACAACCTGGTCTTCACCATCTCGCTGGTGGACGGGGGAACGCTCGACCTGATCCGCGGACTGGGGAAGAATATCGTCAGCTCCGGCGACCTGGTTGCGCTGTTCGAAGCCACGCTGACGGAAGAGCAGATCGCCACCCACTTCGCCGCGCGAGATTCGATAGACGCGATCACCACAGCGGCATTCCAGGAGATTGGCCGCCGCGTCCGCAACGGTGGCACCAACGAGTACGAAATGCAGCAATGGATTCTCGAAGCCTTTCGCCGCGAGAACCTGATTACGGTGGACTCTCCCATCGTCGGGGTAAACGCCAACAGCGGGAATCCGCACTACGGACCCGAGAGTTCCACCGCTGCGCCCATTCGAGAGGGCGACTTTGTCCTGCTGGATATCTGGGCGAAAAAAAATATCCCCAGCGCGGTTTATTACGACATCACTTGGACGGGATTCGTCGGCAAGACCCCATCAGACCGCATGCAGGAAGTTTTCCGTATAGTGCGAGACGCGCGCGATGCGGGGGCGAAATTCGTACAGGAATCCATCGCCGCCGGTCAAACTATTGCCGGCTGGCAGGTGGACCGGCCCGTGCGCGACAGCATCAAGGCTGCCGGTTTCAGCGAATACTTTGTGCATCGCACCGGGCACTCCATCGCCACTGAAATCCACGCCAACGGCGCCAACATGGATGACCTCGAAATACATGACGAACGCCGCATCATTCCCAACAGCTGTTTTTCCATTGAGCCCGGAATTTATCTGCCGGAATTCGGCGTGCGCAGCGAAATCAACATGCTGGTGCGCAGCGGCCGGGCCGAGGTAACTGGTAGAATGCAACGTGAGATCGTAATCATCTGAATTTGTGCCGGGTTGTGTGGGGCGGGCGCCCTCGCCCGCCTTAACTTATAAATGGGAGACACCAGCATACGCAAAGAAGTAGTCGCACCCAGACCGGCAGACCGGCTAACCACCATGTCAGTGCTCGCCCCAGCCCTGGGATGGCTTATCCCCGGCGCTGGACATCTGGTTCAAAAGCGCTGGATTCGCGGCTTCCTGCTAATGGGTTCTGTTGGGATCATGTTCGTGTTCGGCTTGCTCATGCAGGGCCGTATCTATAAACCGAACGGCGGCGACATTCTTGACATTCTCGGCTTCATCGGCGATATCGGTGCGGGCGGCTTCTACATCGTGGCCCGCGCTTTGGATATGGGCCAGGGAATTGTGGCCCACGCCACCGCCGATTACGGGACCAAGTACCTTATTGTCGCCGGCCTGCTGAATTTCATTAGTGTCGCGGACGCCTATCACATCGCCATCGGAAAAAAATCTTGATCCTCGCCCTCTCCCATTTCAATGCCGCCTTGCTGTTCTCTGTTTTCGCGTCATTAGTTTTCGGAATCACGCAGCGCGAAACCCCCCGCGACCAGGTCCGTTATGCCCTGTACTGCTTCGCCATGTTTATGGGCGGATTGATCGTGGCGGGCTGGGTAATGTGGGCGTTGAGGCACTGAAGCAGCTTCTAGCTCTTTAGCTTTTAGCTTATCCGTGACCACCGTAAGCGCGAGCGCCTCAACCTTCGCTTCGGCTTCTTCTTGTGTGGCTCCATAGGCCATGACGCCCGGTAGTTCAGGAATCTCGGCGATCCAGCGGCCATCTTCTTCCCGATCGAACTCAACGTGGAATGCCATATTTGTTGGCACCGAGGAAGTGTATTCGATTCCGCGCGCTTCTGTTTCCTGCTCTACAAATTGAACCCGTCCCGCACCATGTAGTGTCTAATTAAGAATCGTGGCCCGTCTCCCAACGCCCGCTCCTACTGGTTCTTCCCGCCCCAAACTTAGTGCAGTCATGCCCCTAGTCTGGGAACTCATTCGCCCGCGCCGAGGTTTGCTGGCCCTCGGCTTCGTCCTGATGGCCATCAACCGCGTCGCCTCCTTGGTCCTTCCTTACTCCACGCGATTCCTGATCGACAACGTCATCATCAAGCGCCAGGCGCAACTGCTGAAGCCGCTCGTGCTTGGCGTGTTGCTCGCGACGTTGATTCAAGGAATAACCTCGTTCTCGCTGACGCAATTACTTTCCAAGGCCGCGCAGCGCTTGATTGCTGAGCTGCGCCAAAAAGTGCAGTCTCATGTCGGCAGATTGTCGGTCTCGTTTCACGATTCCACCAAGAGCGGAGTTCTTGTCTCCCGGATCATGAGCGATGTGGAAGGTGTGCGCAACCTGATCGGCACCGGCCTGGTGGACCTCGTCGGCGGAGTCCTGACCGCCTGCATCGCCCTGGTAGTTTTGTTCCGCATCAGCGCGCTGATGACCGGCCTCGCCTTCGCCTTCCTGTTATTTTTCGGATTCGCCTTGAAGAAAGCCTTCCAGACTATCCGCCCAATTTTTCGCGAGCGCGGCAAAATCAACGCCGAGGTCACTGGACGCCTCGCCGAATCCTTGGGCGGCATTCGCGTTGTGAAGGGCTATCACGCCGAAGAACGCGAAGACCGCGTCTTCTCCAGCGGAGTCACGCGCCTGCTCGATAACGTCATGCGCACCCTGACCGCGAGTTCTGTCATGGGTCTTTCCGCCAGCGTACTGCTCGGGGTAGTCGGGGCCGTGATCATGTTTGTGGGCGCGCGGCAAATTCTCGCCGGTTCACTCACCATCGGCGGATTCTTTACCTACACATTGTTCATGGGATTTCTCATCGCGCCCATCATGCAGATCGTCCAGATCGGCACCCAGCTCACCGAAGCCCTTGCCGGCCTGGAGCGCACCCATGAAATTCTGAAAGAATCCGCCGAGGACCGTGATCCCCGGCGCACCGTCAAGCTTTCCGAGATCGAAGGCAACATTGACTTTGCAGATGTCAGCTTCAGCTATGACGGCGCGCGCACGGTGCTGAACGACATTTCTTTCCACGCCTCTCCGGGGGCGATCACCGCCCTGGTCGGCTCGTCAGGCTCGGGCAAATCCACCATCATCGGACTGATTTCCGCGTTCTACGTTCCGACGCAAGGTGCAGTGCTGGTCGATGGCGTTGACCTGAGCACGGTCCGGTTAGACTCCTATCGCACTCAGCTCGGAGTGGTGTTGCAAGAGTCGTTTCTCTTCGACGGAAGCATCCGCGAGAATGTGGCGTTCTCCCGTCCCGATGCCAGCGAAGAAGCCGTAATGCGCGCCTGCCGCATCGCCCGGGTGGATGAATTTGCCGAGAGCTTTGCCGATAAGTACGACACCATCGTCGGCGAGCGTGGAGTGAAACTCTCCGGCGGCCAGCGCCAGCGAATCTCGATTGCGCGCGCCATTCTGGCCGAGCCGCGTATCCTGATTCTCGACGAAGCCACCTCGAGCCTGGATTCCGAATCGGAGCAGATGATCCAGGAAGGCCTCTCCTACCTGATGCGCGGCCGCACCACGTTCGTGATCGCGCACCGCCTGTCCACAATCCGCCGCGCCGATCAGATTCTGGTCGTCGAGCAGGGCCGAATTGTCGAGCGCGGCACTCACCAAGAGCTCTACGCGCTGCAAGGCCGCTACCATGAGCTGTACACCAAACAACACGGCCTGGAAAGCAATCTCTTCCTGGCTCCCGGGGAAGGTGGTGACGCCGTGGCTGCAGAAGGAAGCGCGTCGAAGCAAAATGGAGAGGAACCGGCACTCGCGGACGCGTTACGCATCGTGAGAGGGGTTAACAACTAGCCCTAATTTCTCACCGCTTGGCAGAAGAGAAATGAATTTTGTTGGAATGGGAGTTACGAGATCGTTTCGCGAGGTGCGGTTGCGTGGCTGATCGGGTTTTCGTTTTTGCGTGAGAGTTT
>Ga0137378_10001296_pt1 | contig 20972 bp, 16 predicted proteins | sample SagtaG_21_FD_104813 | JGI IMG/M metagenome (GOLD analysis project Ga0137378, IMG submission 104813) | Vadose zone soil microbial communities from Sagehorn Ranch, Mendocino, California, USA - Sage2_L_60_16 metaG | ecosystem: Environmental > Terrestrial > Soil > Vadose zone | place: USA... | reverse complement strand
TCACCGCAGTCAACGCTATAGTAAGTATTCGCCGAACGTTTGCAGTCGTTGCAATCCACACCTTCACAGCGTCTGAAAAGCTTCTTGGGTGCGTCGGATATATAAAGCTCCCTGCAGCGTTCTTCTGAGCAGCCAATCTTGTTAGGATTGTTGGTTACGTATGAGATCGAGCCACCGCACCACTTTGCGCACGGCTCGCTTCTCGCCTGCGCCGCTTTTCGCGCGGCGCCCATTTCCGCCTCAGTGACGAAGTCGCCATGGACAACCATTCCGGGAGGCTTCGACTTGGTTGCGCGACACAATGCGGACACTCCGACGAGCAACGCGAACGCAAGAAGCAGAGTGCCGATCACAGAACGTTTCATGGGCGTGAGTCTCCTTTTCAGAGCAAGAGTCTGGCAAGAGTCGGCGGCCAGACCGGATTCGATCACTCCACCTGTTGGAGGTTCAAGTTGATTCGCACGCCGTTGACCATGATAACGCTTTGGTTAATCAGTTCCTGGTTCGTAATATCTGCGTTTACAAACTTCCGCAAGGCTTTGACCGGACACACGAACTCGAGCGCTTCGGACGAGCGTCCGGTAGGTGCTGTCAAGTCATTAATAATGGTGATGTCGAGGCCACTAAGTTCCGCGTCATCTGGAATGCGTTCAAGGATTGATTTCAGTTGCGGCGCCAGAAAGAGATCGAAACTGCGCGCCGCTCGCTTGTAGATCGACGTAGCTTCCTTGTCGAAAGTATTCGGATTGCGGAGCGTCAACTGAAGAACTATCTGGTTGCGAAAGACCACAAATGACGGCGGTGCATACTGCACAAAGTGATAGTTGGCCAAACCCGCAGCGGTCAGCGCGTCGAGCTGGGACTTGTATTTCGTCTCGACACGCTCAGCATCGGCTTGAGTGCGTACCGGCGCGGCTCTCTTCGCTATCTCGACACTTGAGTTGTCGGAACTTGCACTTGCATCCTCTCCAGTTCTCCCGAGATTGGAGGCGTCGTACGCAGGTGAGCGAGCGCCCTGCTGCTGGTTTGCGGCCGTTGCCGGTTGCTTCACCGACCGTTGAAGAGTTGCAACGTCTAAGGGCTCACTTCCGCTAAGCGCCAAACCAAATGGCTTTCCGTTGAGGAATATCTCCGAGCGGTTCAGCAGTTCCTGCCGCTCTGAGTCGGTTGGCGCTGCAGCATAGCGCAAAGCATCGGCCTTACTCAGGACGGCGACCAGAATTTCCTTCCCTTCGTATTCATAGTGCGGGGCCTTGCGGCGCACGTGGTAGCAGATCTCGAAGCCGACTGCGTCAAAGCTATCAGAGGTTGAGAAGTAACTGGGTAAGACCTCCAGGATTTGATAGACGATGTCATTGAAGACCCGGCTGCTACGTTGATTGGGTGACAGACGATCGGCATCGAACGCGGCCTCGTAGTTTCCAGTAACCTTCAGGACTATTTGATCGTGGAAGTTGACAAACTCCAAGCCGCGACCATCGACACCGGTTGGCGATTTAGGATCCGATCCGACATAGCGGTTTAGCGAAAAAGGAAAAGGATAGGTCAGCAACGGGACCGTACGATTAATGGCAATAAGTTTACTCAGGTGTGCCTGCTCGAGAACCTTGAGAGCAGGGTTTGGAATTTCTGCGGGAGTAACCTGCGCAAAGCTTCGCGCCGGCCCAAAAAGCAGTAAGAGTGTGCACGTTGCGAAGAACGCGACCGTTGATTGGCTGTTTGATTTCATGACTATTTCTCCGAGTATTGTGACGCCGGCCGAGCTGAAGCTTTATATGGCGGCTGAGCGACCGCGCGCGCGTAAGCTATAACGGCTCGGATTTCGTCCTGCGTTAGAGTTTGACCCCAGGGCGGCATGATGGCGGACTTCCCCATCGCGCTGCCACCAAGCGTGATCGTGTTCCGCATAAAGTCATCACTCAGCGAATTGAACGTTTCCCCGTCAGTAAAGAGTGGCGGAGTGGGAGTCAAGTTAGAGCGGTTGGACGGTCCGGCTGGAGTCGTGCCGGCGTGGCACCAGACGCACTTGTCATTGAATACACGTTTGCCTTGTGCCTGTTGATAATTGAGCGGGATCAGGCGTTGTGGATCGTTTGCATTTTGCTCCACATCGTAGGCGTTCAAGAGCGGATTAGCTGGAGCGGTCGCAGGCTTGTGTTGACACGATGAGAGGAGGATGAACGCCGGGATGATCAGGGACAAGATAATTCTTCGTCGCCTCATTGCTCTGCTCCTCGCACTGCAGCAGCGGCAGTCGTACTTGTAGGTTGGCCTTTCTTGAGCGTCAACACATACGCGGTCAAGGCTTGCACCTCTTGCTCAGTCAAGCTCCGACGCGGTTCGATTGTTCCCGGGACCAGCACCTGAGGATCCTTGAGCCACTCTTCAATCCACGCAGCATTCAACCAATTCCCTGCGTTGCTCAAGTTAGGTCCGACATACCCGCCCGCAGAACCAATCGTGTGACACGCATTACATTGATACTTCACTTCGTAGAATTGCTTTCCCATTTCCGCCATCTGAGGCGTGAACTGCTTCTGGTCAACAGTCGACAGCTTCACGGCAGGACTCTGCGTGACCATACCTAAGTAATCAGCAATTACGGCTGCCTCCTGGTCTGTCATGTTGAATTGCGGCATCCGAAAGATGAGTGTCGGCCGGAGGGTCTCGGGGTTTTTGAGGAAACCTGTGATCCACTGGGGTTGTGCTCTGCTACCTTCAAAGGACAGATCGGGCGCGAGATTTCCGCCATCGCCATTGAAGCGATGACAGACGGCACATTTGTAACGGTCGTAAAGTTCGCCAAAGGCGCCGGCGGGATGAAACGCGCCTTGGGCTCGGGGCACTATGAGTCGCGCGAGGCTGCTGTTAGCCGCGCTGCCCGTCATGCTAAGCAGCGCAGTTGTAATCGCGTCCAAGTCTGTTGGGGTCAAACGATATTGTGGCATGCGGGCCGCTGCGTTTACCGACAGTGGATCGGTAATCTTGGCCTGAATGTAGGAAATAAGATTCCGTGGAATATTCGAATTGCCGAATTCGAGTTGCGAAACGTTCTTGCTGCCGAGAATCGCAAGGTCGGGACCAAAATCCTTTTGTGGGCCGACACCCTGAATCACGTGGCAACTGGCACAGCCCTTTTCCAGGAATAAACGCTGGCCCAAGCGGATCTCTTCTGGCGCCGGCTCCTCCAGTGGCGGGACGTTACTCAAGAGGTCGGGGTCAATCAATCTCGCATTGATGTACTGCGTGACCTTGTAAAGGTCCTGATCCGACCAGCGATAGCGTGGCATCAGGGCGTGCGGCAAGTAGCTTTGCGGATCGCGCAACCAGGCAACTAACCAATCTGGGTTAACCTTGCTTCCGACCTTTGTAAGTTCTGGTCCAATATCTCCACCGATCAATTTGGTCTCGTCGCCTTGCGTGACGGCGAGTGAGTGACAGGTGGTGCAGAACATTTGGCGAAAGCGAATTTCACCCTGGTCTGCCAGGTCGGCGCTCTTTTGCAAACTCGCTACTGCGCTTGGATCGAATTTGTAAGGCTCTCTGGGTTGGCCTTTGAGTGTCGTCAGGTAGGCCGACAGCGCTTTGATTTCTTGATCAGTCAGACGGAACTGCGGCATTCGTGGCTCTTCTTCCATCTCGTAACCATCGACGACTGTGTTGCCAGAAGCGTCGACAATCGTGTGTGGTTCTTTCAGCCACTTATAAATCCACTGGCGCGTCAGTTTATTGCCGACGTTGCTCAAATCCGGCCCTAGCATTGCTGGCCGCTCGATGTCTTGCAGGTGGTGGCAGCCCGAGCAGTTTAGTTGAGACAAGAGCTCTCGGCCTCGATTGAGCTTAGGGGTTTGGGGCAGGTCCGCACGATGGCACACGCCGCACGACGCCTGGATAAACCTGATCGGCAACAGTGGCTGCTCCCAAGCCAGCGTTGTTTCGTGCGCCTCCGATTTCTCTGTCGCCGGCCCCTGGCCGCGGTGACAGATCACGCAACCCCATTTCTTGACATCGTGTGGAATGGCTGGATGAGCTCGAAAGGGCTGTGGCACCGATGCGTCGCTCAGGCCGGCCTGCGAAATGCCCTGATGGCATGTGGTGCAACGATCAAGCACGCGCATTTCAGGCAGCCAGATTTGATCGATGCCGGGATGGAAATCTGCCAGCAGGCGTTTAGTGTCTGGCCGGGTCTGCGCGTAACTAACGTAATCCTTCTCATACTTCTTCCAGGATTGGAAGAAATCCTTAACCGGTGAAACCGCGAGCACTACCACAAAGGCTACGCTTGCCAGCGCGAATGTCGCGCGCAGCCGCGTTGAAATTTCTCCCATCTTCTCCGCTGTCATTTCATCTCCAAGGCCAAACCCAGGACCAACCTGGACCTCGGAAAAAAGTTCCCACCACCGTCAAGGTGAGCGAGACAGCGATAAACCAGGTGATCACCCACCAGGATAGAGGCCGTGTTCGTAGGAACCTGATCAAACGGTAGGGCCTTTCCAGTTGGAAGAAAGAGACAATGGTCAGCCCGGCGATGGCTACTGTGGGCACGAGAACAGTCCAAGCCCGGTAAAGCCCAAGAAATATGAGCAGCAATCCAACTAACACTGCGAAGATCAGAAATCGTCGGGAACGATCTGTTGCCCAAAGCGGCTCACCTTTAATGTTCACGTTGAAGTAGGGAATTACCACCAGAGCGACAACCACCAGGGTGGGAATCACAATACCGGCGACTAAGGGTGGAAAGTAGTGAAGCAATTCTTGCAAGCCCAAGAAATACCAGGGAGCCTTGGCCGGATTCGGAGTCAGCAGCGGATTCGCTAACTGTTCAAGGGGCGCATCCCAAACCAACGAGACAATCACCAACAGTATTGTCAGCACTTCAAATGCAATCAGACCACGCAGGATGAGTTGCGGATAAGACATCAATTGCTTCTCCGCCCTCTCCCTGACTTTGGCGGAGGTCTTCGGAGTAATGAAGACGACACGCTGTGGGGCCCTGAGCGCGTTTGATCCGATTCCCGCCTCGAATTTATTCTTTGTCTCGCTCATGGCCCTCCCCGACCGTCAGGCCACCGTCTTTTTGAATACGCCAGAAATGGACGGCGACAAACAGAAACGCCAGCAGCGGCAGAATGACGCAGTGAAGTACATAAAAGCGCAGCAGCGCATTCTCGCCTACAAGATTTCCGCCCAGTAGCGTGTAGCGCACTTGCGGACCAAAGACTGGCGCCGACGAGATGATGTTGGTGCCCACCGTGATGGCCCAGAAAGCCAGTTGGTCCCAGGGCAGCAAGTACCCCGTGTAACTCAAGAAAAGTGTAAGCAGCAGCAGCACTACGCCGATTGCCCAATTGAATTCGTGCGGTGGCCGGTAACCTCCACGGTAGAAAACGTGAAACATGTGCCAGAACACGGCAATCACCATGACGTGCGCCGCCACCCGATGCATATTGCGCAGAAAGACGCCGTTTGAAACGACGAACCTAAGGTCTTTCATGTCCAGGTACGCCTGGGGCACTGCCGGGTGGTAATAGAACATCAGCAGAATTCCCGTCAGCGTCAGCACGACGAACATAAAGAAACAGATTGATCCCAAATAGTAGGTAGCCCGCACTCGCAATGATTGCTCGCGAACTTTGACGGGCAGCAGGTGCAGGAAGACATTGCCAAAGATCGCCAGACTGCGGGTCCGGTTAGTGCGAGCTGGACCACGGCGAAAGATAGACCTCCACGCCCGCGTAGCGCGCAAACGATTCAGTATTTCTTCGGTAGTCATAGTCAGCTCTCAGACTCGCAATGCCTGTCCAGCCTTTATCACTTCAACCTTGTCCACTAAGAGTTCACCATCAGGCGTGAGTGTGATAGCGAAGTGTGGAAGCGATCGCGGCGCAGGACCTTCGACCTTGGTGCCATCACTTTTGAATTTGCTGCCATGGCATGGACAGGCGATTAAATTTGCTTCCGGCTTCCACTGCGTATTGCAACCTAAGTGCGTACAGATCGCTGATACTGCATAAAAGCCATCTCTGGTGCGCACGATATAGACCTGCTGGTCTGGCATATAGGTGACTGAATCAAGGGGATAAAGATCTGGAGTACCTGCGCGAAAATTCATGGACGGCTCGAACAAAGCATTTGGCAAGAGGTACTGATACGTCACAACCAGCGCCCCGAGTCCGGCAATACCGAACGCGCCCGCCGCAATCGCATTAAAGAAATCACGGCGTCCGATTTCGCCGCGCTCAGATTCCTCCGGTCTTCCGGCTATAGCTGCTGTCGCTACCGCGTCAGTCATGCCGTTTGCACCTCCAACTCCGATTGGTTTGGGTCTTGGTCGAACACCTGAAACGCTTCCATCGTGATTGTGTGGGCGGGACAGCGAGCGGCGCAGAGGCCACAACGGATGCAAATCGTTTCGTCTTTTAACATCATCGAGCCATGAGTGGCCGGCAGGTCTGTCGCGTGCAGGTGTCGCAAACTCGTCTCATGAAATTGAGCCTCACTAACAAGTTGCGTCTTTACTTCTTTCGAAATTGTCAATTGGCTGAGAGGTATCAGTTGCAGGCAATTCTCCGGACAGATATCTACGCATCCGCCGCACAAAATACATTCCGTACCGGCCGCCTCATTACCTTCAAAGATCGTATTGATCCAACATTGCAGACAGCGTCTGGCCTCGCGGCGCGCCTCGTCTTCGCTGTAGCCTGCCTCAACTTCCACCATGCCCGTCCGGCGGTCAATCGGAATCATTGGAACTGCAAGGCGAGAGTACTCATCGTAGGATTCCGCCATCTGGTGATGATCAAGAACTGTGATTTGCACATACCGCGGACGGGGTTTCCATTCTTCTCCTCGCAAATAATGATCTATGTTTTCGGCCGCCTTCTTGCCGTCGGCAACCGCACTGATGATCAGACGCGGACCAAAGGCAATATCACCGGCGGCGAAGACTCCGGGCGCGCTGCTCATCAGCGTGTCTTCATCTATTTTGATAGTGCCCTGCCGAGTGATCTCAATCTCGTCGGCCTGAGTGAGAAAGGAAAGATCAGATGCCTGACCGATGGCTAGAATGACGGTATCGCAGTCGATCACCGCTTCTGTTCCCTGTTCGAAGGTTGGATTGAAACGGCGCTCCGAGTCGAAAACCGAGGTGCAACGAATTGTCTCGACGCCGATGACTTTGCCGTTCCGACCGAGGAATCTTTGCGGCCCCAACGACGGATGCAGTTTCAGACCTTCAAGCAGACCCTCTTCGATCTCTTCCTCGAAAGCCGGCATCTCTGCGCGCGATTCGAGGCATACCAAATGAACTTCACGCGCGCCAAGACGCAAAGCCGCGCGCGAAACATCCAGCATCTCCTTCATTGCCACCTGTTGTTCACCGGCGCTTAAGCTGTCTGGCAATTCATGGGCAGTACGGTCTTCGAGCATCAAGCGCTGCTGCTCTCGCAACGCAGAGCGCGCAACATCGATGGCCACGTTGCCGCCGCCAATCACAACTACTCTTTGACCGATCGAAAAGCGATAGCCAAGATTGACGTTCAACAGAAAATCTATGCCTTTGATTACGCCATCAAGCTCGTGGCCCGGCACCGTCAGGTCGCGGCTCCGATGCAAACCGAGCGCGAGTAGAACCGCCTTGAATCCCTGTGCACGAAGATCGGCTAACGAAAAATCCCGTCCCATCCGGGCATTCAGCTTAAGCGTGATACCCAAGTCCAGAATTTCCCGAATCTGTGCGTTCAGCACATCGCGCGGCAGACGATATTCAGGAATACCCAGACACAGCATGCCACCCGGAATCGGAGCGGCATCGAAAATCGTTACTGGGTAACCCAGCAAAGCCAGGTCGTGCGCGGCGGCGAGTCCGGCCGGTCCGGAACCAATTACCGCTACCTGGTCCGGGCGTGAAACCGGAGGTTTGTCAGGGAACACATCGACGGGGTTACGCGACTCTGGTCCGTAACGCTCTGTCAGAAAGCGTTTGAGGGCGCGAATGGAGATTGGGGCGTCAAGTTTGCCGCGGCGACAGTCAGTCTCACACGGATGGCCGCAAACCCGACCACAGATTGAAGCCAAGGGGTTGGGCCGACGGGCATAGCGGTACGCCTCTTCATAACGCCCTTCTGCGATCAAGGCGACATAGCGTCCTGCTTCCGTGTGAACGGGGCACGCCTGCATGCACGGGAAGTTAGACTCCAGCCATTCGAGATCGACGAGTTTTGAATATGATCGATCCACACGCTGATCGCTTTCTTACAGACACACGGATACCGTTGCTTAGGTCCCTGACGCGAACCGGATAGTCAAACGCTTAACGATACACGGTCACAACTGGACGTTTGTAATTCCAGCGCCGACATCGACGTCTTTCGATTTGGACGCGCCTCCACCCATGGTTCTTAGCGTCAAGTGGCCTTGAGGGACCCCTTTGATTACAAAACTCCCATCAGCTTTGGTGAGGGCGTAAAAGGGTGTCGGTACCACATATATGTAGCCTGACATTTCTAGATGGACGTTGCAGAGCAAGGGAACGACTCCCGCGTCCCAAAAGGTGTAGGATTTCGTCTGCCCTTGTGGCCAAGTGCCCAGATTGTTTCCCTTAGACCTGTCGCCGCCCACGGATTTCCAGTAAACGTTGTGGCCCACAGCATCACTGTTCAGGAAATCAACCGTGGTCCCTCTTAGCACCACGAGTGAGTGCGGTCTGAAAGTCATCCCCTTCTGATCCATCGTGACGTGCTTGCCCTGCCCCTTAAAGTCTTTGCCGGAGATCCAATCGACGTAGACGACGGTCCCAGCGCGTGCGCCGCTTACCTTACCCTGGATCTCCTGAGCCATACTGATACCGGCTAACGCCGTCACGATCACGAAGAATTCAAGGACAGAAAGTAGTGGCTTATGAAGTAACGATTTCATTGCGATGATTCTCCTTTCAACAACAACACCTCTTTGTGGGGAGCGACGTCAGTTGGAAATTAGAAGACGTAGTCAATCCCAATCACGAAGCCGTTGGCCCGAAAACGTCCCGATGTATCCGCCGGTTGCAGCCAGCGCCGCTGGTACTCGAAGACCGTTTTGATATTGGCGCGGATAAGTATCTGAACGCCTGGCGAAAAACGGTTGCGCGTGTTGTGTACAGAAGCGCCGTTCAGAAAATCTGTGGGTGAATTCACCACGTCATATCTCATGATTCCGATCACCCACGGATAAAACCAGTATTGCGCCTGTGCGAACCCACCGGTGAACGTCACCGGAGATCCTTTCTCCACCACGCCGGTCTCGTCGTTTGGGATCAGGTTTTGGTCACGCCCGTGCATCCCAAGCCCATAGACTTCGAAGTTGCGATACTTGAAACGAAAATCGGCGCCGGCGCGGTAGAAACGCTCGCGGATCGTCCCGAAATCTGGAAACAGCTCACGGTCGAGATTGAGTTCATTTCGACCGTAGTAGTAGAACGCCCCGAGTCGAAGCGAAGTATGATCGCGCGGCCCTGTCTTACTTGCGGCCTGCACTTCTTTGCGGACCTTTGGGTCACGCTCAAGATTGAACCGCTGAGAGACACGCGCGTAGATGTCCTTTGAATTGCGCATGGTTGGGGTGTCATTCGTCCCATTCACCAAGGCAAGAGACCAACTGAAGTTTCCGTCGTTGGGATAGCCCCCTATCTCAATACCACGCTGTGGCGCGCCAAACATGAAAGGATTGTTGGTTGTGCCCAGCCCGCCGGCGACGCTGGCCTGATCGTAGATGTCGTAACTGGTCGGATTTATGCTGCGCGCTTGCGTGAAAGGCAGATCCAATTCGAACTGTCCAAAGCGGAGGTTGAGAGCATCCTTCGGCAAACCGATGTAGTGCCCCAGATCGTTCACTTTCAGATAGCCATCGCCCAATCCGCCATCAGCCCCCGACCCGCCTACGGAGATGTCGTCATCTACCCAGAAGGAGAGATTTTTGCCGAAGCTGCCGGCGCTAATGATCGTGAACGTGTCGGGTGTGAACAGATCTATCCGCGGGACTACGCCTGCCGACAATGGCCGCCTGTTGTTGTAGGTGGCGAATCCCACAAACCGGAAGGATATCGGAATCGTTCCAGGAATCTCGCCTGGGTAAATGACTTTGGGAAAGACTTCGCGTTGGGCCTCGGCTCCCAACAGCACGGGAGGCTCTTTGACAAAAGTCTCGTCGTCCTTGGGAAACTTAAAGCCGTTCTTCTTGAACGCCTCACCGAAATCATTCAATTCAGGAAAATTGTTGTGACAAGTCGAGCACGAAGTCTGGTACTTGCGAGCAAACGCAGGAATAGCAACCGCTCTTGGTGCCGGCTTCAGTAGTACGAACAGGAGCAAAGGAGCTCCGCCGATGATGAAAGCCTTAACCAAATTGACGCCTAGATGATCTCGCTTATGAAACATCTGAAAGCCTCCTTTCGCGACTTGCCGACGGAGGAACCTCGACGCGTTCACTGGCCCTCCCGTCGGAATCAGTGACCAAGTTTCAGTTCCCTGGCTGGCCGATCAATGCGTATCAAGTTCCGAGCCAAGGGAAAGCTGATAACTGTGGGACGTCGTAAGTCTCAAAACATCAAAGAGTTAGGAATGATGACTTTCCTTGGAGAGAGAGTTTGAAACGGGCAATCTGTTTACCCGGGTATACAGTGAAATTTTGAGTAAACCGATTCGCTTGTAATCGCTGAGGTTGCTAGTGTGCGCAAAGTAAACAGTGGAAACAGACTTAACGAAACTGGCCTAAAATCAACGCTAAATCTCTTCGCAAGCCCGATAGTGATTTGTTTACCAAGGTATACAACGACATGCTGAGGCTAACGGATCCCTTAGAGTATCCAAGAAAATGCAGGTGTGCGTGAGGTGAGACGATGGGACACCGCGTTTCACTTAACGAAACTGGCCCAAATCGAAGCTAAACCTTTTGGCGAGACGATAGATCGTCTTGCGAGAGAGCTTGGCCTCGGCAGCGGCCTTAGAGATATTGCCGTGGTGTTTTCTGAGCAGGTCCTCGAGAAAAGGCTTCTCGACGGTTTCGGCCTCTTTATCACGGACCTGAAGAAACGATAGTTCCGCGCGAGAACCATTCTGCAAATATTCCGGGAGATCGCAAAGCCCGATAGATTTACTCTCCGCCATCAAAACGGAATGTTGGATGACATTCTGAAGCTCCCGGACATTCCCCGGCCACTCATAGCCCGCGAAGAGCTTCCTTACATCCGAACAAACTTCCGGTGGCGTGAGTTGATATTCCTGGCAGTAGTGACTCAAGAAGTGGTTGGTCAAAATTGGAATGTCATTCTGGCGATCCCGGAGCGGAGGTAACTTCACGGTTATTGCGTTCAACCGGTAGTATAATTCCTGGCGAAATTTCCTTGCGACAATCTCATTCCGCAGATCGCGGCTCGTAGCAGAGATCACTCGGATGTCCACCAGGATCTGACGTTCGCTTCCCAGTCTTCGAAATTCGCGCTCTTGCAATACTCGCAGAAGCTTGGCCTGAAGCGCAAAGGAGAGTTCGCCGATTTCATCCAGGAAGAGCGTTCCGGCATGAGCCAACTCCAACTGGCCTCGTTTAAGCCGATCGGCGCCGGTGAACGCGCCTTTTTCGTGCCCGAAGAGTTCACTCTCCAGCAAATTCTCCGGTAAAGCGGCACAATCGACAGCCAGAAATGGCTTATCGCGGCGAAAACTGTGCGCATGAATAGTTCGCGCTAATAAATCCTTACCAGTACCTGTCTCACCCTGAATCAAAATATTCGCATTGGTACGAACGACTTTTTGGAGCGTACCAAATAGTCTTTGCATTGCCTCACTCGTGCCCAGGATCTTGTCAAACCCGAGGTCATTAACCAGCCCATTGCGCAAACTGAACTTTTCTTCGAGCAGATCTTTTTGTCGCAAACTTTGCTCAACCGCGGAACGGAGCTGATCGGCAGTGAAGGGCTTGGCCAAATAGTCAAAGACGCCACGCTTGACGGCTTCAACCGCCGTTTGAATCGTCGCGTAGGCGGTGAGCATAAGGATCATCAGCGTGGGATCGGTTTGCCGGGCCAAAGTTACCGTCTCCAAGCCGCTCAAACCGGGCATTAGCATGTCCACCAGGAACAAATCATAGTGGCTCGATTTCAATAGACTCAACGCCGAGTCCCCGTCGGGCGCTGTGGTCACTTCATAACCGGCATGCTCGAGGATTTTCCGACACGTGCGCAGGATAGCCTGGTCATCGTCCGCTACTAGAATTCGTGTGGCGTGCATTTCAATTCTCGGTCGGTAGGACAATTACGAACTTGGTGCCTCGGCCAGGCTGACTCTCTATAGTAATCGTTCCCTGATGCTCTTCGATAATGCCGTGTACGATCGACAGCCCTAACCCCGTACCTTTGCCTACTTCCTTGGTGGTGAAAAATGGATCGAAGACTCGATCGATGTGGTCTTTTTGAATGCCTGGGCCAGTATCAGCAATCTCCAGTCGGATCCTCTCGCGCATTTGGTCTTCCCAGAAAACACCTAAGGTCAATACTCCGCCTTTCGGCATTGCATCGATGGCATTGCGATAGAGATTCTCCAGCGCGCGGATCAAGCTATCTTCGTCGCCTCGCACGCGTATTATTGCCAGCGGCAGATTCTTTTCCACCGAGATCCTGTTGGCAGTCAGTAAATCGTCGACGAGTCGCAAGCTCAGATTAATAACATGATCAACCGGAACTGGCTTCATCTCTAATATCTGTGGACGAGAGAACTCGAGCAACGAGGTAGTGATTCGCGCGATACGCTGGGCCTGAGTCATCACCTCCCTCAAGTCTTCCTGGTCAACCGCAACCGGCTTTCCGCCATTTTGCGAAACCCAAAAGCTCGACAAGCTAAGGATCGTAGTCGCTGGGTTGTTTATCTCGTGAGCTACCCCCGCGGCCAGTTCCCCAACCGCTGCAAGTTTGGAAGATTGATAGAGCTGCTTCCGGGCCTTTTCGATCTCTCTGCCTTGCCCTCGAATCTTCGCGCTCGCGCCCCGCACCACCAATCCAATCATCAGAGTAGAAAGAGCAACCGTCGCCGTAAAGAGCGAAAAGATGAGAATGATCCGACGACGTATATGCTGGTTAAGAAACTCACGACTACCATAAAGCGCAATTTCCCCAGTTGAGGTTGTTTTCAGAGGAAGAGCATGAATGAGGAAGTACTCCTCTGGATCGAGTCGGATTGACGGTGAGACCGACTGCCGGCTATTTGGTGCGGACACTTCTCCGTTGTCGGCAATATGTAAGGTGACGATCTGGTTATCAGCGGAAACGCGAACGATCTTCAATTCAGGCAGATTGTCATATTCACGAATCGTCTTTGGAATTTCCTCCCGAGCAGCGATGGCGGACAAAGATTCATTTTGTTGCCTAAGCTTGTCGACATCCTCGCGCATAAACTCCGCCAGTTGATCCGCGCGGCCGCGAATGCTTGCGAAGTAGTCCGACTTTTCGCTCTGCGTAATCACAAGGAGCATCACACTGGCTAAGAGGATAAACGTGATCTGTAGCCGCACAAACACCTTGACAAATAAATCCCGATTCGTTTCGCCAATCGCCAACGCACAGGTAAATAACGAGAACGACCATCCAAACTGTTCCAGGTTCCAGAAGACTAGCGACGCCCTATTTTCCAAATTCAACGACGAGATAAAGTGAAGCGAGGCAGCCACAAAAACTAAGGCCAGCGCGCCCACGGCATAGCGCCGGCCACGAAGCGGGCTTCGATAGATGTGAACAAAGGTGAAGGCTATCAGAACCAGGTTTGCCAGATCCCGGTACATCATCAATTCGGCAGTGAGACCGATGAGCGACCCGGGCAGAAACAGCAATGGCGGGAATAAGAACAAGAAGAAGGGAGACGGTTGCCCGGCTGCTGCTGTTGCTGTTCTGGGCTGGCGACTCTTTGAAGGCTTATACACGCTAAGTGCCAACAGTAACCACGCGACGGCTTGAAAGATGTGAAACACCGATTCGAATGAGGCTACGGGTAAACGATACCGAAAGAAAACGAAGGCACCGGAAAAAAGTGCCTTGGTGGCGAAAGATGCGCCCAAAGAGGAAAATGCAAGAAGAAGTAGAAGCTGATTGCGGACGGGAATCGTCTTCGTCTGCGCACGCCATGCCTTCAAGATCACCAGGACGATGATCCCGCACAAGAGCACATCGAACAGATTGAATATGAACGTGTTCTCGAATGTTCGCGAGAATAGTTCCACCTTCTCTAAAGCCTCCACACGGCCTCCACTTAGCGTCCAGTCATTGAAGCTGCATTGCGCGAGCCCTTGCCACGCACATCCATGACGGAAAGGTGCCGCGAAGCACCGAGCTTTTCGACGACAAATCGCTTCCGGAATTCCCACCCGTGGCCGCAGCCCACGGAGGCTCCCGATGTCACGACTACTTAGTTTGGCGAGGAAAGCACGTGGCGTACCGGGGAAGCTGAAGAAATAGCTGAAGAGAGCGGCACGTGTTCCCCGCAAGATGCCTTAAGGATCTGGACTAGGATCTGCACCCTAACTGTTCAGAACGGCAACTGACGTGGCGTTTAATGTTAGGCGTATCCTGCGGATTTCTCCACAATCGCCTCAGTCAAAGTGCGCAAACTTCTGGCCTCAACCGTCTGTTGGTCTCGGCAAGGCTGGCCAGTACGACTGAAAGTCAACTTTCCCAACCCCCAATCTCTTGAGGTTAGCAGTTAGGTTGGGATCAGGCCGCGAGGTTCCCTTTACTGTTTCTCGTCTGGGCGATCTAGAATACGATGGTCAAGTCTTGAGGATAATTCTGCGCGAGAAAGTCCTCTACGCATTTCATCGCATCGTTGGGCACGCGGGCTCACGCGCACGTTATTTCAGAGGCGTCGGCTTCGGCTCGGCTTTGACCGAGAAATCTACTTCAATTATTCCGAGTTGCATGAGACGTGGCTGGAAACATTGATCGAAGCTTTCAAGCTGTTTTGATTTTGAGGAGCGAGATCCGAATCGCGCCATCTTCGCGCGATGGTAGGCTTCTTGAAGCGTCTACAAACAAAAACGAAGCAGCGTAAATATGAGAACAATTAGGAGAGATGGTGCCCCACAGGGGATTGGAACGTTAGATAGAGTATCCATTGGTCTCGCAACTCCTAACTTATTGATTCTAGTGCCCCCGCAGGGATTCGAACCCCGAACCAACAGATTATGAGACGGTTTGAGGGGCATCACCAAGGCGAGACGAAACGAGATAACCCAGTATTTACCGAATCCGCAGCCGTCAAAGTTTGTTACGTCTGGTCACGTCTCAGCACGCCATCGCGCCATCTTGTCAGCGCTCGATGTTTGCCGAATCCTTAGGTAATGTTTTCTTCGGATGACGCGGAGCACGAATTCGAGTTACGCGTAAGTCGCGCGGCTCACCGCGCTCAAAAGCGAGAGCGCCTTCCAAGGCTTCCTTGAGATCAGCGAAGGCCTCGTCGCCCACGTGCCTTGTTTTCTCCGGCTTAATACTGCGGGTGCTCTTTGCTTTCATGACCTGCTAGTGTTTTCCTCCTAATACTGTCACTTGTTCGCTCTGAACCGCGACAGCCTAATAAATCGTGTCGACCCAATAACCAATCCGACTCGGACAATCCCAACCGGTCTTATCCTTATGCGGCCTCAGCTGCGCGTCATACTTCTGTCTCTTGAACCGCTTGCCGCAATAAGAACATTCAAACACGTGAGTCGGACCATGGAAAGCACTTGTCTTGGTCAACCTTGGTAATCGAATTACGCCGGGGTTTCGAGTAACTTCCGGTATGCTGAGCGGCCCTTGAGCGCTTAGCTCAACGCGATAGCGAGGTGAAAAACCTGCGTTGCTGGCCCGCACGTCATACATCTCATCAATCTTGAATGCCTTGATGTGCCCACTGCTCAACTCCCACGCATACAGCAGAATGTTTCCGGTAGTTCTGGCTTCGCGCAGCGAATACGGCTCAACCAAACGAGGCTTTCCGTGATAACCGAACTCTAACAAAAGCCTGTTAGCGCCAGCGAATCGAATTCTCTCAACTGGCGATCCACCTCCCCAATAACGAATGCCGGACAGCGGAATAGATCTGTAGTCCGTAGAAGCCGGAACTGCGGCCCCCAAGGCCGCCTCAGCCGGTGCGAATTCAGGTTGATCGATCCACCCTATCAACGCTTCAAACCGAGTTACCATGTCGTCGATTGCGGGTAGGTTTGGCAGCTGATGGGCGAGCATGTTTGCCCATTCAGCCCTTAGCTCTTCATTGTCCCGCACGATCCTTACTAGCTGTTCGGAAGAAGGAACCTGGAGCCCCTTGTATTCACACTTTGCGGCAAAGACTTTCCTTGTTTCCGCGAGGTTGATTGCGTCGATACAGTTCTCCAACAGATAAACCACGTCGTATAGATCGCGCGGTCGAGTACGTTCATAGAGTGCGCGCGTCTTCTCAGCGAGCAGCTCTTCGAGCGAGTAACATTGAACAGTTAGATCAGGTGGCAGGTCATCTGAGTAGGGATGGAAGATTGTTCGACCAACCGGTGCCGCAACAATCTTCTCCTGGTTGGTAATGTCGAAGATGACTGAAGCGTAAGTCGGGGTTCTTTGTAGCGGCCCGCGATAATAAACCCTGCCTTGAAAAGTCGGTTGACCCGCTTTGTTCCGCCTTGACAGCACACGAACACGGTCGACGGGAAACTCAATACCGCTCATCTCCGCTGTAAGTCGCACTGTATTTTGTAGCTGTTCGAGAATTGCTTCTTCGCTGTACGGCGCTTCTGGAAGGAGAGTGAAATCCAAGTCTTCCGAGAAGCGATAGGTCTCGAAGTACGTTTTCTTGATGCACGTCCCACCTTTGAAAATCCACAGCGTCCGTAGTTCATCGTGGGTCGAAATCGCGCCGAGAAGCCAGCCCAGAACATAGTCCTTTTCAACGACCTCAGGACGCAATTGCCATTCTGCCGCTCGGTCGAGGATGTCTTGCTTGTTAATCATGTGTGCCTAAATCGACGTTGCTCCAGACTCGCCACCGCTTCACGAGTTTGCCGCGCGCTTTAACCAACGGATCGAGTTTGATGTTGCCCGCAGCCAGCTTGCGAAACGCCTCACTAATAACTAACTCTTCTTTCGGCCACAACATCTCAAAGAGATAGCCTAGCCGCTTCCACACCGCGCCGCTGTCAGCTTCGCGGGCCTCGTTCAGCAACTTCTTGAAGTCCCGTTCGGGTTGATTTGCATACTCCTTCATCATTAGGATCAAATGCCCGATGCCGCCGCTCAGGGCTGGATTGCGCAGGCAATCGACAAGCGTTCGCTCGCGACTTGAGACCTTAACCTTCACTGAGTCGCGCCACACACTGGTGTCTATTCGGACTCTTGAGGCAGGCACGCGAAACAGACGATACTCTTGGCCGACTAATTCAATTGACTTGGACCGAATAGCTGCGGCCGTAACCACAAGTGTGGGTCGAAAGATTTGCTCAGTGAGTTCCCAATATTCAGCTGCGCTCCAGCCGCCGATATAGCACGGGCTAAAAACTTCCTGCGCCAATACCCACGGATCAGCAACAGTCGCCGCTTTTCCTGGCTCGGTTTCAAGCGGCACGACGAGATAAACGCCGCGACGAACGCGGCGCAACCAACCACGCTCTGCCAATGAAGCTAGCTTCGCTCCCGTTGTCTTCGCATCCACATTCAGCACCTTCGAGGCGTCGGCAGAACTGATAAGTCCAGATTTGCTGGCTCGCGCTAGTTTGGCGATTTGGGTTCGGTCACTTGCGGGCATTTCTGTTTCACCTTCTGGTGCAGTCTATATGCAGATAACCAGAATCATCGAGGATAACTACGCACAGAATATACCCTAAAATCTATAGGGCAGACAATTGGGGCCAAAATAAATGTTGACTTAAGGACGCAGAAGGAGTATCAACTGTCCTTGTGCGTCCTTGCTTCTTCCGGTAAGAGGATGGCGATGGGGTCTCTGACGCACCACATAGGCCGCCTTGAGTCGTTGATTTGGATGCGGTGTTAACCGCAAGGAGTTATCAAAATGCAAGCAGAAACATCAAAGTGCCCATGGTGCGGAAACACCATCCCTCAAGCAAAGTTCATCGAGATAGAGGGACGCATTCGTCTCGAAGAGAAAAAGAAACTGGCCCAGGTTGAAGCAAGTCTCAAAAAACAGTACGAAGAGCAAGCCAAGCTTCAAGTCGAACGAGAAACGAAGAAGGTGGCTGAGAAGGAGCGCAAAGCTGCTGAGCAATGGGCAAAAGCACAGACATCAAAGCTTCAGGCCGAAAGAGATAGCGCGCTCGAAAATGCGAAGGCTTCGGCGGCTAAGGAAGCTGCTCTGAAAAAGAAAATGACTGAAGATGCGGAACATGCGGTGAAAAAGGCGGTCGACGTCGAACGGAAGGCTGCCGCAGAGCGCACACAAGAGCAAACTCGAAAATTGCAGACCGAGCGCGACGGGGCTGTGAAAAAAGCGCAAACACTGGAAGAACAGCAACTGACCCTAAAGAAACAGTTGGCTGCCCAAGCAGAGAAGAACCTTCAAGAAGAATTGGCTAAGGAGCGCCAAATTCTTGAACGTGATCGGGAACAACGTGAAAAGAAACTGAAAGCTGAATTCACGCGCGAACATGAAAAGACGAAGAACAAAGTCGCGAAGCTTGAGCGGCAACTTCAGAAGAAAACACCAAACGAGTTAGGAGACGGGGCCGAGATCGACCTTTTCGAGGAACTCCGATCGCTTTTCAAGGGTGATCATTTTTCGCGCGTGCCAAAAGGTGAACAAGGAGCAGACATACATCACGAGATTTATCACAAGGGACAATCGTGCGGCAAAATCATCTACGATTCGAAGAACCGTCAGGGCTGGCAAGCTACATACGCTTCCAAGCTGCGTGCGGATCAAACGGCCGCCGGGGCTGCCCACGCGATTCTTTCAACCAACTGCTTCCCAACAGGGAAGAAAGAACTGTGTATCGTTAATGACGTGATCGCCGTAAGTCCAGCCCGCGTAGTCCAGATCGTCCAGCTTCTGAGAAACTCAATGGTACGCATGCACGTCTTGAATCTCAGTTTGCAAGAGCGCTCGGGAAAAATGGCCGAACTCTACAAGTTCATTTCGTCGGAAGCCTTTAATCAGAGTTTCAGAGAGGCAGACAAACTCACGCAGGACATTCTCGATCTCGATGTGAAAGAAGTAAAAGCGCATGAGGACGTTTGGAAGAAGCGCGGCTTCTTTACGAAGCGGCTTAAAAACGTGCTCACCGAAATGCAAACTGAAATCAGCGCCATTGTTGAGCGATCGGATACCAATGGAAGCAAGAGACGAACTGGCGTCGTAGCCGAATTCCGATCGTCAGCGAGTAACCTTCCGAGGAATTGATATGTCACTTGAGTTAGTTCAAACCGACGGGGCCCAGCCGATACTGCAAGAGCGCAGGCTGGGCCGCACTATTCTCAAAACTTACCGGACAACCGTCGATATCGATTCTTTGGTACCGAACGAGAAACAACCGAGACTTGGACCGAAGAAGGACGAGGAGTTACAAAGGCAAATCGAAGCCAATGAAGGCATATTCGAACCTTTGCTAGTTGAGCCTCATCCAGAATTACCGGGCAAGTTTCGGATCATTGACGGCGACCGACGATGGACAAACTCGAGAGTCTTAGTCGACGACTATAAGAAGAACCAGTTTCGTCAAATTCCGGTTGAAGTCACAGATCGTCCACTAACAGACGAGGAGAGGTTGCGTGTCTGGATATACATCCATCGGCAAAGGAAAGAGTGGGATGCTAAAGAGAAGGAGATGGTCGCGTACAGCTTGGTCAATATTGTTGGTAGAGCTAGCTCTGCAAACATTTTAGGCATAACCGTGCGCGAACTCGATAAGCTGGTCGAGATCTACGAACTCTCAGAGAAGCTCACTAATATTGCTGAGCCTGGCGCATCTATCACCTGGGCGAGAGAAATCAAGAACCTGAATAAGAATCTTTTGACGCCAACAGTGGTTGACACCGTCATTCGAAGAGTTAACGAGAAAGAGATTACAAACTCGAAGGATATTCGCAAGCTCCGTCAGATTCTTAAAGACCCGATTGCGCGCGATCAATTCTTGGCTGAGGAAGGGAGTATAGATGCTTCCTTCAAGAAACTAAGTCCGGCACCGAAGAAGAAGGCACATGGCCTTCTAGGGGAAATTGAAGAATTGAACCAAGCTTTGCAACGCCACCCTTGGACCTCACTAGCCCAGTTGAAAAATGATCCCCAAGCGATAAAGAGAATCGAAGAAACTGAAAAGTTGTTGAAGGAATTAAAGAAGGCATTGAAGAGTTAGGAAGAATCATGGCTAGAACAAGAATCACCGTAGCAACCACATTACTTAATGTCACGATTGCGCGTCTAAGGCAGGGATTAGAAAACCAGCTCGTTCGATAACACGGCCAGTCTTAACAAGACGCTTCGTCGCCTCCAACGCCGCTCGTTCCACTTTGCCGCCTGTTCTCGCATACCCTAAAACGCGCGCGATCTCTGGGATAAGCTCATCCTTAGAGACGCCGCGAGTCATTCGAAGAATAAGAATAGCGGCTTCCTCCAGTTCTTCAGGAGGAACGTACTGGATTGGCCGTGATCCGGTACCGTTTGAGGCTCGGCGAACTTGGAGCTTAACGCTCCCGGATGGCCATAAGAATTTGCCCTTCCGTACCATCCGGCCGCTTCTTGTCATCGACGAAATTGCATTGCGAAGCGTGTGTTCAATAGTCGACCCAACACGCTGGAGCTTATACATGCGAGCAACTCGCAGAATGATCACATCCTCGTGGAGTGGGCCTTCATGAGTGACGACCCGTAAGACATCATCGCGCACAATAGTGTTCGCGTAAGAATAGAAGTCCTCGGGACGCCGTCGGCTCGATGGAGTTTCGGAGTACGTGTCGACGACTATTGCATACGGATCGGACT
>Ga0137378_10001295_pt1 | contig 20973 bp, 13 predicted proteins | sample SagtaG_21_FD_104813 | JGI IMG/M metagenome (GOLD analysis project Ga0137378, IMG submission 104813) | Vadose zone soil microbial communities from Sagehorn Ranch, Mendocino, California, USA - Sage2_L_60_16 metaG | ecosystem: Environmental > Terrestrial > Soil > Vadose zone | place: USA... | reverse complement strand
CCTGGCCCAACGCCTCCAGGGCGAGCATGGTGGTGACCGCGCCGGCTCCCCCACCCCCGAACCGTTCGGGAGCCGGCAGGCCCGGGATGCCGAACTTGCCACAGCGCTCCCACCCGTCCCGGGAGAACTCGCCGCTCTTGTCCCGGCGAACGGCGTCGTCGGGAAGGGACCGGGCGAACTCGAGGACGTCGCGGAAGAACTCGGCTTGTTCGGGACCGACCCATTCGACGGGCTGCGGCAAGCCCCGGCTCACCGGACTAGCTGCTGGTCTTCTGGCCGACCTTCCCGTTGACCAGCTCGACGATGTCGGTGATCGTGCGGAAGTGGTCGGCGGTCATGTCGGCGTCGTCGATCTCCACGTCGAACTCCTCCTCCAAGAACGCCACCAACTGCATCAGGCCGAGCGAGTCCATGATCCCGGCCAGAAGCGGCGTGTCGTCGTTCAGCGCGGCGTTGGCGTCCTCGAAGAGGATCTCCTGCTTGACGAAGTCCTTGATGCGTTCGGCGGCGTCCACGTGATCAACCCCCAGGCGTGCCCTCGGAATGGGACGATTCGGACGAGCAGATTAGCAGGCGGGTGCGGGAAGCCGAAAGGGAAACGGGACGTGATCCGGGTCACATCGCATGCGTCGCCGGCAGCGCCTCGGAGCTGCGAACTTGTGGAAGGCCGCGATCCGTACCACAGCCACAGCGCATCCGAGAACGACCGGGGCCGGGCGAGATGCCTCGCCCGGCCCCGTTCACATGGATCCGTTTGGAGCTACCCCTCTTCCGAGGAGCCGATGCCTCCCAGGGCCTGTTCGGCCTCCTCCCGGGTCATCGGCGCGAAGGGCACCACGGTCTCGTCCGCGGCCTCGCGGGCCTCCTGCAGCTCGCGCTGGCGGGCCTTCCAGTACTCGGGGATGGCCTCTTCCTTGATCTTGGCCCTGATGTTCCGGTACCGGCCCATGCCGGTTCCTGCCGGGATCAGCTTGCCGATGATCACGTTCTCCTTCAGCCCGAGCAGGGGGTCGGACTTCGCCGAGATGGCCGCCTCCGTCAACACCCGCGTGGTCTCCTGGAAGGAGGCCGCCGCGAGCCACGAGTCGGTGGCCAGCGAGGCCTTGGTGATCCCCATGAGGATCGGCCGGGCCGAGGCGGGCTCGCTGCCCGATTCGACGACCTCGGCGTTCTTCTCCTCGAATCGCTTCCGGTCCACCAGCTCGCCTGGGAGGAACTCGGTGTCGCCCGGCTCGATGATGTGGACCTTCCGCAGCATCTGGCGAACGATCAGCTCGATGTGCTTGTCGTGGATGGTCACGCCCTGGGACCGGTACACCTGCTGGACCTCTTCGGCCAGGTGCAACTGGAGCGCCTGCACCCCCTCGACCCGGAGCTTCTCGTGCGGGTTGACCGAACCCTCCGTGAGCTGCTGGCCCACCTCGACCACGTCCCCGTCGGAGACGGCCAGGCGGGCCCGCATGGACACCGCGTACTGGACCTGGTCGCCGTCGTCGGAGGTCACGGTGATCCGGCGGATGTGCTTCTCGTCGTCGTCTTCGATCTCGACCCGGCCGGACAGCTCGGTGATCTGGGCCTCGCCCTTCGGCCTGCGGGCCTCGAACAGCTCGACCACCCGGGGCAGGCCGTGGGTGATGTCCTCGCCGGCCACGCCTCCCGTGTGGAAGGTCCGCATGGTGAGCTGCGTGCCCGGCTCGCCGATGGACTGCGCGGCGATGATCCCGACGGCCTCGCCGATGTCCACGAGCCGGCCCGTGGCCAAGTTCCGCCCGTAGCAGAGCTGGCACACCCCGACCACCGCGTCGCAGGTCAGGACGGACCGGACGTAGACCATCTCCACCCCCGACTCGGCGATGCGCTTGACGTCGGCGTCTCCCAGGAGCGAGCCCCGGGAGGCCACCGCCTTGCGATCGACCTTCACGTCCTCTGCCAGGAACCGGCCGAAGAGCTTCGTCTCCAGGCCGGTCGCCGGGACCCGTTCGCCGTTCGGCTTCTCGACGGTCACCCGCACCGGCATGCCGCGGTCGGATCCGCAGTCCTCCTCACGGATGATGACCTCCTGGGCCACGTCCACCAGACGGCGGGTCAGATAGCCGGAGTCGGCGGTGCGAAGCGCCGTGTCGGCCAGGCCCTTGCGGGCGCCGTGGGTGGAGATGAAGTACTCCAGCACCGACATGCCCTCGCGGAAGTTCGCCTTGATGGGACGGGGGATGATCTCGCCCTTGGGGTTCGCCACCAGGCCGCGCATGCCGGCGATCTGGCGGATCTGCATGATGTTCCCCCGAGCGCCCGAGTAGGCCATCATGTAGATCGGGTTCCGCTCGTCGAAGGCCGCCTCCATGGCGTCCTTCACCTCGTCGGTGGCCTTGCCCCAGATCGCGATGAGCTCCTCGCGGCGCTCGTCGTCGGTGATGATCCCCTTTCGGTACTGCGACTCGATCTTCTGGGCCAGCTTCTCGTAGCTGTCCAGGATCTTCTGCTTGTCCGCGGGGGTCACCACGTCGTCGATGCCGATGGTCACACCCGCGCGGGTCGAATAGTGGAACCCCAGCCCCTTCAGGCTGTCCAGGACGTACTCCACCGTGGCCTTGTCGAACCGCGACACGCACTGGTCGACGAGGGCGCCGACGTCGCCCTTCTGCACGTGGTGGTTCACGTATTCGAACTCGTCCGGGAAGGACTCGTTGAAGATGACCCGCCCGGCGGTGGTCTCGACCAGCGGGGCGGACCCGTTGCCCGCGGCCCTCGCCCCGCCCTCGCCCAGCATCTCGGCCGGGATGGTCTTGCCGGGCAGGCGGACCTTGATGATGTCGTGCAGGTCGATCTTGCCGACGTCCAGGGCCATCAGGACCTCGTCGGCCCCGGAGAAGCGAGGGATCCGCTCGTCCTTGGCCGGCCGGGCGTTGGCGATGGTCAGGTAGTAGATCCCCAGCACCATGTCCTGGGTCGGCGTGGCGATGGGCCGTCCGTGCGCCGGCGACAGGATGTTGTTCGTCGACAGCATGAGGATCCGGGCCTCGGCCTGGGCCTCCGCGGACAGCGGGAGATGGACGGCCATCTGGTCGCCGTCGAAGTCGGCGTTGAACGCCGTGCACACCAGCGGGTGGATCTGGATGGCCTTGCCCTCGACCAGCACCGGCTCGAAGGCCTGGATGCCCAGCCGGTGCAGCGTGGGCGCCCGGTTCAGCAGGACCGGGTGCTCCTTGATGACCTCCTCGAGCACGTCCCACACCTGCGGGCGGGCTCGTTCCACCATGCGCTTGGCGCTCTTGATGTTCTGGGCCAGGTTCAGGTCGACCAGCCGCTTCATGACGAACGGCTTGAACAGCTCGAGGGCCATCTGCTTGGGCAGCCCGCACTGGTGCAGGCGAAGCTCCGGCCCGACCACGATGACGCTTCGGCCCGAGTAATCCACCCGCTTGCCCAGCAGGTTCTGGCGGAACCGGCCCTGCTTGCCCTTCAGCATGTCCGAGAGCGACTTCAGCGGACGGTTGCCCGGTCCCGTGACCGGACGTCCCCGGCGGCCGTTGTCGAACAGAGCGTCGACCGCCTCCTGCAGCATCCGCTTCTCATTGTTCACGATGATCTCGGGGGCCTGCAGATCGAGCAGCCGCTTCAGCCGGTTGTTCCGGTTGATCACCCGGCGGTACAGGTCGTTCAGGTCGCTCGTGGCGAACCGCCCGCCGTCCAGTTGGACCATCGGCCGGAGGTCCGGAGGGATGACCGGCACGGCGTCCAGGACCATCCCCAGCGGCGAGTTCTTCGTGCCGATGAAGTTCGACACCACCTTCAGCCGCTTGATGGCCTTCTGCCGGCGGGTGCCCTTGGCCGTCTTGATCTGGTCCTTCAGGAACTCGGACTCGGCCTCCAGGTCGAGGTCCAGCAGCAGTCGCTTGATGGACTCCGCGCCCATGCCACCCTCGAAGTAGTCGCCGTAGCGGTCGCGGAGCATCCGGTAGATCTTGTCGTCGGCGACGAGCTGCTTCCTCGAGAGGCCCTTGAACTGGGTGAGGAGCTGGTCGAGGTCGGCCAGATCCTCCTCCGCCTGGGCCCGGACCTTCGCGGCGTCGCGCTCGGCCTCACGCCGGGCCGCGGTGAGCTGTGCATTCTTGGCTCCTTCCGCCTCGAGGTCGCGCAGGCGGTCCTCCAGCTCGTTCAGCCGCTTGTTGACGTCCTGGTCGCGGTGGTTCTCGATCTGGCGCTTCTCGTCCTCGAGGTCGCCTTCGATCTCCGGAAGATCGCGATGGCGCCGTTCGACGTCCACCTTCGTGATGATGTAGGCGGCGAAGTAGATGACCTTCTCCAGGTCCTTCGGGGCCAGGTCCAGCAGGTATCCCAGGCGCGAGGGCACGCCCTTGAAGTACCAGATGTGGGTGACCGGCGCTGCCAGCTCGATGTGGCCCATGCGCTCGCGGCGAACCTTCGACCTGGTGATCTCCACGCCGCAGCGCTCGCAGATGATGCCCTTGAACCGGACCCGCTTGTACTTCCCGCAGTGGCACTCCCAGTCGCGGGTGGGCCCGAAGATGCGCTCGCAGAACAGGCCGTCCTTCTCCGGCTTCAGGGTCCGGTAGTTGATGGTCTCTGGCTTCTTGACCTCGCCGTTCGACCAGGCCCGGATCTGATCGGCCGTGGCCAGCCCGATTCGAAGCTCATCGAAGTAGTTGACGTCCAGCACTAAACGCTCGCCTCCTCGGCCCGCTCGTGATCACCGCGAAGTCGGTCCTCGATCTCCTTCAGGAAGAGCTGGTTGGCGTCCTTGGGGGACAGGATCGGCTCGTCGACCGGCCACTCCACGCCGATCTCCGGGTCGTTCCACCTGACGCCGGCATCGTGGGCCGGCGAGTATTCGCCGGTCATCATGTAGTTGACGAAACAGTCGTCCTCCAGGGCGCAGAACCCGTGGGCGAACCCGGGCGGCACGTACAGCATCGAGCCGTTCTCGCCGGACAGCTCCGCGCTCACCCACCGCCTGTAGGTGGGCGAATCCGGCCTGATGTCGGCGGCCACGTCCATGATGCGGCCGTGGGTGACCGAGATCAGCTTGCCGATCCCGGCCGGCTCGTACTGGAAGTGCAGCCCCCTGATGACATCCTTTCGCGACTTGGAGAAGTTCGCCTGGACGAACGTCCAGGGGAACCCGCCGTCGGCGTACGCCGACTCCTTGTAGGTCTCCCGGAAGAACCCCCGGTGGTCCGGGTAGGTGTCGACCTCGATCAGGACCACGTCGGGGATCTCGGTCGGTGTGAACATGAACGCCATGTGTGTTCGAACCCCCCTGATCTAGTCGAAGTCCGCCCCGGCGGGCTCCCGCCGGGAGAGATCGATGCCGAGCTCTTCGGCCGCCCGGAACACGTCCTCGTCGGTCTCCCGCATCTCGATCTCCTTGCCCTCCGCCGAGAGCACCTCGACGTTCAGACAGAGGCTCTGCATCTCCTTGATCAGCACCTTGAAGGACTCGGGGATCCCGGGCTCGGGGATGTTCTCGCCCTTGACGATGGCCTCGTAGACCTTCACCCGGCCCAGCACGTCGTCCGACTTGATCGTGAGCAGCTCCTGGAGGGCGTAGGCGGCGCCGTAGGCCTCCAGGGCCCACACCTCCATCTCGCCGAACCGCTGCCCGCCGAACTGGGCCTTTCCGCCCAGCGGCTGCTGGGTGATCATCGAGTAGGGACCGGTCGAGCGGGCGTGGATCTTGTCGTCCACCAGGTGGAGCAGCTTCAGGATGTAGACGTAGCCCACCGTGATCGGAACGTCGTACGGCTCCCCCGTCCGGCCGTCGAACAGGATCGACTTGCCGACGCCGTTCACGAGCTCCATCTCCTCCACCGTGGAGTTCGCCGTGGTCAGGGCCTGGAGGATCTCGCCCTCCCGGGCCCCGTCGAACACCGGCGAGGCCACGAACATGGAGGCCTTGCCGATGGCGCCCTCAGACCCGGCCACGCCCACCGTCGCTCCCTCGGGGACAGCGCGCTTGTGGCCGTTCCCCTTGTGTTCGAACCCCACCCGGGCCGCCCATCCCAGGTGCGCCTCCAGCACCTGCCCGAGGTTCATCCGGGAGGGCACCCCCAGCGGGTTGAGCACGATGTCGACCGGCGTGCCGTCCACCAGGAACGGCATGTCCTCCTCGGGCAGGATCTTCGCGATCACGCCCTTGTTGCCGTGGCGGCCGGCCAGCTTGTCCCCGTCGGAGATCTTGCGCTTCTGGGCCACGTACACCCTGACCAGCTCGTTCACCCCGGGCGGCAGCTCGTCGCCGTTGTCGCGGGAGAACACCCGAACCCCGATGACCTTACCGCTCTCGCCGTGGCGCATCTTGAGCGAGGTGTCCCGGACCTCCCGGGCCTTCTCTCCGAAGATGGCCCGCAGGAGGCGTTCCTCCGGGGTCAGTTCGGTCTCGCCCTTCGGGGTGACCTTGCCCACCAGGTAGTCCCCGGGGTTGACCTCGGCCCCGATCCGGACGATCCCTCGTTCGTCGAGGTCCTTCAGGATCTCCTCGGAGACGTTCGGGATGTCCCGGGTGATCTCCTCGGGCCCGAGCTTGGTGTCGCGGGCGTCGACCTCGTGCTCCTCGATGTGGATCGAGGTGAGCACGTCGCCCTTCACCATGCGCTCCGAGAGCACGATGGCGTCCTCGTAGTTGTGGCCCTCCCAGGGCATGAACGCCACCATGAGGTTCTTGCCCAGCGCCAGCTCCCCCTGGTCGGTGGAGGGGCCGTCCGCGATGACCTGGCCCTTCTTCACCTTGTCACCCGCGCTCACGATGGGCTTCTGGTTGATGCAGGTTCCCTGGTTCGAACGGCGGAACTTCAGCAGCCGGTAGGTCTTGAGCGAGCCGTCGTTCTGCCGGATCACGATGTCGTTGGCCGAGACCTCCTCGACCACGCCTGCGCTCTCCGCCAGCACCACGTCTCCGGCGTCCATGGCCGCGCGGAACTCCACCCCGGTCCCGATCAGCGGGGCCTCGGCGTTCAGCAGGGGCACGGCCTGCCGCTGCATGTTCGCCCCCATCAGGGCCCGGTTGGCGTCGTCGTGCTCCAGGAACGGGATGAGCGCCGCCGCCACACTGACGATCTGCTTGGGCGAGACGTCCATGTAGTCGACCTCGTCGGGGGCCACGTAGTCGACCTCGCCGCCCTTGCGGCGGACCAGGATGCGGTCCTCGGTGAAGGTGCCCCGGGGATCGACCGGCGTGTTCGCCTGGGCGATGACGTGCACGTCCTCCTCGTCGGCCGAAAGGTAGTCGATCTGGTCGGTGACCCGGCCCTTCGACACCTTGCGGTAGGGCGTCTCCACGAACCCGTACTCGTTGATCCGGCCGTAGGTCGAGAGCGTGCCGATCAGGCCGATGTTCGGGCCCTCCGGGGTCTCGATGGGACACATCCGGCCGTAGTGCGACGGGTGGACGTCCCGAACCTCGAAGCCCGCCCGCTCGCGGGAGAGGCCGCCCGGACCGAGCGCCGACAGCCTGCGCTTGTGGGTCAGGCCGGCCAGGGGGTTCGTCTGGTCCATGAACTGGGAGAGCTGGGAGGTCCCGAAGAACTCCTTGATCGAGGCGACCACCGGCCGGATGTTGATCAGCGTCTGCGGGGTGATGGCCTCGACGTCCTGGGTGGTCATGCGCTCGCGGACCACCCGCTCCATCCGGGTCAGCCCGATCCGGATCTGGTTCTGGATCAGCTCGCCGACCGACCGGATGCGCCGGTTGCCGAAGTGGTCGATGTCGTCGACCTCGTAACCCTCCTCGCCAGCGTGCAGCTTCACCAGGTACTGCACGGTCTTGAGGATGTCCTCGTAGGTCAGGATGGCCTTGTAGGCGGGGCGGCCCCGGTCGGACCTCCCCCCGGAGGATCCCTGGTCGGCGGCGAAGACCCGCCACCGCGGCTGCTCCCAGTCGCGGCGGTCCGGGTTGTCCTGCCCCTTCAGCGCGGCCCGCCTCGCCTGGAGCTGCCGCTGGGCCATCGCCCCCGGCTCGCCCAGCTTCTTCCCGATCTTGTACCGGCCGACCTTGGCCAGGTCGTACCGCTTCGGGTTGAAGAACAGGTTCTCCAGCAGGGTCCGGGCGCTGTCGGCCGTGGGCGGCTCGCCGGGGCGCAGCTTCCGGTAGATGTCCTCCAGGGCCTCCTCCGGCGTGTGGAAGTGGTCCTTGTCCAGGGTCAGCTGGATGGAGTGGGCGCCCTCGAACAGCTCGAGGATCTCGTCCTCGTTCCATCCCAGGGCCTTCAGCAGGACGGTGACGTTCTGGCGGCGCTTGCGGTCGATCCGCACCCCCACGGTGTCGCGCTTGTCGACCTCGAACTCCAGCCAGGCCCCCCGCGAGGGGATGACCTTGGCCACGTGGATGTCCTTGTCGCTGGTCTTGTCGAGCTCCCGGCTGAAGTAGACGCCGGGCGAACGGACCAGCTGGGACACCACGACCCGTTCGGTGCCGTTGATCACGAAGGTGCCCTTGTCGGTCATCATGGGGAAGTCCCCCATGAAGACCTCCTGCTCCTTGATCTCGCCCGTCTCCTTGTTGATGAAGGCCGCCTCCACGAACAGAGGGGCCGAATAGGTCATGTCCTTGTCCTTGCACTCCTCGACGGAGTACTTGATGTCCTTGAACTGGTGCTTTCCGAAGATCAGCTGGTAGGTCTCGGTGAAGTCCTCGATCGGGGAGACCTCTTCCAGGACCTCCCTGATCCCCTCCTTCAGGAGCCAGTCGAAGGACGACTTCTGGATGCCGATGAGGTCCGGGAGCGGGAGGACCTCGGGGATCTTGGAGAACGACACGCGCTCGCGACCAGGCACTATGACTTCAGGCAAAAAGGATCCCCCCTAGAGGAAGATTGGCGACAGACGTCGGCACGCGGGAGACGGCACGGCAAACGGATATCTTAGGGCTCCAAGCACGCAAAAGCAACCGGAGATTTCATCCAAGGGCTACAACAACCCCCGGACCCGGCTGCATTCCCGGTGATCCTACCTCATGGAGGGACGTCTGCATAGACCCATTTTTCGATCCGGACGGTCCCCTGACGTGCAGGCTTGGGCCCCGGGTCCACTACCCTTGAGGGCCGTGCGGTCCGAACTTCGAGTGTTGATCCTCGGCCAGACACCGCCGCCGTTCCACGGGCAGTCGCTCATGATCCGGTCGTTGCTCGGCCGCCCGATGCCTGGGGTCGAACGCCGCCACGTTCGGCTGGCCTATTCCCGCGAGATGGAGGAGATCGGGAAGGTCGCCCCCGGCAAGGTCCTTCACCTGTTCGGCGTGATCGCCCGGACCTGGTTCGAGATCGCGCGGTTCCGGCCGGATGTGGTCTTCTACCCGCCATCGGGGCCGAACCTCGTCCCGGCCACTCGGGACCTGTTCACGCTGCTGGCCATCCGGCCCTTCTGCCGGAAGCTCGTGCTGCAGTTCCACGCCGGCGGGATCTCCGAGCTGCTGGACCGGAAGTGGCCGGTTCCGCTGCTGCGGACGCTGTTCGGCCGGGCCTTCCGGCGTCCCGACGGGGCGATCATGCTCGGGCCCTCAGCCCCCCCCGATGGGCAGCGGTTCGAGGCGAAGCGCCTGTATTTCGTGCCGAACGGGATCGAGGACCCGGCGGCGGAGCGTCTCACCGGGGCGAAGGACAGCCTGCCCGTGGTGCTGTTCGTGGGGGTGCTGCTCGAGTCCAAGGGCGTGGTCGTCCTGGCGCGGGCGGCCGAAGAGCTATGGCGGCTGGGCCGGCGGTTCCGCCTGGTCTACGTGGGGCGCTCCGCGCGGGAGACCGACGCGGCCATCCACCAGGCCACCCGGGGCTTCGATGACTCCGTCGAGCTGACCGGCGTCCTCACGGGCCGGGAGAAGTGGGAGCGATTCGCCGGGGCGGCCCTGTTCTGCTATCCGACCCACTTCAACTCGGAGGTCATGCCGGTGGCCTGCCTCGAGGCCATGGCCTTCGGGCTCCCGGTGGTGGCCACCCGGTGGCGAGCCATCCCGGACGTCGTGCAGGACGGCACCACCGGGTTCCTCGTCTCCCCGCCTGCCTCCCCCGAGGCCCTGGCCGGGAAGCTCGACCTGCTCCTGTCGGACCCGGACCTGGCTCGGCGCATGGGGACCGCCGGCCGCAAGCGGTTCGAGGAGGAGTTCACCGAGGACGCCTGCATCGACCGGATGCGCCGGGTGTTCGTGGAGGTCGGACGAGCCCCGAGGGGCGGCGGAGATGGTGGGGCCTAGGGCCGGTCCCGGCGGCGCGACACGGCGGGCAGCACTTCGCGAGTCAGCAGGAACCACAGGAACAGCGGGTTGTACTTCACGTAACGGGGCGTGAGGCGCCTGGGGTCCCGGATGACCCGGTACAGCCACCACAGGCCGGAACGCTGCATCCATCGGGGGGCGTAGTGGTTTCGTCCGATCATGAAGTTGAACGCGCCGCCCACCGACAGGCACACCCGGCGACCCAGCCCGGGTTCGGCCAGCCCGACCCAGTAGTACTGCCTGGGGACGCCCAGGAGCACGAAGACCAGCTCGGCGCCGGCCTCCTCGATCCGCTCGAGGCATCGATCCACCACCGACCGGTCGATCTCCCCGTCCGGGACCTCCTGCAGGAGCACGAACTCCGCCAGCGGGAAGCGCGGGCGGCAGTGCTCGACGATGGCCCGGTGCTCCGGCCGATACCCCCCGATGAGGGCGATCCTCGTCCTCCGGGGGAGCTCAGCCAGGATCCGGGGCACCAGGTAGGGCCCGGAGACGACGTCGGACAGCCGGGCTCCCTTCGCGTTCAGGCTCCACAGCAGGGGCCTGCTGTCCGGAAGGATCAGGTCGTACCGGAGCATGGCGACCCGCAACCGTTCGTCGACACAACTGTTCGCCAGGCTCATCGCGTTGGCCGCGTCCATGGTGAGCGGTCCGTTCGAACCGTTGGTCAACCATCGGCGGATCAGGCCGATCACCCCGTCGTAGTCCGTGAGCGCCACCGGCACCTCGAACAGTGGGAGGGTCGGGATCGAACGCGCCGCGGCCCGGGTCTCGCTCACGGACCCATTCTGGGGCAGGTCCGCCCTCCGCAGCGGATCGTCAGGCCGGCCCGGGCCGATCCCGGGCCGCGGCGACCACCACGCGGGCCCACGGCTCGGGATTGCCGGTGTCGTTGTCGATCACCACGGCCAGCCAGTTGCACGCCCAGGAGACGCCGAGGTCGTCCAGGGCCGCGGCCGTCGTCCCGAAGAACCGTTCGATGCCCGGGTCGCCCGGCTTCTCGCCGAACTCACCAACCATCAGGGGCATCCCGGTGGGTGCCAGCACGCGCTGCACCGCCGGGAGCTGTCGCTCCTGTGACAACACGGAGCCGACGTAGGGCGCCACGGCGCTCGGGCCGACGGCAACCACGGCGAAGACGTCCTGGTCCGCCTCCTCGTACCGGGGGTCGGAGGGGTCCTCGAGCCATCCGCTCCCCCACCTGGCCCCGAAGTAGTCGTGGAAGTCGAACGCCACGTTCCCCAGCGCGGTGAGGCCGGAGAGGTCCGCTCTCGCCAGCCCCAGGTCGTTGAAGCTCGGGCTCATGAAGAAGATCAGCCGGCTGGGGTCGGCTACCCGGACCGCCCGGCCCGCCGCCAGTTGCCAGTCGAGCACGGCCTGGGTCGTGCGGACCGTCTCCGGCAGGGTGCCCAGCCCCGGCTCGTTCAGCATCTCGTACCCCAGGACGCCGGCCGTCCCGGCCAGCCGGCGTGCCAGATAGGCCAGCGCGTCGGTCATGAACCGCCGGCGGAGCGGATCGCTCCAGAAGTCGGCTTCGGCCCGAGCCGCGCCCTCGGGGGTCCTCGGATAGGTGACGCCGTGGGCGTTGTACCCGGCCCGGTACACCCAGTCGGGGAAGCCGAAGTAGGCCCGCACGTCCTGGTAGTTGCCCACCACCGCCCACAGCCCGTTCCGGTGCGCCGCCTCGACCCGCTCCGCCACCTCGGCCAGGTAGGAGGGGTCGTATCGATGGACCCACGTTCCGTCTGGCTGCCGGACCGGAGCGGTCGGCTCGAGCCTCGCCCAGTTCACCGGGAGCCGAACGAGGTTCATGCCCCACGAGGCGATCTCGGCGAACCGGCCGTCGGTCCCCTCCACCGGGAGGAGGACCCCTCGCAGCGCGATGGGTCGCCCTCCCAGCCAGAACCGGCCGTCGTGGGCCGAGACGGCCCCGGTCCCGCTGCTCCGCGGCGCCTTCCCCGACGGGCCCGGCCCGGTGAGCGGGAGCCCGGACGGGCCCGCCCCCAGCACGCCGAACGCGACCAGTGCGAGCATCCCCAGCCGGAGGAACGCAGAAGGCCTCACGGGCCTGATGGGCCGAGGAACCACGCGTCGGTGAGCGCGGCGGTGCCGGCCTCGGTATCGGTCACGCCACCCACGACCATCAGCGCGCCTTCCCTGGCGTCCCACAGGACCGCCGCGTCCAGGCGGGGCGAGGGCGCCCCTCGCCCGGAGACCGGCAACTCCCTCCAGCCTCCGTCTCGGAAGAGCCAGGCGCCGTTCGTGGCCCCACCCGGGCCGATGCCACCGAACACGACCACCCCTCCCAGGTTCGGATCGAACGCCATGTAGAACCGTTCCCGGGCGGGGCCCGGCGGCAGGGCCGGGCCGGGCGTCCAGGATGTGCCGTCGAAGAGCCACGTGTCGGTGCCGCCACTCCCACCGGCGACCACCATCCGGCGGGCGATCGGGTCGTAGGCCATGCCGAAGTACTCCCGGGGAGGCATCCTTGGCGGGGCGAGGGGGCCGGGCGTCCAGGATGTGCCGTCGAAGAGCCACGTGTCGGTGTGGGCCTCGAGCCCGGACCCGGCCAGCAGGACCATCCTGCGGACGTCCGGGTCATAGGCCAGCCCCGCTCCCTCCCGGGCGGTGAGGCCTGCCGGGGCGCGGGGGCCGGGCGCCCAGGATGTGCCGTCGAAGAGCCACGTGTCGTCCAGCGAGGGCGGCCAGGCCCCGCCGCCCCCGCCGAACAGGACGATCCTCTCGATGTCGGGGTCGTAGGCCATGGCCGCACCGCCCCGGGGGGTGAGTCCGGGTGGAGCCGCCGGGCCGGGCGTCCACCCGCCCGACGAGTAGACCCACGTGTCGTTCCGCCATGCCCCGGACAGGACGGCCGGCCCGCCCCCGAACAGGACCACCTCGCCCGCCGGCGGGAAGTACGCGGAGGAGACGTCCCATCGGGGGCCGAACGCGGCAGGAAGGGAAGCGGCCTCGGACCACCGGGAGCGAGGAGGGTCCGCCGATCCCGCGCCCCGAGGGGAGATCGACGACACCACGGCGATGGCGGCGAGGACAGCGGTGGCTCCGACGCCGTGCCGGCGGGGCCTTGTTCCCGACCGCCGCCGGCGTCGCCGCCAGCCGGCGACCGGACTCACCGGTTCAGGGTATCGAACCCCACTCGGATTCTCAGGACCGCTTTCGGTACACACCCACCACGGACACGCCGAGAACCCTCAGCCGCGACCCCTCCATCGCGTCGGTGACGGGCTTGACGAACCTCCGCCCGAAGGCCCATCGGTCGAACGGGGGCATCACGTAATCGATGGCGACCTCGGTGAGCCCGGCCTCCGCCAGGCGACGGCGGAGGTCCCGGGCCGTGAAGTTGCGGGCCTCTGCCAGTGCCCGGTGCAGCGGGGGGATGTACGGAAGGAGCGGAAGATACTTTCCGCTGACCTGCCGCCCTCCGATGCGGACGCTGTGGGTCTCCAGCGGGAAGTAGCGGTTGGGAGACGTGAACAGGAAGACCCCGCCCTCGACGAGCACCCGGTTCACCTCCAGCAGAACCCGGCGAAGGTCGCCCACGTGCTCCAGGACCTCGATGGCGATGACCGCGTCGAAGGTCCCACCCGGGAAGGCCAGCCCCTCCGCCGACATCTGGGCCACCGGGACGCCTCGAGCCAGGGCCGCGGGCAGCTCCGAGACCTGGACGTCCACCCCGACCACTCGGTCGAACGAGGATGCCAGGGCGGCCGCGTAGTCGGCCGTGCCGCAGCCGATCTCGAGCAGCCGGTGCCCTCCCAGCTCGGCGTGCCGCCTGAGCGCCGAGAGCCGCTTCTGCACCCCGACCGGCTTGTGGGCGATGGAGGCGGACAGGGAGATGTGCCGGGGCTCGGACATCGAACGAGGAGCCTACAGGACGTTTGTCCGGCCAAGCCTTCGCCGGGACGCAGCGATACACTCAGCGGTCCCGCCATGAAGAAGCTGCTGCCGGCCGTCCTGGTGCTCCTGCTGGCCTCGTGCACCGGATCGACCCCGACCACGCCGGGCCTCGGCTCCGGCGAGCCCGACCCGATCCACAACATCAAGCACGTCGTCTTCATCATGCAGGAGAACCGGTCCTTCGATAGCTACTTCGGGACCTACCCGGGGGTGGACGGCATCCCTGCGGGGGTCTGCCTACCCGACCCGCACGGCCCCTGCGTCAAGCCGTTCCACAACCCCGCGGACCTGAACTACGGGGGCAACCACGGCGCCGAGCAGGCCCGCTCCAGCATCGACGGGGGCAAGATGGACGGGTTCGTCCAGGCGTCGGCCTTCGCCAACCCGGGGAGCAAGGAAGCCTATTGCACGCTTCGTTCGTTCGACCCGCTGTGCTCGGAATCCCACTCCGGGCTCGACGTCATGGGCTATCACGACGCCCGGGAGATCCCGAACTACTGGTCCTACGCCCAGCACTACGTGCTCCAGGACCACATGTTCGAGCCGAACTACGGGTGGAGCCTGCCGGCGCACCTGTTCACCGTGTCGGCGTGGTCGGCGTCGTGCACGAACAAGGACGACCCGCTGTCGTGCCACACGGAGCTCAGGAACCCCGGCGGGTTCGAGGGCCTCCAGGTCGACCCCGTGACCCACAAGATCGTCCCCCTCCCCCCCGACAAGGGGATCTCACCCTTCTACGCGTGGACCGACATCACCTACCTGCTCTACAAGCACCACGTGAGCTGGGGTTATTACGTGGCGCCGGGGACGCAGCCGGACTGCGCGGACGATTCCTCGGGATGCCAGCCCAAGCCGCAGAAGGTCGGAACGCCCTCCATCTGGAACCCGCTGCCGATGTTCACGACGGTCCGGAACGACCATCAGCTCGGCAACATCAAGGACACCCACGCCTTCATCAACGACGCGACCTTCGGGAGGCTCCCCGCCGTCTCCTGGGTGGTCCCCCGGCAGCCCGACAGCGAACACCCGCCGGCCCTCGTGAGCGCGGGCCAGGCCTACGTGACCAACCTGATCAACACGATCATGACCGGCCCGGACTGGCCCAGCACCGCCATCATCCTGGCGTGGGACGACTGGGGCGGGTTCTACGACAACGTGGTGCCGCCGAGCGTGGACGAGAACGGCTACGGCCTTCGGGTGCCCGCCCTGGTCATCAGCCCGTGGGCCAAGCACGGGCACATCGACCACCAGACCCTCAGCTTCGACGCCTATCTCAAGTTCATCGAGGACCTCTTCCTCGGCGGCGCGCGCCTGGACCCGAAGACCGACGGGCGGCCGGACTCCCGCCCCGACGTCCGCGAGACGAAGCACGTCCTGGGCGACCTCCGCAACGACTTCGACTTCACCCAGAGCTTCGGGCTGAGCCAGCCGCCCACGCTCGTGCTGCCCGTGTTCCCCCCGCCGGGGCCCGCCTCCAAGCCTCCCGATTGAGCCAGCGGGGGCGTGTTGGATCGCGACCTTGACTTCGGAACCCGCTCGACCAAGCGGGTCCCGCGGCTTGCTGCCTACCTCGCCAAGAACCTTTTGTTAGGTCCGAATAATAGCGCTAATGTTCGGGCGGTAAGACGTGAGAGAATCAGAATGAGCTCAATGGCCGGGGAGAAAGCTTCAGGCGCGAACGAGACTCGATGAGCAGATTCCCGACTCCGTCTCGTGCTGGCTCCCCCTCGCTGTAGCCACGGCATCTACCGCCCCAGCCGGCTTCAGGCCAACGGCGCGGTTCGGCGTGACGGCGGGATGTACAGCTCGGCTGAAGTGCCCGCGCTCCCGACCGCGAGAACGCGTCCGTTGGGAAGCTTGGTGGTGGTGAAGAACCATCGAGGGAAGGCCATCGGACCGGTGATAGACCAGGTCCCGGTGGCCGGGTCGTACAGCTCGGCCGAGTTGAGGACGTTGGATCCGTCCCAGCCCCCAGCCACCAGGACTAGACCATCGGACAGCAACGAAACGCTGGCCCAATCTCGGGCCTGGACCATCGATCCGGTGGGGGCCCACTCTCCCGTAGCGGGATCATAGAGCTCAACGGAGGCCAGCACGTCCAGGTTCGCGTCGCAGCATCCCCCAGCCACCAGGACCTTGCCGGTGGGAAGCAGCACCGCGACGAAGGCGTCTCGGCCCTGGGTCATGGCCCCCGTAGAGGTCCACGTCCGGGTAGCCGGGTCGAATAGGTCCGCGCTCGAGAGCCCCGAATAGAAACTGCCCTGACCATCCCACCCACCAGCCACCAGGACACGCCCGTCGGGAAGGAGCAAGGCCTGGTGATCTACCCGGGGTTGGCTCATGTGCCCGGCCCTGATCCAGGTCCTGGTGATCGGCTGGAACAACTCGGCCGTGGCGGCAACGGCCCGCAAGGAATCCCCCCCGGCTACCAGCACCTGGCCGCTCGGGAGCAGCGTCGCTGTTTGGTGATCCCGAGCTGCGGCCATCGGCCTGGTGACGTGCCAGACCCCTGAGACAGGGTCGTAGATCTCCGCCTCGGACTGGGGCTGCTCCGTGATCTCGTTCCACCCCCCCGCGACCAGCACCGAGCCGTCCTTGAGCAGGGTCGCTGTGTGGAGCTTTCGAACCGTGCGCATGAATCCGGTGACTGTCCAAGTGCCCGTCCGAGGGTTGTACAGTTCCGCTGAAGACGGGTCCGTGCTGACCCCGCCCGCAACCAACACTTGGCCGTTGGCGAGAAGGGTTGCTGACTGCTCCCACCGATCGTAGCTCGTCGTCCGCGTGGGTACCCAATACGCTCCTGCCACTGGCCAGGCCTGGCGATTCTCCTGACCCGCCAAAGCTGGGCCGACCTGACCCAAGAGAAGCAGCACGAGGACGGGAAGGATCAACAGACGGCTAGACGCGGTCGCAGAGCGCCATGACGCTGTATCCCGTATCCGATGCAACTGCGGCGCCACGGCCGTCATCATCTGCTAGCCGATCCGGAAAGACAAGAGCTGGCCTCAGGGAAGCAGGTCCACATGGTAGTTGGTCTTTGCATTGACCTCACCGTTATCGTTGTCGGAGCAGATCGCGCTTGCGTTCAGGCAGTCGGTGACGAGCTTCTGCAGGGCCTCCTAGTACCAGGTGTTCCAGAACGAGGCATGCAGGGTGTAGAAGGGAGCGCTGGTGCATGGCGAGTTGGGGCACGGAGTATCGCTCGCGATGGTGAAATTCTCCAGGTAGCCCGGGGCGTCCCCGACGTAGCTGGTCACGGTGCCGCAGGGAGTGGAGGATCCGTCGAAGCCGCAGGGAAGGTAGCTGCCGTCGGTGAGCCCCGAGATCTGCATCGCGTAGTCACCGGTCCGGGTGGCCGCGAAGGGCTGGGAGTTGATGGCGTTCCACCCCTCCACCGTGGTGAAGATGGCCGCATCATCTCGCCTCGCGGCATCTGGGTCCGCGCTTCGGTCCCGCCCCCAAGTACCAAGTCAACTCGACGGAGGGATGTAGAGCTCTGACGTGATCGCGCCCCCGGCGGCAAGAACCCGTCCGTTGAGCAGTCTGGTGGTCGTGTACTGCCATCGGGGGAAGGTCATCGAGGCGGTGGTGGACCAGGTCCCGGTGGCGGGGTCGTACAGCTCGGCAGAGTTGAGGACGTTGGATCCGTCCCAGCCCCCTGCGACCAGGACCAGCCCGTCGGACAATAGCGATGCGCTGGCCCAATCGCGAGCTTGGACCATCGACCCGGTGGGGGTCCACTCTCCGGTGGCGGGGTCGTAAAGCTCAGCCGAGGCCAGGACATCCAAGTTCGCGTCGCAGCAGCCTCCGGCCACCAGGACCTTACCGGTAGGAAGCAGTGCCCCGACGAACACATCCCGGCCCTGGGCCATGGAACCCGTGGGGGTCCAGGTCCTCGTCATCGGGTCGAACAGATCGGCGCTCGCCAGGCCCGAATAGAAACTGCTCTGACCGTCCCACCCTCCAGCCACCAGCACCCGCCCGTCGGGAAGGAGCACGGCCTGATGATCTGCCCGCGGCTGGCTCATATGCCCGGCCTTGATCCAGGTGCGTGTCACCGGCTGGAACACCTCAGCAGTGGCGGCGACCGCCCGGAGTGAGATACCTCCAGTCACCAACACCTGGCCGCCCGGGAGCAACGTTGCCGTGTGCGCCTCCCGAGCGGCAGCCATTGACCGGGTCACGTGCCAGACCCCCGCGGTCGGGTCGTAGATCTCCGCCTCGGACTGGGGCAGTTCGGTCACTGAGTTGTGGCCACCCGCCACGAGCACGGAGCCGTCGCCAAGCAGTGTGGCCGTGTGCTCAAAACGATAGGTCTGCATGAAGCCAGTCAACGCCCATGTCCCAGTACGAGGGTCGTATAACTCGGCGGAGGAAGGGTTCTCGCTCTGGCCGCCGACGACGAGCACCTCACCATTCTTGAGGAGTGTGGCTGAATGGAGGCTTCGGCCATAAACGGTGTCGCCCGTCGTCACCCAGTACCCAGGAGCGACAGAGATCAAGCTGGATTCTGAATCAGCTGCAACAGGAGAATGAGGACAAAGCAGTGCCAGTGCAAGCATGACGCCGAGAGCCGACCTGTGGGCGAAGGGGAAGGCTCGATCCATTCTGACGTTTCCCCGGGCTCTCCCATGGCTCATGCGGTGTATCATCCGCCCACGGATCCCCGGAAGACAAGGTCTAGCTGGCCTCAGGGAAGCAGGTCCACCTGGTAGTTGGTCTTTGCATTGACCTCACCGTTGTCGTTGTCGGTGCAGATTGCGCTTGCGTTCAGGCAGTCGGTGACGAGCTTCTCCAGGGCCTCCTGGTACCAGGTGTTCCAGAACGAGGCATGCAGAGTGTAGAAGGGGGCGGTGGTGCACGGCGAGTTGGGGCACGGAGTATCGCTCGTGATGGTGAAGTTCTCCACATACCCGGGGGCGTCCCCGACGTAGCTGGTCACGGTGCCGCAGGGAGTGGAGGATCCGTCGAAGCCGCAGGGAAGGTAGCTGCCGTCGGTGAGCCCGGAGATCTGCATCGTGTAGTCACCGGTCCGGGTGGCCGCGAAGGGCTGGGAGTTGATGCCGTTCCAACCCTCCACCGTGGTGAAGATGGCCGCGTCGGCAGGGAAGTTCACGTCGATCTTGGGTCCGTCATCATCCACGGAGATATCGGCGCAGTACGGACCCGGATTGCAGGCAGAAATCTGGATGCTGTTGATCGTGTAGGCGAGGCACACACTCGAGCACGGATCCTGCAGGGGAATCTTCGGCAGATGCATCCTGATGGAAAGAATCGGGAGCGGATACGGATAGTCTCCGTTACACACCTCGTCGACGGTGCCATCGTCCTGTGGGTAGACGACGTCGTCCGGACCGGTGGGACTCGTAGTCTGCGCGCAGTTCGGCATGTCGACGATCCCGACCGGTCCATCGACGAAGTCCCATTGCTTCGCTGCAAATGGCTCGCAGTCGTAGGGATGGTCGAGGACGGGCGTTATGTGCAGGGTCGACTGGATGGTCCCACGCCCACAGGTCCAGAAGACGTGCTTGTTGCCTGAGGGGCCCGAGGCCGTCGGGTTGCCTCCTTCGAGCTGCAACCCGCTCGGCAACTGATTCACGCAAACCTCCGCGTCTTGCGGGGAGCACATCCCCCCGTCGGGGAGCCCGAAGTAGTACTCCCGTTGTCGGTCCGGATCGACCCTGGTCCCATCGGAGGTGTAGATCGATGGCGTGTAGTAGACGGCCGTGTCGTAGGTGAGGGCGCTGGTGCGCGCCGGGATCCCGCAGGACAACCCGTCCCGGAGGCCTCCCGTGCTGTCATCCCCGGCATCGCCCACGGTCCCCCCGGAGCCCGTCTGCAGGGTGGCGGTCCCGGCCCGGTGGGCGGTGAACGAGGTGGCAGTGATGGACCCGTCGAAGGTCCAGTCGCCCTCCCACACCGAGGGGCCATTGGTGCCGGGGACGAGGATGTCGTGCGCGACGATCTCCTCCCCCGCGGTGAACGAGAAGGCCTGCACGGTGGTGAAGGTGGCGGCGTCCTCGCTCCCGGCGGCGCTCACCACCTCCACCATGGCGACCTTCAGCGAGTTGACGCTGGAGTTCGCGTCGGCGCGGTCGTTGCCGAAGAAGTCGTTCCACTCGCTCACCCCAGGACTGTGCGGGTGCTCGATGGGGTCGTCGCGCTGGCTGATCACGTGGGCGCACTGCACCACAAAGGACTGCACCGAGGAGTTGGCGGTCGAGCCGGCGGGGACGTCGCCGAAGTAATAGGGCTGGGCGGCGGTGGGAGCCGAGACGTAGATGCCGGAGACGGCCTGGGCGGCCCAGGTGTAGGTGGTGTCGTAGTCGAGGGTCCCCGCCGGCACGGTGTAGGGGCTGTCCTGCCCGTTCGCCACCGCGGTCCCCGAGCCCGAGATCACCGTGTTCCCCAGGCGGTCGTAGATCGTGTAGACCACGTGGCCCCCCACCCTGTCGGCGTCGGAGAACGTGGCGTGCAGGATCACCGGGTTGAGGCCGGCGTCTTGCACCGACAGGTTCGTGGGGACATCCGGGTCGCTGTGGTAAGTCACGGATAGCATCGGCCCGTTCGCGCCGGCGTCGGAGGAGGTGAAGGTCTTGTCCGCGTTCATGGTGGACTCGTCATCGGCCTTGATCCCCACCATGGCCGGGGTGGCGGTGCCGTTTGACCACAGCTGGATGAGGTCCTTCAGGCTGTGGCCGCTGGCCCCGCCCCCGGAGAAGGTCTCGGTCGCCGCCGGGTGGCCGGTGCACCCGTCGTTGGTCGAGCCCGAGGCGTACATCGTCCCCAGGGGCGGCCGGTTGGTCCAGTACAGGGGCGGGGCCGAGGCGCTGGTG
>Ga0137378_10001288_pt1 | contig 21025 bp, 19 predicted proteins | sample SagtaG_21_FD_104813 | JGI IMG/M metagenome (GOLD analysis project Ga0137378, IMG submission 104813) | Vadose zone soil microbial communities from Sagehorn Ranch, Mendocino, California, USA - Sage2_L_60_16 metaG | ecosystem: Environmental > Terrestrial > Soil > Vadose zone | place: USA... | reverse complement strand
GTCCGAGACCGAGCCCGGGCGCGAAGTTCATTTTCTTCCGAGGCAGTCAATCGAACCGTTTCGTTGGACATGCCTCATGATACTGTATAGTACTAGCGTATTCAACGTTACAGTCCACTAGTTCAGTTTGTCGTATTCCTTCCGTGCTTCGACCAGAATAGGGATCGAGGGATCGGCTTCTTTCCACAGGGTGAAGAAATCCTGATAGGACTTGCGCGCCTTTGGCATGTCGCCGGACATTGCAGCGGCGCGGCCCAGGCCCAGGTGCGCGAGCGGATAAAGCGGCGAGAGCGGATACCAGCCTCGATGATCGATGATGGTTTGGAATTCGGTTGCGGCCTGTGGCCCACTTCGCTGTTTTAGATAAGCTTGTGCGCGCACATATTGTGGCCAGAATTCGCCATAGATTTCGTACTTTCGCGCAGGTTCAAGCAACTGTGCAGCTTCTGTGGCGTGTGCCCGATTCAATTCCAACTCTGCTCGCATTAGAGGAATCGAGACGGTGTTGAGCAAAGTATCAAGCGGAAACCGCTTCGACAATTCATCGATGATAGGCTGCGCCGAGTCTGCTTGACCACAAACTGCGAGTGCATTGGCGGCGATGATCATGTTCGCCTGCTCGTGCGACAGCTCCAAGGCCTTAGCTGTCTTCTGGCCCACCAGGCTGCAGTTTCCGAACGTTGCGTTTCTCGTCGCCTGGAGCAAGAGCACTTGCGCACTTAGTTCTCTGGCATCGCTTTGTCGGATTAACTCTAAAGCGCGATCATTAAATCCATTGGCTTTCTGCAACTGTCCGGAGAACGCTGCAGCTTGCGCCTGCCAGTTCTGCGCGTCTTCCGGTTTACCGTTGGCCGTGGCCCAATCAATTTGCTCTTTCATCGCAGCGGCATCTCCTTCCACAAACGCGATGTGATAGAGACGGGTATGCATGTTTGTGCTCTCAAGCTTTTGCGCCTGCGCCTGTCGCATAATATCTTTGGCCTCGTCGAAACGATTGAGACCCATGAAGGCAACCGCGAGATTCACATACGCCCGAGTTTCTTTGGGATTAAGACGGATTGCCTCGTGCGCTTCGGTGATTGCCTTCTCAAAAGGTCCCACCAAGGTGTATTTATTAGCGAGAAGATTAAGCGGTTCCCAGTCGCGCGGGTAAGTACGCTTCCAGACTTCCAATTCTTCGATTTGCTTGTCCCATTCTCCGGTAACACCTCCGTAGTAACTCGAGGAAATAAAAAATCTCTCACGGTCGCTGACACGATCGCGAAGATCATAGGCTTTCTTGGCCTCATCGCGTGAAAGCTCAAATTGTTTGTTGTTGTTATAGCAGTAAGCCAATCGAGCATGAGCAATGGCGAAATATGGATCCAGAGTAATCGCATGTTGATAAAAGGGAATCGCGTGACTGTAGTCAGCCTTCGAATGCTCCGCAACTCCCAGGGAGTATTGTCTGAGAGCCTCCAGCGAAGCTGTGGTAACCTGCTCAATCGGCGCATCAAACTTTTGAATCGTACCGAGTGATTCACCGAGCTTTTCTCGTAGCCTGGACGCCGCCGGGCCCAGCGACCTCAGGACCTGCTCCTTACCATCTACTTCGTATTGTTCACTGGCTATGGCGTCACCGGTATGAGCATTTACGGCTTCAAGTGAGACTACATAATGGCTGCCTATGCTGGAGATTGAACCCAACAACATCGCTTTTAGAGCTTGTCGCTCGCAAATGTCACGTGCCACTTCACGCGTCACCCGATCGTCGGGTGAACGACCCATGAACTTCAACGAATCGCGCACACGATCCTCAGAAAAAATATCCAGGAAGGGCGATTGCTGAAGCTGGACAGCGAGCGCCTGCTTTAGTGTGCCGTCAAAAACAGGATCTCCTGTCGTGTTGACAAAGTCCGCCAACACGATCGTGTCCTTATCGGTCAGCGGAACATGCTTCGGGCGATATAAAAAATAGAGCATGGCCGCCGCCACCAGGACGACCGCCACGGCGGCTATTGAGGCCCCAGTTTTGTGCCGCTTGATCTCGCTAACAATGTATTCGGCGCTGGATGCGCGCGTTTGCGCGGCACTATGGATTGAAGACGCTGGCGCTGAAACCTGCCCGCCGGCAAGAGTGGATGTATTTGAAACGCCGGGAATTTCAGTGTCGGCATAAGCCAGACGGGCAGTGCTAAGCACGCTCATAAGAGCCTCGGGCGGCATAGAGCGCTTGAGCTCAGTCTGAAACACCAAACGTTGTTTCAGTTTCTTCAAATCCGATTCCAGTTCTTTGATGGTCTGGTAACGCTCCTCGACGTCCTTGCGCAGCGCCTTCATCACGATCCATTCAAATTCAGCCGGAACGTTTGCGGTAAAGCGCGCCAAAGGCGGCGGCTCGCTTCTGGCGATGGCCACGATTACATCTGTCTTTGTCTCTCCCGAAAACGGCGGGCGACCAGCCGCCATTTCGTAGAGCACCACGCCCAGACTCCAAATGTCGGCGCGGCCGTCGATGGGCTTTCCGCGAGCTTGTTCGGGCGACATGTATTGCGAAGTGCCAAGCACCACTCCGGCATCGGTTTGAACCAAAGCACGCGTTATTGCTTCAGTGTCGGTTTCTTCTGAGACCGGTCGTTCGGCGAGTTTGGCCAGTCCGAAATCAAGAACCTTAACGTGACTGTTGCGCCGAATCATTATGTTCTCGGGTTTGATGTCGCGATGAACAATGCCGGCGGCGTGCGCCTCTTCCAATGCGCCCGCGACCTGAATCCCGATGTCCAGGATTTCCAAAAGGTCCATTGGCGCGCCGCTTGATAGTCGTTTTCTCAGCGTCACGCCATCTACGAATTCAGTGGCAATGTAGTGCCTGCCGCCTTCATCGCCCATCTCATAAATTGTGAGAATGTTTGGGTGATTTAGTGCCGAAGCCGCGTAAGCCTCCTGATCGAAACGGCTGAGGCGGTCACGATTTTGAGTGAGTTCCTCGGCGAGTAATTTGAGCGCAACTTTACGACCGAGCCTGCTGTCTTCGGCGAGATAAACCTCACCCATACCACCCGCGCCGAGCTTTTCGAGAATGCGGTAACGAGAAATGGATTTTAGTTCCATCGGAGGACTCGTCTACTTCGAAAAGACCAGTTGCTCCAGCTTTGCAGCGTCTGCCCCGTGTATGCGGACGATCTTGCGCCTGGAATTAATTCCCGAAACGATCTGGAATGCAGTCCGCGGCAACTTGAGTGATTTTGCGAGCACCCTGATCAACTCCCGGTTTGCCGCTCCCTCAACCGGCTGGGCCGCGACGCGCACGCGCAACGTGCCATCATGCTCGCCGGCAATCTCACTCTGTGACGCGCGAGGAACAACATGGACCGCGAAGGTAAGGTCGCGGTCTTGCTGTGAATAACGAATCACTTCCTGAAATAGTAAATCGTGATTGGTAAATAGTAAATCGTTAAGTAGGAAGCCCTGCCTGAGCGCCGTCATTGAGCGCCACTTAGCGATTATTTACGACTTACTATTCAAGATTTACTATTTACGATTAACGGCTCTTAAAAGAACTGGATACGCCACCCCCGCAGCAGCGTACCTGCAACCGCCGCCTGACAGAGCCATAGAATAAGAAATGCCACAATCGGCGAAATGTCGAACATACCAACCGGTGGAATCGTGCGTCTTAACGGGGCCAGCAACGGCTCAGTAATTCTAATAAGAAAACGCATGAACGGGTTGACGTAACTTAGCGCGATCCATGAAAAAATTATCCGAATGAAAATCGCTAAAGTGTATAAGCCAAGGAATCCGAAAATAAGATAGCCAATAATCGCGACCGGCGCGCCAACCTGACCGCTGGAACCGGCGTACATTACTCCGGCGATGGTGTTTAAGATGCTGCCGGCAACTTGAATCAAAAGATAGCCGGCGACAATGATCGCAAGCACTGCAATGAATGGTGCAACCTTTGGATCGATTCTGAATGCCATCAGCATGCGACGCACCGGAGTGATTACGGGGTCGGTTGCCCGTCGGACAGTGCGCGTCGACCAGTTGAATGGATTTGCATCTGTGTAATTGAAAAGTGAACGAAGCAAAATTAGCACGATGGCCGTCACAATTAGCGCCGTGACGCCCCACCAAATGAAAAGAAAAACTGATTGTATGAGCACCATGAATGTTTTCGTAGGGGCAGGGCTTGTCCCTGCCCGACTCCGGGGGCAGCCACGAGGGCTGCCTCTACAAAACGAGCTGCCGTTCCCCAAAGATCGCTGTCCCTACCCGCACGATCGTCGCTCCTTCCTCAATCGCGATTTCGAAATCGTGCGTCATGCCCATCGAAAGTTCGCCAATACCACCGCGAAACGCGCCCTGCGAACCAAATTCGTCACGCAACTCGCGCAGCTTTTGAAAGAAAGGCCGCACATTCTCTGGGTCATCAAAGAAAGGTGGCAAGGTCATCAGTCCCGTCAAATTTAAACGCGGGCATTCGGACACTGCGGCTGTCAGCGCGGGCAATTCACTCTCTGAGATCCCACTTTTGGTTTGTTCCTGTCCCAGATCGAGTTGAATCAACACGGGCAGTTCTCTGCGGTTCTCTTCATCGCACATCCGATCGAGTCGCCGCGCCAAAGCCGCTGAATCCAGTGAATGGATCATGTCAAATAAAACGACTGCTTTGCGCGCTTTGTTCGATTGCAAATGACCTATCAAATGCCAACGAACAGCGTGGCGTCCAACTTGCGCGATCTTTTGCTCGGCTTCCTGAATTTTATTCTCACCGAGATCATCAATCCCTGCGGCGATCGCTTCGCGCAATAGTTCTGGCGGATGGGTTTTGCTCACGGCGACGAGGCTCACGTCATTTGGATTGCGGCCGGCGCGAACTGCCGCTGACGCAATGCGCGCGCGCACTTCTTTCAAACGCTCACCGATTGAATCGGCGCTTGTTTCTGTCACCGTCATTCGGATAAGAAAATTGAGCCTCAACTATAAACAATCGGCCTTGGCAGCGGCAAACGCATTCTTTCGGGGCTCTGGCCAACGTGCGATAACAGAACTAAACGCAACGATATGGTGCGGCGTAATATTTGGGCGGGCTGCCTTTGTCGCGACTATACGTTGAAAATAGGTGATCAGCGTGGTGGCACGCATATTGTTTGATTTTCCATCTATCCCTCAACCGTAAATGCTGATTGGAGGTCTGATACAAATGGTGAAACGGAATCGCAACATTGTGCTGATAGTTATGAGTATGTTTCTGTTGGCTATGCTGCCTGCTTTGGCCTCGGCCCAGGGGCGTGGCCTAGCGCACAGACGTGACATGAGCTGGAAGTGTCGAGTATTCGTTAATTGCCACGACGCTCGTGATGGACGCTGGGACGGACGCGGCCCGCGCAGGAGTGTAGGCATCTTTACTCCAAGTGGCGTCTTAGTTAATCGAAGGATGAGGCATCGGAGAATCCGTGACTTTGACAACGAAGATAGATTCCGAGAGCAGCGGCTTCGAATACGCAACCGCAACTTTGATAACGATGAGTTCTTACGGGGCAGAGATCGCGAATTTCGCAACGACAATATCTTTCGTGGAAGAGGCCGCGGACGTCCCTGGTGATCAGCCTGCAAGAATTGCCGCGGGCACTGATTGGTAAGCGTTTGTGAGTTGCCTTGACACTCCGCGAATCGTATTCGTATAGTCAGAATTCCTCGCGGATGTGGCGGAACTGGCAGACGCGCAGGTCTCAGAAGCCTGTGATGGTGACATCGTGGAGGTTCAAGTCCTCTCATCCGCACCACGATTCGGGCGAGCTTTACGGCTCGCCCTTTTTGATTATGAGGAAGGAATGTACCAGGCGGCTTTGCCGCTCCGCAGTGCGGTAAGGCTTGCCTTACCGTAGCATCATCTGATTTACCAGTGTCGAGGCTTCGCCTCGATCTTCCGCAGGCATAGCCTGCCTAATCTTTCCCCCAGGATCGGTGAGGCGAGCCTCACCGCACTGGGGAGCGGCAAAGCCGCAAACGAGTTTATGCAGTCAGTATTTGGTGCCACCTTGCCGCTGTCGATGTTCACCCCGCAACAGATGTTCCAATGGATAAGGGAAGAAATTCTCGCCGCTAAACAACCCAGCACCCGTGAAAGACGTGCAGTGAGTGCTCGGTTGGGTAAAACGGCCAACTAGTCCCTTCGTTTCAGCTTGCCACCAATCAAGACACCGGTCGCACCGATGATTGGAAACGTGAGCGGAACCCAGGGTGGTTGTTTCGCCTTCTGCATGGCCTCAATGTTGGAAACGTTGCCGGTGCGAGGCATATCGGGTTTTTGGATCATCAGCGCCGGAATTGCCAACAAGAGTCCGAGCACGAGCACCACGGCCGCCAACGCCAGAGGCGCTTTGCCGCCTTTCGCAATTGCGGCGCAGATCAAGCCACCGATGATCGCTACAATCAGATTGACGCCGAAGGCTATGCCGAGCCAAAGATTCGAAGCTTCATATGAACCTGGTCTGAAGGCTCGGTCAGCACCTAACAACAGGTAGATTCCGGTAAACGTCAGGAAGATCAGCAGGAACATCACGACATAAGCAACGATCACGGCAACGATCGCTCTGATCATCTTAGGACCCCTTCCATACGAAAATTGAACTGCAACTGCGACGCGCGTGTATCACAAACCCACCCCGCGCGACAAGTTTTGTGTGGCGGAAGTTGTCAAATTGCGCTCGCCTTATTGTTTCGCTATGGCACTTCGCCCGCCGCGCAGAACATATTTTTGAATCTTACCTGTTGCCGTCTTTGGTAGCTCTTTAATGAACGTCACCGCGTGTGGCGCTTTGAAATGAGCAAGGTTAGAACGGGCAAATTCTCGGAGTTCTTCTTCAGTCGCATCCGTCCCGCTCTTCAACACCACGAACGCGTGCGGTACTTCACCCCATTGCTCGTGGGGAAGTCCCACAATCGCGACCTCCTGCACCGCGGGATGTCGAAGCAAAACGCCTTCGACTTCGACCGACGAAATGTTTTCGCCGCCACTGATGATTACGTCCTTCAAGCGATCGCGAATTTCGATGTATCCATCCGGATGGACTACGGCCGCGTCACCGGTATGAAACCAGCCTTCACGTATTGCGTTGGCCGTGGCTTCAGGATCTTTGTAATAGCCTTCCATGACCACGTTTCCGCGCACGACTATTTCGCCGACCGTCTCACCGTCGCACGGAGCGTCTTTTCCGCGTTCGTCAATTACCTTTGTCTCACCGGAGGTAATTAGCTCGACACCTTGCCTGGCTTTGATGATCGCGCGTTCTTCGTTTGAAAGCAGTTCGTGCTCTGCCCGCGGCTCGCAGACAGTGATAAAGGTGGTAGTCTCAGTCAGTCCGTAAACTTGTGTGACGGTCCAATCGAGTTCACCTTCCAACCGCTCGATCGTAGAAGCTGCCGGTGGCGCGCCGGCCGTGATTACACGCACCCCGCGACGCGCATTTCGGCGTAGTTCTTCGTTAGCGTTTGCCAGACTTATCAAAACCGTTGGCGCGGCGCAAAGCATCGTGATTCGTTCTTTTTCGATCGACTCGAACACCAGGCGGGAGTCAACTTTCGGTAGACAGACGTGCGAGGCGCCGACGGCGGTAACCGTCCAAATAAAGGTCCAGCCGTTGGCATGGAACATTGGCAGCGTCCAAAGATAGCGATCCGCGCAGGTCATGTGTTCGTGAACGAGTGTGCCAACCGTATTCATGTAGGCGTTGCGATGCGTAATCATCACGCCCTTTGGCCGGGACGTCGTGCCACTCGTATAGTTGATTGTCAGTAAATCGCTTTCATTGATCTCTGGACGAATGAAGTCACTCGCACTCTCAGCCAGCAACGTCTCATAACCAAGCCAACCGGTGTTGGCGCCTTCAAGAGCGACGAAATGCTCGACGCCGGGCAATTGTGCGCGAATACTCTCGACGGCTTCGAGGTAATCCGAGTGCGCGCACACCACTGTGGCACCGCTGTGATTGATCAGATAAATGAAGTCGTCGGGCGTCAGGCGATAATTGATTGGCACCAGCACCGCGCCAATCTGAGGCACTGCATAAAATGATTCAAGTTGGGCGTGCGTGTTTGGCGCGATGTACGCAACACGATCGCCCTGAGCTATCCCGAGTTTTTGCAAAGTTGCCGACCAGCGATCACATCGATCAAAGAACTGCGCATAAGTCAGGCGCAGATCACGATCGACGACCGCTTCACGCTCGCCATAGAGCTTGCGCGCGCGTCGCGCGAACTCGATCGGAGTCAGCGGAGTTTGCATCGTTGTTTTATCAGGAACCGACGGCCTGAGAATGGCCGAGAATGTATCAACGCTCACTGTGCGGCGCAAGCATTTCGTGATCAAAAGATCTAGGGTTTGGTGGTTACCGGCTTACTTTGCCGGGGCTTTGGCGCCGCGGACTGACTCTTGAGGCATTGTTCGGACAGAGCGATCGCGGTCATCGCGCGCAGTGATTTGTCTGCCAGGTTGCTGGAAAGATATAGCGTACCGTCAAAATCGATTTTTCCGATTTCACGAAAGGTTGTTTCAGGACTAGAACCAGGCATTTGGAGTGTCGTGTAGAATCCGAAAGCCTTGCCTTCGATTCGCTTCCCTATCTGATCATGCGAAAGGTCTATGGATTCCAGGTGGTTGATGCACTTTACGGCGTCTCCAAGAACAGCCATTGAGTGATTTGGATCGATGCTGCTGTAAAGGTACGCTACGATCAGGAGTACTCGAGCCTTCACTTCAGTGTCAGGCGCTTTCGCGACGGCTTCAATCACATCTTCAAGCATCTCGCGGGCCTGTGTGTCATTCTTAGTCTGCTTGATCGACTCTGCAGCAATCTGAGAATAGAGATAAGCGCGTTGATCCAACTCGTCCACCCTTGTCGCCAGCTTCCGAGCTTCATCAATTCTCTTTTCCTTGATAGCGCGCTGGGAGCGATTAAAGTAAACGCGGCTCAATAATTGGGAACGCAAACCAAGATCGTCAATCTTCGCGGCCGCTGCTTCAATTTTCTCCAGGCTTTCAGTCTCAGGCGCTCCCAGGATTGCGAACGCTAATGCGCCTTCCCGCCGGTCCGCATTCGCCAATTTCTCCGCGTCTTCAATCTGTTCGTCGAAGGATCTTCTCGGGGGATCGGCCAGGGTCTGATTGACTCGTTGCTGCTCCCCTTGTGAAAGCAAACTATAAACATTTCGTCTCATTTCCTGCAGCACAGGACTGAGGTCAGCCAAAGATGTCGCAAGCTGCGGCTCAAGCCGGCCTAGCGCTATCGAAAGTTGCTGCGCCTCTGAAAAGCCAGTTCCGGACATAGAGGTGGTCGGATTTTCAACTAACGCCTGCGCTCGAGTTAAGAGGGTTTGCACAAAGGGTCTTTGCAACAACGGATTTGGGGTTAACCCTTTCGGAACCGCATAGGTGGTCCAGATAGGTACCTCTCCAACTTCGTTTTGGGCGGCGAACGGATAGGAAGAAAGATAAAAAAACTGATCTAAGGGCGCATGTGCATAAGCGAGTAACGCCGCTTGATAAAACCCGTCGGCCGCGCCCTTATCAATTTCCGTCAGTTTGTAGAGAAAAAATGGCAAGTAAATCGTGGCCGGGTAAACCAAACTGGCCTTTGCGAACGCGACAGCGGTGGCTCGGTCTGAATCCAACAATGCAGAAGCGCTCTGCAGGAGCTTCTCGGCCGTGCGAGCATCCCGCTGCGAATCTTTCGCAGCTTTGTCTGCGGCGGCTTGAGCATCCTCTTGTAGGATTCGCTTCGAAAGTTTACTCCCCCAAACCGGATCGCGTTTGGCGATCGCGGTGATTACCGTAAACCGCTGGTCCGGAACCTGAACGAGAAGTCGTCCTTCGTTAAGCGGCGCGTCGCCTTTTTCCTTAAAGTTACGCGTCGCCGCTTCGAAAGCGTCGGTGAATGTCGCACGAGCCTTATCTTGCCGGTAGGGCCACACTATGTCAGCGGCGCGCACTAACACGGCAATGCGGCGAATGTCGTCGTCAAAAGTCTTTGTGAGATCAATTTGTTGCTGAATGATTTCCAGAGCGTTCTCGCGTGAACAGCCAGACGACGGAGCAGCGAACGGTTGATTCTTTTCCTGGGCGGAAGTAACTCCATTGAGGAAGGCTGTCAGCAAACACAGCACCAGACCAGCGAAGACTTTGAGAATGGAGCGCATGGTCATCAAAGGTGAATCAGCGCTTACTAAGAGCGTTCGGTTCCTAAGAGGCGATGGTACTGCGTAGGCCCTGCGCAATCAACGGGACGATCCGCTGCGGAACTTCAATGGCGGCTTTTATGTGCCGCGCATTGGTGAAGTGGCCGGCGACATAAACTCCAGAGATATTCGTTTCGAAAGTTTCGGGAGCGTAGACTGGAATTTCGGTCAGCTTGCCAGGTACAGTTTTCACTCCTAACTGTTTCAGCAAAGTCAGATCTGCATCGCTGCCAACCAGCACAAAGACTACCTCGTTCGGGATCGTCCGCTTTTCGCCGGTCTCCGTAGTTAGAGTGACTTCATGCGTCGTGATTTCATCGACGTGCTTGTAAAGAATGACTCGCAAGCGGCCTTCAGTAATCTCCCGCTCCAGCGGCGTGCGCACCCAATGCTTCATTGCGCCGGCTTTGGGATCGCGATTCTCCCAATCCTCGCGCCAGATGGCCATCGTCGTGCGCGCACCTTCTTCGGACAAGAACAAAGCTGCTTCTGCGGCGCTGTTGCCGCCGCCGACAACCAGCGCTTCTTTGCGCACATAAGGATAGGGCTCGATGAAGCGATGATGGACTTTCGGCAAGTCTTCGCCCGGAACGTTCAGCCGGCGTGGATAATCCATCGCGCCAATTGCAAATAAGAGTCGCGAAGCGTGATAGGTAAGTTGTGCATCGTCGGTCTCGGTCTCGCGGCGAGTGTGAACTATGAAGCCTTCCGCGCCGTTTTGTTGGATGCCGATGACCTCCTCGTCCTGGTTGATTTTCAAATCACGGTCGAGCACAAAATGAATGTAATGCGACAGGAGTTCTTCACGCGTGGGTTTCTCGCGCACCGGATGGAGGGTGCCTGCGCGCATTTCCAGCTCATTCGGAGTAGAAAAGAGCGTGCGACCGACAGGGTACTGCCGAATCGTGTTAGCGATTGTCCCCTTCTCTATGACCAGATAGCTCAGGCCTTCGCGCGCCGCGGCATCAGCGGCGGAAAGACCGGCGGGACCGGCTCCGATAATCAATAGATCGTGTGTTTTAGTCATCTCGTGAGTTATCGCATTGTCCAAAGTCTAATGTCCAAAGTCCAAGGTCTTTCTGCATTAGAAGACTTTGGACCTTGGACTTGAGACCTTGGACGCTTTTAGAACTCCAAAATTCCCCGCGCTACTACGACGGACATGCCTCCGACTCGAACTTCTTCGACTTTGCCGACCCCGCCTTTAACTTCGAGCCCGATACGGCTGGGGCGGTTAATGAAGTCTCCTTGCTCGATCACAAACCGGTAAACTCCATCGACAGGGTCGATGCCGGCCGCACCATGATGAACCAGATACCCGCCGAGCGGTCCTGCCGCGCTACCAGTCGCCGGATCCTCACCGATGTTCATGCCGACGAAAAAACGCGCATGCGCGCGGGCTTCGCCGATTTCGAGCGTCTCACGAGTGAACGCATAGCAACCCGTCGCATTCACTTCAGAGAAGTCGCTGCGTTCGTAGATTTCATCAAGCATGGCGAGATTCGGACGGCAATGACCGAGATCAGCAAGCGATCGCACCGGTACTAACAACATCGCATTCCCAGTCGAGACAGCTTGAATCGGCAAGCTTTCATCCAGATCCTCCCGGGCCAAACCCAACGCTCGCGCAATTTCGGCCTGTTCCTGCCAATCGTCAATCTCACCGCGAATTTCAAATTTTCCCTGTGTCATCACCACCCGGGCAGGGTCGCCGTCTTTGAACTCAATATCCACCGGCAGTACGCCAATACCGACTTCCTGTTTGATTTGCACCGACCCATTACCGGATTCGGGCGCGGGCACAACCCCTTCGAGCGCCAAACAATTCCACGTCCCTACGACGGGATGACCAGCGAACGGAAGCTCGCTCGACGGTGTGAAGATGCGCAAACGACGGAGCGCGCTTTCATCCTCCGGCGGCAACACGAACACGGTTTCCGATAAATTCATCTCGCGGGCGATCTGCTGCATCTTTTCGTCCGTGAGCCCTTCAGCTTCAGGAAACACCGCCAGCGGATTCCCGCAGAATGCCCGATCGGTAAACACATCCAGTTGAATGAAATTGTAGCTGCTCAAAAGTTTCGCCTCCAGTGCTTATCTGAGGTCGGTACCACCTGCGTGAGCAGGTGGATCCTTCCATCGGTGAACCAGCGTCGACAGCTTGATCGACCCGCTCACGCGGGTGGTACTGACTTCTCTCCGATCTCAAAGCGTCCGCGCCCACGCTGCCACCCGATCCATGATCATTTCATAAACCGTCGCTTGCGGGACGCCGAGGCGCTTGGGAACTTTGAAAGAATGATTGCCGCCTTCCACGGTGTAAAGCGTCGCCGGCAAACGCTGTTTCTCAATGATGGCGCGGATTTCGTTGGCCGTGCCAAAGGCATCACGCAAGCCCTGGACGAAAAGCATTGGCGCGCGGATATCTTTCAAATGCTCTGCGCGCAATTGATCCGGTTTTCCCGGCGGATGCAGCGGATAGCCGAGAAAGACGAGCCCTCCAATTCCCTCGTCGCCATCAGCCGCAACCTGCGACGCAATTCGGCCACCCATTGATTTACCGCCAATCACCAGGCGATTTGCTTTCAGCTTCTTGTGTTTACGAGCTGTTTCGATCACCGCTCGATAACATGACTCCAGTCGCGCTTTCGGGTCGGGTACGCGACGGCCCTGCTCCGTGTACAGAAAGTTGAAAGTCATGGCGTCGAAGCCACGCGCTGTCAGGCCGCTCGCGAACATGCGCATGAATGCGCTCAACTGATTCGCGCCGGCCCCGTGGCCAAGAAGAACCGTCACGCTTGCGCGATCTCGCTTCGATGTCGGGTAAATCAAAGCAGACACAGACTCGGCTTCATTTACTCTTATCTTTACCGAAGCAGGCTCCATACAGTTCGACCCCTTGTATCCGGTGCATAAGTAATTCCTTCATTCATCCGCCAGCTTCCGGGCTCATGCGGTCCACTTCGCAGAAGTTTCGGTCCTAAAATACCGTCGCGGCACACGATTGCTGATGCCACAGGTTATTTCGTAGGAGATCGTTCCGGCGAGTTCGCCAAGCTCTTCGGCGGTGATTGACAACTCTCCCTCGTGCCCCAGCAACGTCACTTCATCGTCGAGCGAAACGCCGGAGACGTCGGTCACATCAAGAAGAGTCAAATCCATGGACACGCGACCAACCACGGGAGCGAATGCTCCACGCACAATCGCACGCCCCCGGTTTGACAACGCTCGCCGGTAACCATCGTCATAACCAATTGGGATCGTAGCAATAAGTGAATCTCGTGTTGTTTCAAAGACGCAGCCGTAGCCAAGCTTTTCGCCCGCGCTGACGGTCTTCAAGAGCATGATCCGAGAGCGCAACGACATCACGGGCCGTAACGACGGAGCTCTTACGTCCGATGGAAGGACATCGCGCGTGAAACCATAAAGCGTGCCGCCCGGACGAATCATGTTTCCCCACGACGTCGGGTAAGCAAACGTGGCGGCCGAATTTGCGGCGTGGACGTAACGCGGCGCGAAACCGTATTGGCGAAAAGCATTCACCGCTTGTTCAAATTGTTTCAGTTGATTTCTTGTGAATTCTTCGTGGCGGCGATCATCGGCAGCAGCGAGATGTGTCATTAAGCCGTCCACCCGAACATGCTGGAATCGCGACAGTGCATCGCAGAACTCTCGAATTGCGTTGCACCTCACGCCCAGGCGACCCATGCCGGTATCGACCTTCACGTGAACATCTGCGATAAGACCGGCTTCGTGCGCTGCTCGATCGAGCGCGTCAATCATGTCGAGGCGATAAACGACCGCAGTCAGGCTGTTCTGTAAACACACTCGTTCCTGGCTTTTCCAAAATCCACCCAGGCAGAGAATTGGTTTACTAATTCCGGCCTGTCTTAGCTCAAGGCCTTCTTCCGGCAAAGCGACACCAAACCAATCGACGCCTTCGGCTTCCAAACGTCGCCCGCACTCGACTGCGCCATGCCCGTAAGCGTTAGCCTTAACCGCGGCCAGCACTTTTACCTGGCCACCTACATGCTTGCGAATCAGGCGAAAGTTATTCGCCAGCGCATCGAGATCGATCTCGGCCCAGGTCGGCCGTCGGGCGATGCGGTTTTCAACCATTGCAGGTTTGGGTTCATTCATGAATTCTTTGACACCTGCCGATGATGAATTTACAAAACCCAAGATGAGAAGAACGATCGAGATTACAGCGAGTGATAAATATATGCTGAGTTCAAGATGGGCAGGGATTGAGACCAAGCCAAGTCTCCCAGCCAGTCCAACAGCCCCAACCACCAACAAACGTATTTCACAATCCCAGGCACGATCTTCACAGTTCTCTTTCAGCGACCAGTAAGATTAACAGTCAATCATAGATCGGCTAAAGCAGAAAAGCGGTTGTGAGGAGTTGAGCACCGTGAAGGAACTAGCTAGGCACCTTCGCCAAGCGGCTTCGCCGCCGCCAGTGCGGAAAGGCTTCGCCTTTCCGTCGAGCAGTATTCATCCCCCTTCTTTTCTTCCGGCGAGGCTGCGCCTCGCCGGAAGAAAGTTACAAGGGGCCTTTATCCGGAAAGCCACCGGCTTTCCGCACTGTAGGGCGGCGAAGCCGCAACGTATTGAACGAAGCCCTTTTCAATGCAGCCGGGTGGCTAATTGACTAGAACTCGTCTCCGCCGCGGCCGATACGCGGCGAGCCCTTTGAGCGATCGAACCTGCTGAGATAAGCACCGAGCGCATCTCTATCGAGATCGGTGAATCTGGCGAATTGGTTAAGGAAGGCGAGATAGACGGTATCTGTCGGACCGTTGCGCTGTTTGGCAACGATTAGTTCGGCGATGTTCTTGTTCTCATCGGTGCGGTTGTATTGCTCTTCGCGATAGATGAACGCAACCAAATCAGCATCCTGTTCTATCGCTCCCGACTCGCGCAGGTCCGCAAGTTGGGGCCGATGATCGGTGCGGTTTTCAGGAGCGCGAGATAACTGTGACAGTGCGACCAGCGGCACATTCAATTCTTTGGCCAGCGCTTTCAACTCACGCGAGATTTGCGAGACCTCCTGCTGACGTGATTCAAAACGCCGCGTGGAGTTCGACATCAATTGCATATAATCGACTACGATCATGTCGAGTTGTTTCTGCTCGGTGGCGAGCCGGCGAGCTTTGGCACGCATCTCGAGCACCGAGATCGCCGGCGTGTCGTCGATGAAGATACGCGCGTCCGCAAGCTTGCCCAATGCTTTCCCGAGCCTTGACCACTCTTCGTTTGAAAGATAGCCGCTGCGAAACCTCTGCGCATCAACGCTGGCCTCCGAGCAAAGCATGCGCATCGCCAACGATTCAGCCGACATTTCTAACGAAAACACTCCGACAACTGCATTGTTAGCAATGGCCGCGTGCTGAGCGAGGGTAAGAGCAAGGCTGGTCTTCCCCATCGCGGGCCGAGCAGCAATGACCACGAAGTCCTGTTTCTGCAGTCCTGAGGTCAATGCGTCGAGACCACGAAAACCTGTAGCGACACCAGTTACAACCAGATCCCGATGCTCAACCGCCTCGGCTTTCTCCAGCACGCGTTCGGCCGGATGCTTGATATGCTGGAAGCCCTGCCGAATACGCTCGTCGGCCAGAGCAAAGATGGCGTGCTCGGCATGATCGAGAATATTCTGCGGTTCGTCCTCTTCTTCAAGCGCTTCGCTGGTAATCTTGTTTGCGACCTTTATGAGCTGACGCAACAGAGACTTTCCGCGCACCACCTTGGCGAACTGAACAATGCTGGTGACATGCGGCAGACCATACGTCAGATTTGTGAGAAAGAGCACACCGCCCGCCGAATCCAGCGAATTGTCGCGGCGCAGCTCTTCCGCGATCAAAATCGGATTGATTTCCGAGCCCCGCTCGAACAGAGCGATCATCGCCATGAAAATCCGGCGATGCGATGGCACATAAAAATCCGCCGGCTTCAACAGCTCAACTGCCTGGGCTATTAGAGTGTTGTCGAGAATGATGGCGCCAAGGATAGCGCGTTCAGTTTCGGGACTGCTGGGAAGAGGTCGCTCGAGAATCAGGTCGCGAATCGGTTCAGGTGTTGCCATCAATCAGAACTAAAACGTCATCGCAATTAATGCGAATCAGTTCGAAGGTTTAATTTGGAGATGCGAACTATACTACACGACAACTACAACTCAATAACGTATCCGCCAGGTATCTTCGTTATATCTGCGTTGAGTGGTGGGTTAGTTTGATGTCCGACGAGCTTTAGCTTGTCGAACTTGGACGACAAACTGAAGTTTGTCGGACATTCGCATTGAAACTGACCCACTACCCTGCGTTGGTAGATCTTGCCATTAAAAAAATATTGACGGCATCGTTCAACCAGCCTGCGTAGCAGGCGACATATTGGTAGCCACGGGTGAAGCTAAGCGAAAACCAGTGGATCAGCGGAAAAACAAACAAAGAGCCCGCAAAGCGCGGGCGACAGAAACGGACGGTGGCACCTTCTGGCGCCCGCTAAAGCGGGCTTGGACTTCTTACTATTTGTGCAACCCAGGGTTTCGTTCGCTTCGCTCACTCCACTCTGGGCTACTAATATATCGCCTGCTCCGCAAGCTCGTGGAATAATCGATGTTTACTACTCTGCTTCCGAAAAGGACTCAGCAATCGTCGGCGCTCTGGATGCCTCTGCCGCCCCGGTTGTCAACGCCTCTACATTAACCTCAACCCCGCCTTCGCCGAGCACGCTTACGGGTAGTTCAACCGTTACGTCACGATGCAGTCGCACCGGCACCGTATAATTACCGAATCTCTTGATCGGTTCGCGCAGAGCGATACGACGGCGATCGATTTCGTAGCCCTGATCTTTTAGCGCATGCGCCACGTCCATTGACGTAACTGAACCATAGAGCACACCGGCTTCGCCAACTTTCCGTTCGAATTTCAAGGTTAGATTGCGCAGTTGCTCGGCCTGTGCTTCCGCGGTCGAGCGTTCTTTCGTTTCGCGCTTGACCAGCGCCGCACGCTCGCCTTCGATTTGCTTAACGTTATTCGCGGTAGCTTCCACCGCGAGGTTCCGCGGCAGCAAATAATTGCGCGCATAACCCGCCTTGACGCGCACAATCTCGCCACGCGCACCGAGATTGTCAATATCTTCCCGCAATAAAACTTGTCTATGTGCCATGCTATGAACTCCCCTAATTCCACTTTTAGAGTTCAACCTTTAGCTGCTGTCTTCCACAGCTGAACAAGCTGAAGCTTGATGAACTCTGAACATAAAGTTAATCAGCCGCGTAAGGCAACAAGGCAATGTTTCGCGCCCGCTTGATGGCTTCAGCCAGCATGCGTTGGTGCGACGCGCACATTCCCGAGATGCGACGAGGCAGAATTTTGCCGCGCTCAGGGACGTAAGACTGCAAGAGTCTCACATCTTTGAAGTCGATGAGATCGACTTTGTCCATACAAAAGCGGCAAATCTTTCGCCGTTGCATGCGCCGCTGTCCGCGGCCTGGCATTGCGCGTTCGTATTCACGCTCTAACCCGAATCCACTATCGCGATCTTCGTAGTTTGATGACATTAATCTTCCCTTCCAGAGCGGCTAAGCCGCATACCCTTCTTCCAAATCCGCTTCGGATTCCGATGAATTACCTCTGGCTTTGGTAGCCGACGGTTGTTTGGCGGCTTTACGAGCGCGCCGGCTCTTAAGTTTATCCGCGCGCCGTCTGTCCTCGTCAACGCGAATCGTCATGTAGCGCAGAATCTGGTCATTGACGCGCATGCGTCGTTCCAGTTCGGCAATCTCGGCGCCGCTGCCTTCGACCTCCAACAGCACGTACGTTCCGTCGCGCTTCTGATTGATTTCATACGCGAGCTGACGCCGGCCCATGACCTCGGTTTTCGTGATGCTGCCGCCCTGACTGGTCGCGATCTTCTGGACAGCTTCGCTGAGCCGCATGACTTCGTTATCGTCTGCGTCAGGATTTACTATGAAAACTACCTCGTAAATTCTCTTGTCTGCCAAGATTACCTCCTAAAACGGTAAATGGTGAATCGTAAATAGTGAATAGGAATATCAAGATAAAGCGCGATTTGCGAATTAACTTGAGTCGTCCAATTCAAAACCATTTACGATTCACGATTTACTATTTACTGTTGTAAATCGACATTGCTTTCGCAATGCCATCTCGCAAGACTGAGCGCACGGCTTCAGCGCCACGCGCCAATATTTCTTTGACTTCCTGTCTCTGGGCCCGTGGAAATTCATCGAGCACGAAACTCTTTGCGTCACTGACGGGATGCGAGGGCTGAATTCCGATTCGCAATCGCACAAACTCGTTCGTGCCCAGCGTGGCGATGATTGACTTCAGTCCGTTATGTCCGCCGGCGCTGCCACGCGCGCGCAAGCGAATGGTTCCAAAGGGCAAGGCCAGGTCGTCACTGACGACAATCATTGAACGAGCGACATCACTAACTTCATATCTGTCGATCAAACAAGCAACCGCTTCACCGCTCAAATTCATATAAGTTTGCGGCTTTATTAACTTAACGCGTTCTCTTTCAATGCTCGCGGTGCCTATCAGCGAACGACATTCGCGCCGTTTTACTGTCGCGCCTGAGTCCCCGGCCAACTTATCAATCAACATGAACCCAAGGTTGTGCCGCGACCATTCATACTCGCTGCCGGGATTACCCAATCCCACAATCAGGTACATTGCCAATTTCTCATTTCCAATTGCCAATTTCCGTAAGAACAGCAACAACAAATAGGCAATCGGCAATTGGCAATGCTTATGATTCCTTCTTGCCCTTTTCTTCCGTAGGCTCGGCTTCGCCTTCCTCTTCCTTCTTGCCCTTGCCGATAACTTCAGGTTCGGTGGGCACCTCACCTTCGACCGGCGCTACCACAACCGGCTCTTCCTTAACGATGCCGACCGTTGCGATCACGGCATCAGCCTCTGCCAAAATCTCGATTCTTTCGTTCCTCGGAATGTCCGAGATGTGAAGCACGTCGTGCACACCGAGATTGCTGACGTCAACTTCCAGAGCTTCAGGGATTTCGCGCGGTTCGCAGCGAATCTGTATGTTGCGAACGATCTGTTCGAGAATTCCCGCTTGCTCGCGAACGCCGATCGGTTCGCCCACCAGACGCAGCGGCACCGTGGCTTCGATCTTTTCTCCCTTGACCAACCGCTTGAAATCGGCATGAATCAAGCGCCCACGGACGGGATCAATCTGCCGATCATAAAACATGACTTCGTTCGCGCCAATGCCCTCAACATCAAGCGTGAAAATCGTGTTGCGGCCAGTATCGGATCGCAGGATCGCCGCCAGTTCACGTAGCGGGGCTAGCGCTGCTACTGTTTCTCCTCTTCCGCCATACACTGTGACCGGGACTTGTCCATTGCGGCGCGCGCGACGCGCGTCGTTTTTTCCACGTCCATCGCGCGGCACGGCGCGCACGATAATGTCTTTCTTTTCTGCCACGATTACTCTCCCGAATAGTTCGGCAAACTTCAGTTTGCCGGTGAAACTTGCAACTCTTCTAGAGTCGGGCCAATACCTGACTAAGCGCGTAGTCGCCCGCTTCTAAACCCGAATTGTTTTTGCTGAAAGCTGAATACTGACGGCTACTAAGCTTTCAGTGTTTGCCCTTTGTTAGAAACCGCGTTCACGTTACACAAAGAGCGAAGAGACGCTGGTCTCTTCATGGATCGACTTGATTGCCTTCGCCAAAAGCGGCGCAATACTTAAGACCTTGATATTCTTCAGTTCCGCTGCTTTGGAATTCAGCGGAATTGTGTTCGTCACTACTATCTGCTCAATTCCGGAATTTGCCAAGTGCTGCGCGGCGCGTCCCGACAAAACCGGATGCGTAAAACATGCGTCGACGCGCGCGGCTCCTGCTTCCTTTAAAGCCTGCGACACTTTCGTCAGCGACCCACCGGTGTCGCACATGTCATCAACTATTAGACAGCTTCGGCCCTCGACGTCACCGACGACGTTCATCACCTCGGCGACGTTGGGCTTGTCTCGCCTCTTGTCGCACAGCGCCAGTTCGGCATCGAGTCGCTTGGCATAAGCACGCGCTCGTTCAGCTCCGCCAGTGTCAGGTGCGACCACAGTTAGATTCTGCAGCGGCCGTTCCTGGTAGTAGCGAATCATCACCGGCGCCGCGTATAAGTGATCTACCGGAATATCAAAGAACCCCTGAATCTGCGCCGCGTGCAAATCGATCGTCAAAATGCGATCGGCGCCGGCAGTTCTCAGCAGATTCGCGACCATCTTCGCGGCGATAGGCACGCGCGGACGATCTTTCTTGTCGGAACGCCCGTAGCCGTAATACGGTAGCACTGCAGTCAACCGCTCGGCTGATGAACGACGAAACGCGTCGAGCATCACCAGCAACTCCATTAGATACGCATCCGTCGGCGGACACGTGGGCTGCACAATAAAAACATCAGCTCCGCGAACGTTCTCTTCGATCTGAAAATTAAACTCGCCGTCGGAAAACCGGGCGGTTGTCGCTTTTCCCAGATCGCAGCAGAGTTCGTGGCAAATCTCTTCGGCCAATGCGCGGTGTGCAGTGCCCGAGAAGACTTTGATGCCGCCGGTTGTGCTCATCCGTTCAGTGATGAGTGATGAGTACTGAGTGATGAGAGTCGCTCATGACTCATCACTCATAACTCATCACTGTGAAAATTGGCTGGGGCGGAAGGATTCGAACCTACGAATGCCGGTTCCAAAGACCGGTGCCTTACCACTTGGCGACGCCCCAACATTATCGGCCCACGTCATCGGCCCCAAAGATCAACTGGCGAAGATT
>Ga0137378_10001283_pt1 | contig 21067 bp, 25 predicted proteins | sample SagtaG_21_FD_104813 | JGI IMG/M metagenome (GOLD analysis project Ga0137378, IMG submission 104813) | Vadose zone soil microbial communities from Sagehorn Ranch, Mendocino, California, USA - Sage2_L_60_16 metaG | ecosystem: Environmental > Terrestrial > Soil > Vadose zone | place: USA... | reverse complement strand
TTTCTGCCGCCTTGCAGCACATCGGACAGATCGTGACCAATGCCCTCGCCTTTGTTCCGAACTGGGTAGGCGCGCTCATCTTCCTCGTCCTCCTCGGTGGACTCGCTTGGTACGCACTCAGGCAAGTAGGAGGTCGAGCAGACAGCGGCAAGGAAGCGGGAGAAGTACCGGGAATGAAAGAAGCCGTCGAAACGGAAGAAACACAAGCAATGCAGGAGGAACCAGTTGAGTACGAAAACAAAGTCTAGCAAAGGGAGAGGGAAAGCCTCAGTTCCACCAAAGAAGGCCGCGCCCTCACGAGGAGGCATGATGCGGAAGAGACACGGTCTGAGGCCAGGCGTGATTGCAGTAGTCATCGCCGCAGTGGCGATCGTTGCCCTGGCTGCCATTTTCTTTCACAACGCTGCAGGTAGAGGCGGATCATCGACAACGACGAACCAGGCGGGCCAGTACGCCTTCCAGGTGGGTAAGCCGGGCCCCGGTGAGCAAGCGCCGTCGATCGTCTTACCGTCCACGACCGGGGGCACCTTCGACCTGGCTTCCATGCGTGGGAAAACCGTCCTCTTGTATTTTCAGGAGGGGCTCACCTGCCAGCCCTGCTGGGATCAGCTCAAGGACATCCAGTCGCACAGCAGTGACTTTCATGCGCTTGGGATCGATACTATCGTGAGTATCACCACCGATCCCCTCGATGCGCTGAAACAGAAGGTGGCTGATGAAGGGCTCTCCATCCCTGTCCTCTCCGACCAAGTACTCGTCTTCTCTCGGGCCTATGCAGCGAACGACTACGGCATGATGGGTACGGGCCGCGACGGTCATAGCTTTATCGTGGTGGGTCCCGAGGGGCGGATCCGCTGGCGGGCTGACTACGGCGGTGCTCCCAACTACACCATGTACGTCCCGGTGCCCAAACTCCTCGCTGATATTCGCGCAGGACTCAAGGGAGGCTCGTCGTAGGCCTATGAACGTCCTTCTTCTCACTCAGAAACAGTGCGGGTTCTGTACGCAGGCCAAAGAGATCCTCGACCGGCTCGCGCTCGAGTATAGGTTCTCCGTCTCGACACTCGACCTGGATTCGCCCAAGGGGGAAGCCCTGGCTGTCCACAGTGGCATCCTCTTTCCCCCTGGAATTTTTCTGGACGATGAACCCTTTTCATATGGCCGGCCGTCTGAGCGCAAGCTGCGGCGTGAGATCGAAAGGCGACTCAGCTCTATGCCGGGTGGCACTCGTAGCCTATAATGTGACCAGGGGTCATGAGTGAAATTGGCAGTGATGGAGCCAATGGGATATCATAGCGAGGATACGTACTGCATCCCTCAAGGTACAACTCGGCAGCAAAAGAGGAAGTAGCCATGGATGAAAGTAGTAGACCGCACAGGATACCGTATCAGAAACCGTACGGGCACAGGCGGCGATGGAAACACGTTCCGGTCTTCGCGCTCGCGTTTGTTTTTGGTATGAGCCTGGCTCTGCTGGCTATCCTGTCTGGGGGACCCATCAGCCAACTCATTCCTGTCGCCCAGGCTCATGCTGTCCTGCTGCGCTCCGACCCGGCAGCCAACGCTACTCTGCGCGTGTCTCCTACACGCGTGCGCCTCTGGTTCGACGATGACCTGGTTCCCGCTACATCACGCGCCATCGTGGACGATGCGACGGGTCACGAGGTGGATCACAGAGATGGTCAGGTCACTCGTTCGAAGCCGCGTGAAATGACGGTAACGCTGCCGCGGCTTCCTGGAGGTACGTACACGGTCATCTGGGTGGCACAGTCAACGGACGATGCTCACGTGACGGAAGGCTCCTTCGGCTTTGGCATCGTGGGGCCGAATGGCACAGTTCCCTCAGTAGCAGGACAACAAGCCAGCAGAGGCACCAATGTCCTGGAAAGCGCCACGCTGGATGGACCGATCATCGTCCAGGCGCTCACCACCTGGCTTGCCCTGCTTGGCATGGCATTCTGGCTGGGAGGTCTGATCTGGGAGACGTGGATTCTTCCTCCCGGTATACAGCGCGATCCTGACCTGCGTGTCCCAGCCCAGGCTGCCGCGCGCCGCTTCCGGCAGCTCCTCCCATACCTGCTCAGCATGGTGCTGCTGGCAAATATCGGGGTCATGCTGGCCCAGGAGGCCGAGCTGGCGGGGAGTTGGTCAGGCGCATTCACACCGTCCCTGCTGCGAGCGGTCCTCTTTGGCAGCCGCTTCGGCTTCTTCTGGTGGATGCGTGAGGTAGTGGTGGTGGCCACGCTGGGACTGACACTGTTCGTCTCCCGGCGAAGCTCTTCTTCGTGGCGCAACGCTCCGCAGGCTGCGGAGGTCGCGGGACGCGTGCCAGCTACTTCCCCGACTTCACCGGCACCCCCCGACTGGTGGCACGCCGTTCTAGAAGCGATGCGTCGTGTGCCACATCTGCCAGCACGGCTGGTGAGAGGGTGGCGCAGATGCTCCTGGCCTGGACGCATAGAGCTTCTCCTGGCTGCAGCACTCCTGGTGGCCTTTGCGTTCTCTGGACACGCCGCCGCTGTCGCCAACGCGGAGCTGGGCTACGCAGTGAGCGTGGATCTGCTGCACTTGCTGGGCATGGCGGCTTGGGTGGGTGGACTGCTCTACATCAGTAGCGTCCTGATGCCCACGCTGCACAGGTTGAATCTGCGTCAGTACGCGCATATGCTGGCGCAAGGCGTACCGGAGTTCAGCGCGCTGGCTATCACGAGCGCCATCGTGCTTGCTGCCACGGGTTCACTGAATACAAGTATCCACCTGGCATCGCTTCAGCAGTTCCTGACGACGCTGTATGGATGGATACTAGCAGTCAAGATCGAGTTCTTCCTGCTGATGGCAACCATCAGCGCCTATCACGCCTTCTCTCTGCGGCCCCGATTAGTGCAGGCACTCACCCGTCGCAAGGAGATCGGGGTAGATGCTACAAAGCAAGCGCTGGTGACAATAAGTACTTCAGGGATCGCACACACAGAAAGGCACGCTGCACCGGAGAGTGCGGAAGGCAAGGGAGACGAGGAGGAAATCTCGGAGCAGGCCCAACGCCTGGCAGAGCGCATGGAAGACTGGCTCCGGCGGGAGGCGATGCTGGGTGCCATCGTACTCCTGTGCGTTGCCCTCCTGGGCGTATTCGCTGGCACCTTGACTCCTTGACCTCCGAATTTCAGGCTTGCCCTACTTCTTGAGCTACCCTTTCACTCTCAGCAGCCACCTCATCCATTTTCTACTGGCGAGGTGGCTGCTGTTCTTGTGGATACTCGACCTGTGGTTGCTCATATGATGGAGAACCATGGTACGCACGTTCTCCTTCTTGAAGTGGTGTCCCTGATGGGGGATACGAAGGTGATTGATAGCCTCGCTGGTCCCCTCGTGAGTAATCCTGCTGCCATGGTGAAGGCCCAACCGGCGTGCGCTGCGTATTCAGCCAGCGCACAAGCAACCAGATGAGTACAACGAGCAGGGCGACAAAGAGGAAACCTCCCAGCACCATCCAGATCATCATGAAAAACATGCCTCCCATCATCGTTCGCTCATCTCCTTTCTCTTCAGTAGTATCTTCCTCTTCTGGTCTACGAGCAGTGGTAGTACGATCTTGATAGCATAAGGGAAGTACGTTTGAAACCCTCTTCGCGTTTCACAGTCCTTTTCTAGGAAGAACACCAGCAGAGCGAAGTACCAGGGAAGGCTCCCTTAAGGGTGCATGTTGCCAACAGCGTTCGTTGACGAGCCACTCGTCGTAAACCATAGGGTGCCAGTGGCGTCGAGGGTGAGACCATAGAGTCCTCCTGATGCCTGGGCCAGCTGGAAAAAGGTGTAGCTAGCATTCTTCGGCGCATAGCGAACGAGGGCATTAGCGCCATTATTCACGAACCAGACATCACCATTCTGCGCAACGATCAGTCCATAGAGCGCCGCGGGATGACCTGCAACGGTCGGTACAGGCAGCCCCGTTACCCTGCCGGTCGCACTGTCAACCATGCCGAGCCTGCCTGGTATAATTTCAGAAAACCAGATGCGCCCGCGGTCGTCGTGTGCCATCGAGAAGATCTGTGCCTGCGTATCAGCGAGATGGTAGAGCGTGACGTGACCCGTGGCAGGGTCGAAATGGCCGACTGCGCCACCGGTAATGTAGCCGAACCAGACCTGCGTATCGCGTGTCAGCGTGAGGCTGAAAGGAACAGGAGCAATACCTGTGTGGGGTGCGGGCACCGCCCAGGTCTGGATGGTGCCAGTTGCCGGATCAAACCGCCCAATCCGTCCACCTGCAGGTGCGGTAAACCAGAGTCGACCCATGGTATCGAATTGGATGTCCTGTGGTCCCAGAGGGCGGCCATTCACGGTACCGAGTGGGAAGATGCGAAATATATGCTGCACGGGATCAAAGCGCCCGATATAGTTTGCACCTTGCTCCACAAACCAGATGTTGCCGTGTGCGTCGATTGCGGTTGACATAAGGCCGTTTTTCCCGTTGGGAGGTTCCCAGGTTGTGACTACGCCAGTATGCGAGTCGAGCCAGGCGAGGCGGTTGGCAAACATCTCGCCAACCCAGACATTTCCGTGCGCGTCCACGGTCGGCTGCATCAGGCCAACATTGGTCTGTGGAAAGGGATAGAGGCGGACTTGCGCTGCGCGCACGATCACTTTGGCTGTGGATACTGGTGTTGCGCTCACCACTGGAGTGGGTAATGTGGCAGGCTGCGTACTGGTGGCCTGCTGTTGCAAGGAGGCCCCGATGTTCGAGAACGCCAGGACTGTCCCCAGGCCGAGGAGCAGGACGACCAGCAGAAACCAGGCATCGCGAAGGCTTCGGGCCGACCAGCGCAGAGGTCGCCTCTTCACACGAGCGGCCTCACGTGTTTCCGATGGTGGAACCTTTTCCGCGCTCGGCCCAGCATGGTCATAGAGAGCATGATGCTGCTGTGGTCTTTCCTGTGGTGTGATCTCTGAAGACATACTACCGATCTCTTCTCACGGGCACTCCCTTTCTACAGGAAGCGCGTTGCCGCATGATTCTTCCAATATGCACAAGATTGCTGACAAGAGTACTCCTGATGATTGTAGCACGTGTTCTTCTCCACCCTCCACTCGCTCCAACTCCAATGCCGATGTTCCCACCACATTTGAGCGGGCCGATATGCAGCCACCCCCAATCAACAGCATAGGCGAATACAAGGTGAGTAATCATTGATTGCTCCAGATACCCTCAGCATACAGAAACAATGTAGTCAGCACGCAGCGCCCAGCCGCGCCAGAACCAGTCTACGGGAAAAGCCTTCCCGTAGACGACGTGGAGTCCTGCTCGCGTACAGAGTGCCCGCGCCTCTGCCAGGGTATAGGCGCGAACAAGTCCCTCTTCGACCCGCCGTGCCAGCCACTCAAACATTGCCCAGAGCAGCGCAGGCCGACGCCGCGCGAAATCTTCTATCACCAGCTGTCCTCCAGGAGCCAGCAGCCTTCTCATATCTGAAAGGAACGCCACCGGGTCTCGTATGTCATGCAGCACATTGGTGCAGGTGATCAGGTCAAAGGTCTGCGGCGGGTACGGAAGATCTGCAGTTTCGCTCCCGTTGACTTCTATCCGTTCTAACCGCACGTGTGGCTGATCCTTGAGGGCCTCCTGCGCTTGTGCCAGCATATCCGCGCTCGCATCGACCCCATAGGCCTCCATGCCGGGGACGCGCTCGAGCAAGTGCCTCAGCAGGATACCTGTGCCGCATGCAACGTCCAGCACCCGAGGTGGATGCCCCAGTTCCTCTGGCACACGTTGCAGCGCGGAGAAGTCGATCATGGCTATTGCTACTGCCAGTGTCTTCCCAGTATATCTACGCCAGCGCCTGTTGTAGTGACGCGCCCGCCTACCGCTATAATACTCGCTCACCGGTTCTCTCTCCCAGATGTGGAACGTCCTCTGCATATTGTAAGGAACTGCAGTACCGTCGTCAAGGGTACTACCAGCAGTCGTAGGAATCGGGTAAACAATCAGCACTTAATGGCCCTGCGTTTACACACAACATCCTGGCGCTCTGTTTCGGGTTGCAAGTTGCTGCTGGAAGCTCGTGTGACATATGCTTTTCAGCTAGGCTTCCGCTGTGCTGTGATAGGCATTCTTGCCACAGGTGAGGGATGGCTGGAGATACGCCGAATCATTGCCAGGTAACCTTTGTTGATCTTGGCCCTTGAGTGATTTTCGCAGGATCCTAGCCCTACCTCTTCCCATTTGAGCCTCCTTTCAACCGCCATCATGTTGATGGATTCCGGTTGTCTGTTGATCCTCGTGCGCGCCCGAGGCGGCGAGACGTTCGCGCATCTGCTCAAATGTCGCTGTATCAATCTCGCCACGCCCATAGCGCTGACGCAGTATTTCTATGGCGGAGGGGCCACTTGCTGGCATACCCGGGCCTTCCGTCGGTGTCACTGGGTTTCTCCTGTCGAGCCAGCGGATCAGTGCCCAGACAAGTACTACCAACAACGCTATCCAGAGCGCCATGCCCAGTAGCATCAGGAGCATGACGCCCCAGCTGAAACCATATCCACAAAACATGAAACCTTGTCCACACATCATAGGAGTATCCTCACTTTCTTGTTCACGCATGGATGCCGAAAACAAAAGCTGCCATGCTCACTTGCATACGATGTTTCACTAGCAATACAAGGCCCGCCCGGAGGGAGTTCGGACCACTCCCCCCAGCTGACGCGTCTCGCCCTCTCTGGTAGGAGTCTAAGGAGGAAGCGTCATGAAAGCGCCATGTGCATCGTCATGAAACGCTGACCCACAGATGAGCCAGAACGCGCCCAGGCCGGGAAGAACACCGACCTCGGCCCCAATCCGTCCTGCCAACGACGCTGCGCGTCTACGGACTGCGTCCGTCAGGCAGGACGCAAGGAGAGCCCGAACTCTGAGAGAGCAGCAGGTGGACGCGATCACCAGTGGTGGCATCCTGAGCTGACCTTCAGGAGAAGGGAGTGAGCCTCGTCTCGAAGATCAACTCAGCTTCCCCTCTTTTTGCAGTGAGGAAATGCTCTCTACCTTTTCAAGTACTTCACTACGCTGGGTTCATCCACAAGGCACAAATGCATCGCCGGCGAAGATGTGCCTGCCGGTTCGCCTCGACGGTAGCGGAGCAGCTTGAGCCAGGAGCTACGTTCATTGCTCGTCGATGCTCCCATACCTCTTGTACCTTCCTTCTCAGTTGTTTACCATCAGCGACCTTTGTTGCTGGTGGATTTTCCAGAGCAGGTAAGCGCAGCGATCATCCGCCAGTTGCTGGACGGCATGCTCCCAGCCCTGCGCCAGCGTAAAGATGCCCAGGTAGAACGCGAGCAGCCCCAGGGCGGAAAGCCCGCAAAAGATGAGGGGACGGAATGGTCGCAACCGCGTCTATGATGCACAAAGAACACGCGAGGCCATACTGAACGCAGCAGAGCTGTGTTCGCTGAGCACGGGTTTGATGGGACATCAGTGTATGCCATCGCCGCGCGAGCAAGCTACAACAAAAGTCTGCTCTTTCAGTACTTCGGCAATAAGCTCGGCCTCTATGCCGAGGTCCTCAAGCGTGCTGACAGGGACATGGGCGAACTCCTGGCGTAGCGCCTGAGAGCGATGCCACCGTTACCAGCATATCCGCATTCGAGCGAGAAGGAACATCGCTCTCTGCTCGTTGTTGCAACGGCCTGCCCGGTCCTGTCTCACAGCATGCACGTCTCTAGCAGCCAGGGGATACGCCTGCTTTGTTGATCATCCTACGACCATCGACAGTACTCTTTATGATTGTACCTACACCACGTGTACTTTGACAAGTGTACCGGAATATCCTATACTAGGGGCAGTTAGAGGAATAGGCCCGCACCACCTGTCCCCGTGGGATCTGGTGGGTGAGTGTCTATCTGGATGGGCAGCGCAGCCGGGTGCCCTGGGTGCGAGTCCTCTGCTCTAGGAGCTGAAAGAGTGAGAAACTCATCCAGTGCTGTCGTGAGGAACCTGGGCTTTTGCGAACAGAGGAGTTGACAGATGACGAACGAACCGGATATTAGCGTATTCCGCCCCGATCGACCGGGCATTCGTAAGGTGCTCGGCGATCTGGAGGCCGAGATCATGGAACTCATCTGGGCCCGTCCCCCAGGTCAAGGGACCACGGTGCGTGAGGTGTTTGAAGTCCTGTACGAGCGCCGCAGAGTCGCCTATACGACGGCCATGAACACGATGACGCGTCTGGCCAAAAAGCGCCTCCTGCGCGTGGAGAAGCGTGACCAGGCCTACATCTATTACCCCAACCTGACAAAGCCTGAGTTCGTTTCGCGTTTCGTTGGGCGCATTCTCGAGGATCTGTTCGTCAACTTCGCCGGTGCCACACGCGAGGGACTTGATGCGCTGCCGGACCAGCAAGCTGCCGCACGAGCACGAACGCTGCTCGACGAGATCGCGCGCCGCCGTGCAGAAGAGGAGGGGGAGTAGTGCATTTCCTCCTCGGCATCTCCAGTATCGCGCTCTTCACATTTGGAAGTTCCCTGGCACTCCGCCTCCTGCACGGCGTCGGTTCCTGGAGACACCGGCGGTATGTGCAGTGTCTGGTCCTTTCCATTCCCCTTGCCAGTCTCGGCCTCGGACTGGTTGGCCTGCACCATTTTACCGGTCGCGCCTGCCTGCGCGATGCGCCATACTGGGACTCCCTGGTCGAGCTAGCGATCCCTCTCGGGATGGGCCTGATCGCGCTTGGCGCACTCTGCCTGGGTATGCTGCGACTCGCGCTCATGGCACGGGTCGTTCTCCGCAGAAGCATTTCGGCTGGCTCTGACCTTCAATCGCTCGCTGATGACCTGGCGGAACGCCTGGGGGCAAAGCGTACCAGGGTACGGCTCTGCGTCTATGATCGACCGCTGGCGCTGACTTTCGGGGTGTTCCGACCGGCGATTTTACTCTCGACCTGGATGGTCGAGGCGCTCGACCGCCGCGAACTGGAAGCGGTGCTGGCGCACGAATTGGAGCACGTGGCGCAGCGCGATTACCCGGTGATGTGGCTGGCGACCGTGCTGCGTGATGCCTTCTTCTACCTGCCAACGAGCTGGGCTGCCTATCGCCAGCTCTCGCACGAAAAAGAGTTGGTCTGCGACGACCTGGTCGTTGGCTCGACGCATCGACCACTGGCACTGGCGAGCGCGCTGGCAAAGGTCTGGCAGCACACAGCCGATAGGGCGCATTACGTCCAGTTTGGAGCCGCACAGCAAGTGATAGGAGCGGGCGAGTCGATCAACGAACGCATCGAGCGGCTCCTCGATTCTCCGCCGGCGACCGAGAACAGACCACGTTCGTGGATGGGTACGTTGCGTGTGAGCATTCCGGCGTTCGTCGTGCTTGTGCTCCTCGAAGCGGCGAATGTGGCCATCCTGCTCACACTGATGGGATGCGGCCCTGCTTTGTTGTCTGGAAGAGTATTCTAACAGGTACGTGATTCGAACATGCAGTGCCTGGCGACTGCAATAGCTGCTCATTGTGAGGAGCTGATTCTGCCAATGGCCTGGGATGGAACAACGCAGCTGTTTGGCTGGCGAGAAAGCACCTGGGCACTGCGTGTAATCACCGGAACGCTCTTCGGTGGGGGAACGGTCTGGTTTGTCCTTCCTCTCGTCCACCGCTTATTGAGCGAAGGGCATGCTGCCTGGCAGAGATAGCAAGAAGCGGATCATCACGAGAGAAGCTTGTGGGACGCTTCCCGCTAGGAGTGTAACACTGCACCGTATGCATAAGAAAAGAAGAAGAAAAAAACGTTTGAAAGAAGACCAAATCAGACCCATGCATTCCCAAACGCGCATCATCGCCGTCCGGCGGCGTTTGCTGGCAGCCGCCCTCTTTGCCGTCTGCCTGGTGCTCCTCTTTCCTGGCATCAGTCTCGCGCATGCTATCCTGCTGCGATCGGACCCTGCAAGGGATGCTGTGCTTCCGGTCGCTCCCGACCAGGTACGCATGTGGTTCAGTGAAGAGCTCAATTCTGCCCTCAGCACGGCGGTTGTGGTCAATGGAGCCAACGCGCGAGTGGATATGGGCGACGCGCACGTCTCGCTCAGCGATCCGACCGAGATGGATATCTCCCTCAAGCCGAACCTCCCACCAGCGGCTTATGTTGTGGTCTGGCGTACCGACTCCACCGATGATGGACATGTTCTGAGCGGCTCGTTCCTCTTCACCGTGGCCCGGCCTGATGGCACGGTTCCCACCCTCAGCCCGGGCGCCAATCCCGGAGTGAACGCGCTCGGTGGGAGCAGCCTGAGTGGGCAGTACACCGGCCAGCTCGATGGCCCGACCTTCTTCAATCTCGTCATGATTACGCTTGTCGAACTAGGCGCCGTGTTCTGGGTGGGGGCATCCCTCTGGCAGCTCTTCGTGCTTGGGCCATCCTCTGAAGACCATGCGGAGTTGGGGGAGGCCAATCGGCAGGTGCAGCGGCGCTTCGAGCGGCGCTTTGCGCTTCCCACGCTGCTCGTCCTGTTGCTGGCCAATTTCGGCGTCCTCGTTGGGCAAGCCATCACCATTACCGGGGGAAATTGGGGAAGCGCCTTCGCCCCCGCTCTGCTTGGAAGCCTCGTCACCAGTGGACGCTTCGGGGCCTTCTGGCTGATGCGTGTGATCGTCATCCTCCTGGCGATGCGCCTCGCGCTGTACCCATGGCAAGTGTACCGGTCGCGGCAGAGCCTTCCACGCCTGGCTAACACCATCCTCCCCTGGGCGAACCTGGTCCTCGGCCTGGCGCTCTTCATCGCCATTACGATGTCGAGCCACGCCTCGGCAGTTTCTGCAAATGTCCTGATCTATTCGCTGATGGCGGACTGGCTTCATCTCCTGGCTGCGGCACTCTGGGTCGGAGGCATGCTCTATATCGCCGCCAGCTACCTGCCGGTTCTTCGTAGGAGTCCGGTCGTGGAGCGGACCCGCTCACTGGTGACCGTGCTGCCCTACTATTCTCCCTGGGCAATAGCGGGCGTGGTGATCCTGGCCGTGACCGGACCCTTCAGTGCCACCGTCCACCTGACCTCGTGGGAACAACTGCTCTCGACGGCCTACGGGCGGGCGCTGGTCGTCAAGGTCCTGCTGGTGGGCGGGCTGCTCCTGACGAGTGCCATTCACGTCTTCCTGCTGCGGCCGCACCTGAAAAAAGCGTATCAGAAGTACGCCTATGCTACTTCTCGTGCGGAGGCCCTTCAGAGCGTGCCTGCGGCTGTAGCTGTGCCGTCCGAGCACGAGGGAGCAGAACCATCTCCCATCCCGCGACGTCTCGCGCAGGAGGTGAAGCTGCGTGAGGCACACCTGGTGAGGCAGACACGGCGTCTCACCCATATCCTGAGCTTCGAGCCTGTCCTGGGCGTCGCGGTGCTGCTCTGCGTCGGCCTGATGAATGTGTTTGCAGGCACACTCACACCTGTGGTTGCGCAGCAGCCACAACCGTCATCAACGACAGGTGCAAGAACAACCTTTACCGCATCGGTCCGAACATCTGACAACGAGTTCACCGTCACGCTGGATGTCACCCCCAATCGTACCGGCACGAACGTGTTCAGGGTGAGTGTGGCAGAGACGAAAACAGGCGCACCCGTCACCAGGGTGGGCGTCTCCCTCTACATCTCCTCCCTGGATATGGATATGGGCACCGAGACCGTGAACGTACAACCCGATGGAAAAGGCCACTTCAGTGCCACCGGTGATCTTCTCATGGGTGGTGACTGGCAGATACGCATTCAGCTGCGCACCCCTGATAACCGATTGCATGAGGCCATCGTCAAGCTGCTGACGCCATATTAAGTATGCAAACGCAAGCCTTTCGCTGCCTGTGGTGGCCCCTGCCCAACAGCAACGGAGATGATCGGCACGCGCTACGCCTGTGAGGCAGACGCGCCAGTTCAACACCTTCAAGCCTTGTGAAAAAGAGAAGGAGCAGAGTAGATGACCCAAGAGCGAGATACGACAACGACCAGGCAGGATCAGTCCTCTCAGATCTTTCATCCGCGCTTTGCCGCATTCTATGAGCGATATGCCCGTCTTGGGACAGAACGTCGTCTCACCGATCCACTCCGCCAGGAAACGGCGGGACAGGCGTATGGAACTGTCCTGGAGGTGGGAGCGGGAACTGGACTGAACTTTTCCTGGTACCGTCCAGAGCAGGTCGAGCGGGTGGAGGCGATTGAACCGGACGCAGCCATGCTGGCCTACGCGCGAGAGCGGGTGAGGCAGGCAGCCGTGCCGATCAGCTTGACCCAGGCGTCCGTTGAGTCCTTGCCGTTTGCCGATGCCACCTTTGATAGTGTGGTGGTAACCCTGGTGTTTTGCTCGGTAGGGGACCCCGCGCAGGGCATGCAGGAGATCAAACGGGTCCTGAAACCGCAGGGAACGCTCTTCTTATTCGAGCATGTGCGCTCACAGAGCGCCTGGATAGCACATCTGCAAGATGCGCTGGTGCCAGTGACGACGCGCCTGTTCGGGAATTGTCACTGGAACCGCGACACCGCACGGACCGTGCAGGAAGCGGGGTTTGCTATCACTCACGTGCGTCGCTTGAAAGGGGGGCTCGACCCGCACATCGTTGTCCAGGCACTTCGCCCGTGAGTAGGAGCCTCACGAAGCACAGATCGGTCGTGATACTCTTGAAAACCAGGTGTGATGCGCTCAACGGACCCTTGTCCCCTTCTGGCTGCGCAGGCCTTCTTTGCCGGGATTCTCTGACCCTTCGTTCACGTCTCCCAGCAGTCTAAGACGTGGTCTCCCGTCTGCTCCCACTATCATGAGCGCCCACTTTGCCTCTCAACGGGAAATTCTACGATCAATGATAGTACTCTTGACGCTTGTACTATCACTAACTATAATATACCAGGTCAAGACGACGGATCGTCTCTTTTTTCATTGGGAAAGAGCGTGTATGCAAGCTGAAGAGCAGCCACCCATAGGCATACCACATGGCGAAGTACCTCCTGGGCAGTTTACTCAAGGGCGAAAAAGCAGAGGCAGCAGGCGTCGCGTCATTATCATACTGGTAGTGGGCCTCGTCAATCTTGCACTGCTGGCCCTGCTGGGCTCGCAGTTGCTGACCCCTGCCCAGAATCAATCCAACGCCGGGAGTAGCCCACTGATCGGGCACCCCGCACCGGATTTCACGCTAGCCGTGCTCAGTACTCATGCAGGGGCTGCGTCAAAAATGCATCTGGCCGATTTGAAAGGGAAGCCTATTGTGCTCAACTTCTGGGCATCCTGGTGCGATCCCTGTAAACACGAAGCGCCTCTCTTGCAGGCAATGTGGCGGAGCGCACAAAGCCAGGGGGTCATCTTCCTCGGGGTCGATTTTCAAGATACGCGGAGCGCTGGACTGAACTTCTTGCAGACATATGGGATTACCTACCCTAACGTTGCAGACGACACCGGCTCCACCGCCATCAACTACGGCGTCACCGGTGTCCCAGAGACCTTCTTTCTTGACCGTCACGGCGTGATTGTCTCCAAAGTGATCGGAGAACTGACCGCGCAAACCATGCAGCGCAACTTGCAATTGCTTGCTCACTAAACAAGATGTGGAAGTGGAGGCTTGCCGTTAGAGAAGAGATGTTTTCATGAAGAGCGATGACTACCCGAGAGAAGAGAGAGTCGTACAGGAGTAACCTCCTCACGTAGTGACAGATGATGAGTGAAAGACAGCCTGTTCTTACAACCCAAAAGCGGGATCACAGTGAAGCTGCCGCTCAGGAAGCAGCGCGAACCACACTCCCCGCTTCGCGACAACCACCTCGCTGGTCGGCCCGCCGCAGACGCGATGGCTTGTTTTTGCTGGGTGTCCTGCTGCTCAGCATGGTTACCATCCTTGTGCTCGCGAACACCGGCTCTTCCCAAAGAGGGCAGGCGACCACGGCGCAGTCAGGCTCGTCACCTGCTCCGGTCACACAGACGCTATCGACCACCTCCTCATCTCTCATAGCAACAGGCACGTTTCGCGAATATCCCTTCCCACAGTCGAACAGCCAGGTGATGCGGTTGGCCGTTGACCACGAGGGACGGCTCTGGATGGGAGAAATGGGGCGCAACGCGCTTGCCGTGTTTGACCCGCGCACCCAGGCATTTCAGGAGATCACGCCGCCACATGGTCGTTACGGCATCATGGGTATTCAGGTAGCAGCAGACGACACGATCTGGTTTGCCGAACAGTACGCCAACTATATTGGCCACTATCTTCCCATCACCAGGCAGTTTCATCTCTACCCGCTACCCACCATCACCACACACGATCCCAGCAACGCAGGCAAGACGCTCACGCTGCCAAGCGCGCCCAACGACCTGGCGCTGGATAGTCATGGCGAGGTCTGGTTCGCCGAATTCAACGCCGGTCGCCTGGGGCGGCTCGATCCACATACCGGCCACATGCAGCAGTATCTACTCGCAGGCGACAGGACAGCACAGCAGCTCGCCCCTTACGGGGTGACGGTGGATCCCCGGGGGATGGTCTGGTTCACCGAGATGGGCGTCGAGCGCATTGGTCGTCTCGACCCAGCCACAGGCCGCATTCAGTATTTTCCCCTGCCGGGAGTGCATGCGCCGCTGATGGAAATCGCCAGTGACGCGCACGGGGCCATTTGGGTGACCTCGTTCAGCTCTGGACTCCTCCTCCAGTTGAATCCGCATAGCGGAGCGGTGACTTCCTACTACGCCTCGCTCACAGGAGCGGACCCGGGTGGGCTCTACGGCCTGGCCGTGACCTCATCGGGTGACATCTGGATGACCCTCCTGGCACAGAACGCGCTTGCGCGTCTTGATGCTGCGACCCACCGGTTCGTCTACTACCGCGTCCCGACGGAGAACAGCGGACCGCTCGCGCTGGTGGCGGGGGCCAACCAGATACTCTGGTTTACGGAAACCGACAAGATCGGCATGTTGCGGCCATAACCCTCAAAGATGACCCCATATACTCTAATCAGGTGTGAGAAGAAGCAGGCTATGCATCGCATGAACCGCGGGTTTCATCATCACCCCGTTCTCGATCAAGAAGGATTTGTATGTTCGGATTGCGTTTCTGAGGTTTCTCGGTAGTATATACAGTGGGGTGGGAATATGGGGATACACACTTGTTTGAAATGGAGCAGATGGCCGTGGGAGAGAAGCATGACCCATCACTCTTTCTCACAGCCGTGAGTATTCAGTTTGGATACCCGCTTTCTTTCAGAGAGACGGAAAGGGTCGCTTAAACAAGCCAGTGATTCACATGTTATTGTTCTCAAAAGCTTATCCTCTCCCTTGACAAAAGTTTCTCCATATAACACCCTGTAAAGGTGTGTGCGCTGCAAGCGCTCGCAGATCTCTCAGCGCACGATCTAGCGCTTCTGCATCAGACATCGCCATACTGGAACAGGCCGCAAGTACGGGCAGTCCGGCGGTCAAGAGCCGAGGGCGCAAACTGCTTCACCAACTGACGAAGCAGAGACGACACGTGGAAAGGAAGACCACATGACCCTCGAAAGCGTTCAGCAACAGGGAGAGATAGACGACCCCTTTGCTTCCTTGTCTCCCTACGAGTTTGTGCTCCTCACGACCTTTCGCAAAAGTGGCGTTGGCGTTCCTACTGCCATGTGGTTCGCCCATGAGCAGGGCAGGCTCTACATGGTCACCGGTCGTATCACTGGCAAGATCAAGCGCATTCGCAATAATGGACGCGTATCAATCGCTCCCTGCGATCTGATGGGCAACGTGCTCGGACCACCGATCGAAGCCTATGCGCACGAACTGCCAGTTGCTCAGCATGCCCATGCTGATGCCATCTTAGCCCAGAAATATAGGGAGGAATACGAAATGGACTCCTCTGGTGAGGGAGGGGAAGAGTACGAAGAAACCTACATCGAGATCGTGAGCACAGAGTACTCTCCAGGCGTGGCGGCGAAGGAGGTGAGCTATGAGTGACCTTCCCTTCATCGCTGATGCGCGCTATCCCAGAGGATGCCCAGAACTCGATGAGGGCAAATGGTTCCAGTGGCGAAGTGTTGCCATGATTGAACTGAGTGCGCTCGATACCTATCAGTTCGTGAAAAGCATGCTTCCCCATTCGGCACAGACGATCCTGGAGGTCGACAGATATACCAGGCTGAGCGATCCAAGGCGTTCATATGCTGGTAGCACCTGCTGCAACACGGTGCGATGCGCCTCGAGTCGAGGTGAGGCAGGCATAGCGAACTCCTTTCTTTCTGAAGCACTGCGCTCCAGACACAACCACCCATGAGCACGCCCGCGTTCGCGGCCTCGAAGCAACAAAAAGGCCGTGAGCGCGTCACCAGCACCCATGGCCTTTCAACATGTGTGTACTTCTGAGCGATGGCTGAGCTTCTCAGCTCAGAAGCTGCTCAAGTACCTCCAAAAAAGGGCAGAATCCGGCCTTGGGCGAACAAGCTGAAGCCTACGATGCTTACTGCTGAGAGGCATACAGGTCCATTCCATGGCTGCTCTCCGTCCAAAACCAGACGAAACGTACTTTGAGGCACCCGTTCCATCTGCTGGCAGTGTACCTGGGAAACGCACGCGCTGTCAATGGTTGACGCGCAAGCCAGAATCCATCGCTTAGCTCTCAACATCTTCCGCAGAGGTTCCAAAGCGAGCTCTTCTGAGAGCGCCGAGACACATAACACAGCCAGCATGGGATGGCTGTCCCTCGTGAGCAACCATCCCGGTCGGTTTTCACGCCAGTCCCCAAGCTATCGCATTGACACTACTGATAAGGCCCCTCTTCAGCGATGATTTCCCGGCACAGCGTCAGGCACGCCTGGCAAATGTTCACTCCGTGAGGGCTAATGGCCAGATATGGCACGTGTTGCTGGTCTTTCCCACAGAACGAGCAGCGCAGCCCTTGCTCTTCCTGAGGTGCTTCCGGACCGTGGCTCAAGGCCGCGACGCATTCGTCACAGACGTAGACCCCGCTGGGTCCAGCGATGAGGCGCTGCACCTGGTCTTGCTGTTTGCGGCAAAAGAAGCACACCAGCATGGGCTTCCCCTTTTCATGAAGGACCTGGAGCATGTTCGCTCGCACCTCCTGCAGGCTGAGACCAAAGCGTGCCAGCACCCCCGCGCCTACGCCCTCTCCCTCCCGGAGCAATCCCAAGAGGAGGTGTTCGGTTCCGATGTAGAGATGGTGGAGGCGTTGCGCTTCATCGACGGCTAGCTCCACCACTTTCTTCGCCCGTGGGGTCAGGCCGATTTCACCAGACACGAGGTGATCCCCACGGCTAACAATGCCTTCGACGGCTTGGCGAGTCCGCTCGAGATCGACACCCATATGTGTGAGCACATTGCCTGCAACGCCTTCCCCTTCCCGGAGCAGGCCCAGCAGGAGGTGCTCGGTGCCGATGTAGTTGTGGTGGAGGCGCTGTGCTTCTTCCTGGGCGAGCTGCATGACTTTGCGGGCTCGCTCGGTGAACCGGTCGAAGTTTCCTCCCTTGTTCGTGCGTGCTTCGGCTCCCTTTCTGCAGGAGCAGGCTCGACGATGACGAGTCAGCCATCTGCCGACGGAGCGAATTACTCTTTGCGCTGTCATCTTCTGATCCTTTCCGTCTACTTGTTCCCACTCACCCAACGAGCGTCAACCGGTTCTCCCTGGCCTCCACGCCTGTGCCACAGACGCGCTCAATGCGTTCGGCCAGGGACGGCTCGCCCCATCGTCTGCGCCGGGGCGCTCGGCTGCGCGCCGCCAGTGCGTGCAAACCGCTGCAGGCAGGCCCGCGGCCCAACCAGCGCACCATCAAGCTATCGGCGCGGAAGGCAATGGAACGCGCCTGCGCATGCCAGCGCCAGGCGACCACCGCCCAGAGCGCCAGGGCAACCGGTGCTCCAACGAGGGGAAGGTGGTGCATCCAGCACACGATGAGCGCAATCCCTGCCAGCAGCATCAGGCCGACGAGCAGCAAGCGCGTCAGCCTGGAGGCCAGCTTGCGCGAGCAGGTGGAGCGCGCAAGCCCTGTCGCCAGCAGCACATCGAGTTCATCCCGCTCCATGTTTGTCGCTGCGTCCAGCGGCAGGGTGAGCCGGATAGTTCGCCTGGCCAGCCACGAGCCACGCACTACCGGCTCGTGGCTGCGCGGCGCAAGCCGGTAGCGCAGCCTCGCCTGAGTCGAAGGGATGCCAGCCTCTGAGGCGATCCGCGCAAAAGCGTCCTGCATCGCTGTGGGCACAAAGGCTCGCAATCGTTTGCGCGGAAGACGCAGGCGAAAGCCGCGTCTGCACCGTGCGCTTGCATGCACCCCGAGTCGATGGTGTACAGCGTGCCACGAAGCAGGCGGGAGGGACTGCTCCGGCAATGGGGGGCCGTAGTAGGCGCTCAAGCGCTGTTCCATGTCTCCTGGTTCTGCTTGCTTATTTTGACTGATGTTGTGTTCGTTCATGGCAACTCACCTCTCTTCCTCGCTCAACAGCACGCGCAGACGCGCCCGCGCTCGATTCAATCGTGATTTGACCGTGCCGACCGGCCAGCCCAGCACCTGCGCGATGTCCACTTCCGTCAGGTCGGCTCCGTAGCGCAGCGCGATGACGCGCCGCTGTTCGGTGCTGAGCTGCGCGAGCGCTCGCCGCACCACTTCACGCTCTGCCACGCGCTCTTGCACGTCTCCCTGTTCCAGATGATCGTGTGATCCGGTCGGAACTTCGGATGCCAGCACATCATCCAGGGAAAGAGGTCGCAAGTACGTGCGCTGCTTTTCCATCACGTCGAGCGCGTGGCGATAGAGGATGCGCATCAGCCAGGGACGAAAAGGGCAGCCTTTCTTGAAGCGCGGCAGCCCACGCCAGGCCAGCAGAAACGCGCCCTGGGTGATCTCTTCTGCCAGCGCCCGCTGATGGCAGAGACGCAGCGCCGCCGCCATAGCCGGGGCATGATGGGCCTCCCAGAGCTGCCGAAAGGCCTCCTGGTCTCTATGAGCCGCGCGCTCGATGAGTGTATCCTCGCAAGTCGTCACGCATGTCCTCCTTCTGTAGCAATAGTACACCCGAAAGTGGGCAAAAGGTTCCCGACATCCCCTCGGTTCATGCATGCTCTCTCACACAGAGCTTTTCCTGAAGTTCACCTCGTGCCAGATCACCTATCTAGACAAGAAGAGATGCCCATGCTATTGTTCCCCCTGCGACCTTTGAGCATCAACAAGGGGTGATAGAGATACCAGGAGAGAAGAGTGACGGCTCGACTGATGGTCTTCCTCGACGATGGTGGCGTCATGAACGATAACCGCACACGTGCCTTGCAGTGGCAACAGTTGGTCAGCGAGTACTTCGTCCCGCTGCTCGGTGGCTCACCTGAAGCGTGGTCCCGCGCGAACCGGGTGGTCGCTGACCGCCTGTTCGAGCCAGAGGCCTGGCGAGGGCGGGTTCAGGCTGCTGCCGATTACCGGGGCTTTGATCGCGACTACCAGGTCGATTGGCTGTGGGGCATGTGCGCGTTGGTGGGGGTGGAGACCCCACCCGAAGAGGAGTGCCTGCGCCTTGCTCGTCGCGCGGCGGCCTTTATTACCCGCCGCGTCCAGGCGGCCTTTCCCGGCGTGGTGGACACCATCCGCACGTTGTACCGTCAAGGATATACGCTCCACACGGCCTCTGGCGAGTCCTCACTCGATCTGGCCGGCTACCTGCAGGCCATGGAGGTGCGCGAGTGTTTCGGTCGCCTCTATGGTCCAGATTTGATCGACACATTGAAAGAAGGACCGGAGTACTACGAGCGCATCTTCGCTGATCTCGGCATCGCGGTCGCAGATACCCTGGTGGTCGATGATAGTCCTCGCGCCATCGGGTGGGCTGTGCAGGTGGGCGCGCGTGCGGTGCTTGTCGGGGACTCGTCACTCCCGCGTACCGAAGTGCCCCCTCATATTGGGAGCCTCGTCGAACTGCCGGCTCTGCTTCAACAACTGGACTGGTTCAAAGCATAGAGGCTATCGCGTAGCTCGGGTGGAGCAAAGAGGCCAGGTGACAGTTGAGATAGCTGCCACTGGTTCTCGCGGGCATCCTGCTCTCGGCGAGAACAACGGTGCCGTCGGGCGATGGTTCTCGCACTGCCTCGGCACGAAACCCTTGCTGTCTTCACGTGCCTCTGGTACAGTGACAACGACGGAACGCGTCGTCAGGAGACATGAGGAGGGGAGTCGTGTCAGCACTGAACATCTTCCTCGATGATGGCGGGGTCATCACCGACAAGCAGCGGCGAGCCGCCGAGTTTGGGCGCCTGGTTGGCGACTACTTTGTGCTGCTGCTCGGCGGGACTGCAGAGGCCTGGACCTGCGCCCACCGCGCGGTGGTTGACCGGCTGGCCGAGCCGCAGTCGGCGAGCGCGCTCACCGCTGCTGATTTCGTGAGCTTTTATCGGGCGTATCAGCTCCACTGGGTGGCAGAGATGTGCGAACTGCTGGACCTGCCCACACCGCCCGAGGAGGAGCACCTCGACCTTGCGTACCGCGCGCTCGGCTGGATCACGCGCCGCATCCAGGCAGCCTTACCAGGCGCAGGCGAAGCCATCCATCTCTTGCATCGTCAGGGGTACGTGCTGCACACCGCCTCCGGGTCGTGCTCACTGGAACTGGCCGGGTCTTGTGAAGGGATGGGTGTGCGGCACTGCTTCCGCCATCTCTACGGGGCCGACCTGATCAATACCTTCAAAGAAGGCCCGGAGTACTATGCGCGCCTCTTCGCCGACGCTGGCGTGCAGCCTGAGGGGGCGCTGGTCGTCGATGACAGCGCTGACGCCACTCGTTGGGCAGCCCGGCTCGGGGCCAGAACAATCCTGGTCAGCGCCTCGCCTCATCCCGAAACAGGTGCGACCCCCCACCTTGGGAGCCTGGCCGAACTGCCAGGTTTCCTCCGGCAATGGCGGTGAGGCGGTCAGCAGCAGTACACGTTTGTCGGCTCGCCCTTCCAGACCGAGACACGAGCAGGAAACGATCGCGGCCACTTGACAGCGGACGCTGGTCGTGGTTATCATGATGAGTAGGAAAGTAGTAGCCTAAGGAAGACAGGAAATGATGCGGCATCGCTATTGACGTTGGTGCTCCACAAAACCAGACTTCTGTTCCCTTCCCCTCCTGTGCAGAGCCG
>Ga0137378_10001274_pt1 | contig 21123 bp, 18 predicted proteins | sample SagtaG_21_FD_104813 | JGI IMG/M metagenome (GOLD analysis project Ga0137378, IMG submission 104813) | Vadose zone soil microbial communities from Sagehorn Ranch, Mendocino, California, USA - Sage2_L_60_16 metaG | ecosystem: Environmental > Terrestrial > Soil > Vadose zone | place: USA... | reverse complement strand
TGCCGGGTCGCGAGCGCCAGCGCGGAATCGTGCGGCACTTCTACATAATGCGGGCGGAGGAGGCGATCAGCTTGGGCGAGACATCGCTGGGCCTCGCTTGCCGTTAAATAGCGTGCCTGCTGATATGTTGCCAGAACGTTGCTAAATTCAATTATCGCCAAGGGATCAGTTCGCCACAAATCGTCCCGCCGGCGGAGTTGGTGAACGCCGTCAGTATAGGCGCCGCGAATGTACAGCGCTGCAATGATGTTAGTGTCAACGACCAACATTGGAGCCTGGCGGCATCAGTCACGACCCTCTGCAATTGCGGCTTCGATATCTTTCGCTGTTGGAACAAACCCACCACGCAGCTTCACTGCCTTTGGGAGCTTCGGCCGGCGCGGTTTGCCAGTACCAAGCGCGGCCTGGAGCAGTTCCGCAATAAGGTCTTTGAGTTTCTTGTGCTCATGGACAGCGCGAATTTTGACTTCGCGCATGAGTTTGTCCGGAAGATCGAGGGTCGTTTTCATTTCGCCATATTCCCAGAAAGCTGCTTTTCTGTCAATCTGGCAACAGCAAGGCTATCAACTGAGCCGTTTTTCCAATGCTTTCGAGATCGTTGTGTCGATGTAGATTGATAGAATGTCGTTTCAGCTCGAATCTAACTACAAACCTCGGGGCGACCAGGGCCAGGCGATCGCGAAGCTGATCAAGTCGGTCGAGGCAGACAACCGGCATCAGACACTGCTCGGAGTCACCGGTTCGGGAAAAACTTTTACAATCGCGAATGTGATCCGGGAGCTTGACCGACCGACCCTTGTTATCTCGCACAACAAAACACTCGCAGCGCAGCTCTATTCCGAATTCAAACAATTTTTCCCGCGTAACGCAGTCGAATATTTCGTCAGCTACTTCGATTATTATCAGCCGGAAGCCTACATTCCACGTTCCGACACCTACATCGAGAAAGATTCCTCGATCAACGAGGAGATCGAGCGATTGCGGCTCTCCGCGACCAGTGCGTTGCTTTCGCGCCGGGACACAATCGTGGTCGCGAGCGTGTCATGCATCTACGGCATCACCTCGCCGGAAGATTACTTGAACATGCTGCTGACCGTAAAACGCGGCCAGCAGATCAGCCGCGAAGCTGTGCTCGGCCGTTTGATCGACATGCTCTACGAGCGCAACGACATGAATTTCGCCCGCGGAAAATTTCGCGTCCGCGGTGACGTAGTCGAAATTTATCCAGCAACCGCGGACGAAGAAGCGATTCGGCTCGAGTTCTTCGGTGATGAAATTGACGCGATCACGCGGTTCGATCCGCTCACAGGACACGCGCACGAGTCGCTAAGCGTGATCACGTTTTATCCGGCGAAACAATTCGTCACTCCGGCCGATAAACTAAATCGCGCGCTTCGTTCCATCCGCGAAGAGCTGGATGCACGCATTGTCGATCTTGAGTCGCAAGGAAAATTGCTCGAGGCGCAGCGGCTGAAAATGCGCACTGAATACGACCTGGAAATGTTGCAGGAAATGGGTTTCTGCAATGGGATTGAAAATTATTCGCGCCATTTGTCGGGGCGGCCACCTGGGTCGAAGCCCTACACAATCATCGATTTCTTCCCGAAAGATTTTCTCGTGGTTGTCGATGAGTCTCACGCCACCATCCCGCAGATCGGCGGTATGTATGAAGGCGACCGGTCGCGGAAAACTGTGCTGGTTAATTACGGATTTCGGTTGCCGAGCGCGCTCGACAATCGGCCGCTCAATTTTCCAGAGTTCATGAAGATGACCAACCAGGTCGTCTACGTCAGCGCGACACCGGCTGAGTTCGAGATTCAAAATAGCGTCGTTGGAAATAAAAGCTACGTGCCGCATAAGAGAGCACGGATCGGTGACGACGAACCAGTGCCGTTTCTCCTGCCCGGCGGAAAACGCGTAACGCTCAACACTCAACGTCTAACGTCCAATTCAGAAGTGCGGGTTTCTCGAACCGATGAGCCGCCGGAAAATTTCGACGTGCGCACACCGGGCATGCCTCTGGTGGTCGAGCAGATTATTCGGCCAACGGGCCTTCTCGATCCTAAAATCACGCTCAAGCCGCTGAAAAATCAGATCGACGACACGATTGAGCTTTGCCGGCAGCGAGTGGAAAGAAATGAGCGAGTTCTCGTGACAACGCTGACGAAACGGACCGCCGAAGACCTCGCCGATTATTTGCGCGATGTTGGATTGAAAGTGCGCTATTTGCACAGCGACATCGACACGATCGAGCGCGTCGAAATCTTGCGCGGACTGCGCGCCGCCGAGTTCGACATCCTGGTTGGAATCAATTTGCTCCGTGAAGGTCTCGATCTCCCGGAAGTTTCACTCGTCTGCATTCTCGATGCGGACAAGGAGGGATTCCTGCGCAGCCAGACTTCGCTTATCCAAACCGCGGGCCGTGCGGCGCGGCATGTGAACGGCGAAGTCGTTTTGTTTGCCGATCAAGTTACGCGAAGCATGGAAGCGCTCATGTCGATCTCAGAATATCGGCGGGCGAAGCAGGTGGAATACAATGAAAAGCACGGTATCACTCCGCAAACGGTGCGTCGCGCCGTGCAGGAGAGTTTGCACACGATTTTGCGCGGACGCGAAATCGCTGCCTCCGTCATTCAGGAGGCCGGCGGCGATTTCAATGTGACCGAACTGCTACGTGAGCTCGAAGATGAGATGCAGCAGGCGTCGGCAAATCTCGAATTCGAGCGGGCCGCGCTTTTGCGCGACCAAATCATGGAAGTGAAAAACGGCGCCGGAATTTCAAAGATTGAGCCGAGACGCAGGCCAGTGAAATACTCACGAAACAGCGGGCGTCGACGTTCGCGCGTCTAACCGTTTCGCTCACGGATGCCAAAGACGAAAACAAAAGAAGCAACCGGCGGCATCCACGCCGTTGTCGGCTCGGACGAAGCGGAAGTTAAACGCACCGCCGCCGAACTCGCGACCAAACTGACTCCGGCGGAGGCGGGCGATTTCGGACTCGAAGTGATTGATGGCGCAGCCGATAACGTCGAACAAGCAACCGCACGGATAAGATCGACAATCGAAGCGTTGCAAACTCTGCCATTCTTCGGCGGGGCAAAATTGGTTTGGTTGAAGAACGCCAACTTTCTCGGGGATACCGTGATTGGCCACGCCGCAGGCGTTCAAAGCGCGTTGGAGGAATTGACAGACATAATTAACGCCGACCTCGGCCCCGGTGTCGTGCTCTTGATTAGCGCGATAGACGTCGATAAACGCCGCTCGTTTTATAAATCCCTGGCCAGACGTGCGGAATTGCAAGCGATTGATCGCCTCGATGCGACGCGGAGCGGCTGGGAAGAAGGAGCGACCGAAATCGTTCGTAACCGCGCGCAAAAACAGAAACTACAGTTCGATGACGATGCCCTCCATTTGTTCGTTTTGCTGACTGGCGGCGACACGCGCCAGATCGATAATGAACTGGAAAAGATCGACGTTTTTCTTGGCGGTGGCACAGGCATCTTGCCTGTGAGGCAATGGGGTGTCTCGCCCCCGAGAGTCTCTGGGGCCAGCCCCACAGTCGCGACGGCTATGCCACGAGTAGATGTCGATCTTGTCCGCGAGCTAGTGCCGCTGTCTCGTGCGGGAGTTGTCTTCGAGTTAAGCAACGCGCTGGCCACGCGCGATCTCGAACTCGCGCTTACGCTCGTGCGACGATTGCTGGATCAAGGGGAAAGTGCGATTGGAATACTGTTAGTCGCAATTTTGCCGACCATCCGCAATTTACTTCTCGCAAAAGATCTAATGGAACGCCATCGGCTGCCGCGCCCGCATGCGCCATTTCAATTCATTTCAACCGTTAATCGCTTGCCCGCCGATGCTACCGAACATCTTCCGCGCAAGAAGGACGGATCGATCAATGCCTATGCCCTAGGCATCGCCGCGCAGCACGCGCATAGGTTCGAGACGAAACAATTGATTGAAGGTATGCAAGCGTGTCTCGAGGCGAATCTTCAGCTCGTCACCAGCCAGCTCGACCACGAGCTGATTTTAACTGAAGTCGTGGTGAAATTACTGAGGCATCCACAAAAATTCTAGGGCGTTTCCGGGAATCCCGAAGGCTTCGGGGCCGACACAGACGCCCTGCAAAATCACGCCAAGCCTTCGACCTGTTTCCGGGCAATCGGTCCAACGTACGGGATGTCCCAACGAACGCCCATGAACGCTTTCACGATTGTGATAATCATGATCACCAGAAAGGCCAAATGGACGAGCGCCGCGATAATCGCCCAGAAAAAGACCAGAATGCCGCCAATCGCTGGAATGGCCGCGAAGACCACATGCACCACCGCCGACACAATGTTGAAAAGGAACCACGCGCAGCCAAAAATAATTGATTGCATCGCGTAAAACCGCACGAAGCTGTCGTGTTTCTCCAGTACATAGAAAATGATGCCGCCGATGAGTGGAATGCAGGCAATGGCTGCGGCTACGTTCGAAGGCAAACCGGTTGATGTAGATTTCGGGCCTGTCTCGGGGCCCGGACTCGGCGGAGGCGGTGGTTGGTTCTGATCAGCTGGTTCGGGCATGGCTTACATACACAAACTCGGAGTTGTTTTGTCAAGCAATCTTCCGCCGCCTCGCTCGAATTTCGCTTTCACTCGCGTGTCGGAGTGACTATCGTGTCGTCTTGACTGCTCGGGTAATGACAAAGAATTCTTTGCGCGGTTTCACGTTGTTTGAATTGCTTATCGTAATCGCGATCGTCGCCATTCTCAGTACTATCGCGTATCCGGTTTTTATCGGTGTGCACGAACGCGCGAAAGCCCTTAAGGACATGAACAATCTCCGCCAGATCGGAGTCGTCACACAGCTGTACATAAATGACAACGACGGCGTAATCTTTTCCTCAGATCCAAGCGCCGGATCTTGGATGTCACAACTGCGCCAAAAGTACCTCTTCGCGTGGGATGTGTTTCAATCGCCTCTCGATACACGCGCGCCGTCGGAATTGGGCGATGCAACGACGCCGGTCAGCTACGGGATAAATCAGAATGTCGCCGGAACAGGATTATTGGCTAACAAAATTGTCACCCCGTCTGTTTTCATTTTATTTGCTCCAGCGCAGGATTCGGTCGCAACCGTGGAGTTCCAAGGCACAGCCGCCACGGCTGCGCCGGGCGTCACAGTCGTCGGAATCGGCGGAAGCCCTCCTCCTCCTGCTCCTCCGCTTCCTGCCCTGGCAACGAGCAGCCCTGGTGGAAATGCGACAGGAGGCACGCATAGTTCGCGCAAGCAGATCAACGCGCTCTTTGCTGACTGGCATGCGGAAAATATGCTTTGGACGACGTTCACGAACACCACGGTCTCATCGAGCGATGCGTCCGCAGACCTCCGCTGGGTCCCCTACACTCCATACCCATAGCTTGTGGAAACTCGCGGCGCCGCACCTAGCTATCCGGCGCTCGTTGGCTCCGGTTTGATCGCGAGCACCGGCGAGGAGGTCGCCAAACGATTGCTCTGCCCTCGCTGCGCAATTATTTCTGATACCAACATCGCGCCGCTCTTGGCGGATCGCGTCAAACAGAGTTTAACGTCATCTGGTTTTCAGTCGACAGTCATCACTATTCCCCCGGGCGAAAAATCGAAGACGCTGGGGCAAGCAGGTGCAATTTGCGATCAGATGATCGCCGCCTGCCTCGATCGACAGTCGTTTGTCATCGGCCTTGGCGGCGGTGTGATCGGAGATATTTCGGGATTTGTCGCCGCAATTTTCCATCGTGGCATTCCGCACGTGCAAATCCCAACGACGCTGCTCGCGATGGTGGACAGTTCAATCGGCGGAAAGACCGGTGTCAATACAGGCGCCGGGAAAAATTTGATCGGCGCAGTTCATCATCCGTCACTCGTCATCGACGATCTGGATGTCTTGAAAACGTTGCCGCAACGTGAGTTCAATCAAGGCTTCGCCGAGATCATCAAGCATGCGATCATCTCGGATGCGGAAATGTTCGACGCCTTGAAAGATGTCGATCTTGAAAACCTTGCACCGCTCATCCGCCGCAACATCGAGATCAAGTCGAAAATCGTGACGAAAGACGAGGGTGATCGCACCGGCGAGCGCGCGCTTCTCAATTTCGGACATACAGTGGGTCACGCGATCGAGCGCGCCGGGGATTACCGCGAATTTCTTCACGGCGAAGCGATCAGTCTTGGAATTGTCGCGGCCTGCGATGTCTCGATAAAAAGAGCTGGACTGCCGCGCGATCAGCGCAATGGGATTGTCGATCTTTTGCAAAAGTTCGAGTTGCCGACGCATCTGCCGCCAAATTTTCCACGCGAACAGATCTTCGACGCTCTCCAGTACGACAAAAAATTCGAGGGCGGAAAAATTCGATTCGTTGTTACATCAGGGATCGGTTCAGCCCATTTATCGAGCGAGGTGACAGTGGAAGACATTCGTGAAGCATTTGATCAACTGTAGAGCGTCTGTGCCAAACGCCAGGCGTTTCACAGAAACGCCCTACAAAGCGGGCGATTGAGCTCAATCGGCCCTACCTTCTCGCGCCTTGCGATAATACTCCGCTAAACCATCGACTACGCTGTCGGCGTATTCGCGAAAAATGCTTTTTCGCTCAATGCCGTTGACGTTCCGCAGTCCTTCGTAATCGCCAGCCTGAATACGCGCGAAAGCGTCGCGGCTGTTCATGACATAAGGTTCGCAATAAACGACGGGACAACGATAGAGCCGCGTTGCCAGCAAATTGCGCGCGTACAGGTATCCTATCGATCCAACCTTCGTCACAGTGTCTGCCGTTGGATATTCGTAGGCCGGCAAGTGGGTGTCGCGAGCCATCGCCCCAGCGATCGTGTCGGCAAGCGGCAGTTCTTCAACGTAAGCGCGGCTCAAAAGCCGGCGAATCATTTCAAAGCGCTCATCATCAAGTTCCAACTCGTCTTTCAAATAAGAACCGTTCACCAGCAGATGAAGATGATTGTTGTCGATTAACGTGGGATGGCTCGGATCGCCCCAGCCTTCAGCATTAAAATGCAAACAAAGCACGAGATCGGGATGTAGTTTCATGTTCACCAGCACGGCACGGCGGCGGATTTCGCTGTAGCGGTAAAACAAGATTTCGCTCTGCCAGCGAATCGTTTGCTCTTTGTCCGGATCGTTTGGATCAAGAACATCCCTTCGGGGTTGAGGCACTCCATTTTTGATCAAAATTTTCTTTGCGAGCTCCCTGAAATCATCGGGACGTTGCGCAGTGATTGGTTCGGCGCTGTTGCGAACAAAAGAAACACGTGCTCCCAATTTTCGTAATCGTGGCGCCAGTAGTCGCGCTACGCGCAACGCCAGGTCCCCTTCCTGCACCGGCGGACTGTCACCGACCTGAAACCAGCGCTCCTCCATTTTCGCCCATTTCCCGCCGAGATGTCCCGGGTCGAGCGCGATGCGCAAACCCGAGAGCGGTTTGGTTGGTTTTACCGGCGGCAAAGACTTCGCTGGCTGCCAAAGACGCGGTACCCGTTCGGCCGACGCGTTGTCTTTGGCGAAGCGCAAAGTAAAAAACTTTTGCGCATCGCGGTTCGTCAGGATTCGCGCATCCTTGTCGTTTATCGCAATCAAATCTGGCGCGAAGCCATGCGTGCAGTAAACGTTCTCGATTAAACTGGCGAACTCATCGCGAGTAATTGTTTCCTGATACCTTTCCAGCACGTTCCACCTGGGATGTGCGCCGAGAATCCCTAGGTTGTCCGCAGCGCGACCGGCTGGGGAAAGGATCGACAAGGAAAGCGCGACAATCGCAAGCAATGGTCGCGCTTGTTTGGAATGAAACATCCGCGTTTGGATTTCGCTTCCTTTAATACGATGCTCGCAGAATGCTAACGGTTCTTTTTCTGGGTGATATCGTAGGTGAGCCGGGCCGCAGTGCCGTGATCGCCCGGTTGCCCGAGCTGAAGGAAAAACACGCACTGGATTTCATCATTGTTAACGGCGAGAACGCTGCCGGCGGCCGGGGAATCACAGGGAAGATCACGATCGATCTTTTGCGTGCCGGCGTTTCGGTCGTCACCACCGGCGATCATATTTGGGACCAAAAAGACATAATCGCATTCCTTGGGCTGGAACCACGCCTGCTCCGGCCATTGAATTATCCCGAGGGCGCGCCCGGCAGCGGATCAATCGTGCTGGAAACGCCGAAGGGGAAGATCGGTGTGATCAGTGTGCAGGCGCGCACATTTATGCAACCCATTCTGGAGAACCCGTTCCGGGCTGTGGAGGCGGCGGTAAAAAAAATGCGCGAAGAGACCAGCAACATTGTTGTGGATGCCCACGGTGAGACCACGAGCGAGAAAATCGCGCTCGGCCGGTTTCTCGATGGAAAAGTTTCCGCCGTAATTGGCACTCACACGCATGTGCAGACTGCGGACGAACAAATTTTTCCGAGGGGCACGGCGTTCATGTGCGACGCGGGAATGTGCGGCCCGATCAATTCGATTTTGGGACGCAAGATCGAGCCGATCATGAACCGTTTTATTTCGAATCTGCCGTCCTCTTTTCCAGTCGCCGGCGGCGAGGTCCGTTTGCATGGAGCTTTAATTCAGATCGATGAATCAACCGGCCGTGCTTTGCGCATCACCCGTATCGATGAACCGGGACCAAGTGAATCCGCTCCAGCGGAGGCCGAACCGAAGATCGACATCGAACAGGCGCCTTCTCCGGAACAGACATAAGAGTTCTGCTTGCGGCCAACTATTCATGGCCTGACTTTCGAATTGTCTAAAGAAATCAACGTCCAACTGAAAATCATGAAAAAATATTCGACTATTACTCTGTTTATCGCGCTGGCAGTTTGCGTCTCGCAATTCGCTCACGCACAAGGCAACAAAGAAGCGAACAAGCTTGCGCGAGAAGGCGCGGAGGCCTCTAAGAATCAAGACTACGACAAAGCTGTGGAGCTGCTCCGTAAAGCGAGCGCGCTCGACCACAAATACGCGACGGACCTCGCCATTGCCTATCAAGGGCGCGGATACGCCTTTGCGAAGAACCAGCAGTTTCAAGAAGCCATTCAAGATTATACCGAGGCGCTCAAACTTAAGTCGAACGATCCGCGCATTTACGAGCAACGCGCCGCAGTGGAAATGAAAACGTATGATTACGACAAAGCGCTGGCCGATTACTCCGAGTTGATCAAGCTGAAGCCGAACGAAGTGCGCTACTTGAACTATCGCGCCTATGTTTACGAGGTAAAAGATGACGTTCAAAATTCAATGGTTGATGCGGAGAAAGTTTTGAAGCTCGATCCCAACAACCAGGAGGCGAAAGCCCGGAAGCAGCGCTTGGAACAGAAGCAAGCGGAGCATGCGCCGCTGACTCCTCCCCCGGGAGTCTCGCCTAAAGCATCACCGCCAGCCAAAAAGAAACCCTGAGTTTAATATAGGAGCCGGGGGAGCGCGGTTTCTTACAATTAGCTCCCGTTCGCTGAGCCAGCCTCTTCGCTTGTGTCAGCTGTTTTCGCGGGCGCACTGAATCGCCGTTTCCGGCGGTTGGCGGGCAAGGGCGAAAGTGTCATTGTCACGTTTCGGCCCGTGATTTTCGGCTCCGTTTCCACCTGAGACATGCCGGAGAGGTCATCGCGCACTCTCTCCATCAACTGCAACCCGAATTCCTGATGCGCCATTTCCCGGCCCCGAAATTGGAGCTGCACCCGAACTTTGTTGCCTCGATCGAGGAAGTCTTCGCCGTGACGGATTTTCGTCAGGTAATCGTGATCGTCGATGTTAACACGAAATTTAATTTCCTTCAGCTTCGCGCCAGTGGGTCTTTTGTCCTTCTCGTGTTTGGAAATGTCGTAGCGAAATTTCCCGAGCGCGACGATTTTGCAAACTGGCGGGTTTGCCGTAGGCGCAACTTCGACAACATCGAGACCGAGACTTTGGGCTTTGCGCAAGGCATCCGACAATTTCATGACGCCGAGCTGTTCGCCGCTGGAACCTAAAATAACCCGAACTTCGCGGGCGCGAATCCGACCGTTTACACGAAATTGTTGTTGCAGATTAAACCAAGCTCCTTATCGGCGAAGCGGGAGTGCACCGCAGCGTCGTGTTTCTTTTTGTCGCATTTTCCGGCGCCGCGCTTGCCGCGCTTCGCCGGAACACTCTGGCATGGCCGCAGCTGCGATGACCGCGACAATGGACCCGCTATTTCGCGAGCCGAAGAGAAGTTGTAAACGAGATTTCGGCACCCGCAAGATTAATCTACGCCAATGCGGTTTCTCCTCAGGGAGGTGGCGCGCCGAAGTGAGCGGCATGCGCCGTGTATGCATCGGCATCGTCCAACATCGCGTCAAGCGCAGCCACCAGCGGCGTCACTCTGGCAAACCCGGAAAAGACCGCGCGATCCCCAATTTCGCTGTCGAGCACGAAGGTGGGCCGCTGCGTTACCTGCAACAGATGAAAATCAGCAGTGTCCGCGCGGACACGCGTTTCAACGATGGTCGAACGCGCCCGTTCGAGCAATTCTTTTGCATCGATATTGGCCGCTTTTGCCCCAATCTCGGCGGCAATTTCCCATTCGGCGAATCGTTTAGCCTCACGCAAGCCGGCGTAGGCCAGGGCGAGACGCACACGGTCGTCCGTAATCCCAAAATCTTTCGCAGCTTTGGCCACGCAGTTTGGCGCAAGATATTCGGGCTTGCCCGGCTCGAACCAGTCGCCGCTCAACATAAATGGCGAGCGCATGATTGTGCCGCTGCGGCGGTAAAACCATTCTTCCTGCTCGCGAGAAGTCGGAAGGCCGGTCTTGTCGAGCAATGCAATCTTCCACTGAAACTCGACTTTATCGTGGTAACGTTTTTTCAATTCGGCCCACGCTGGCTCGGCCCAAAAACACCACGAAGAGATAACGTCAAGATAATAGGTGACCGTGATACGCATGGCGCTTGTAAGTTGAATGTGCTTCGGAGAAGTTCAACCTCGAATGGCGTCGTCTAAATGCTAAAAAATGTTAGAAGCGTTAAAAGAGTGACAAAGGGAAGAAGACCGAGCGAGTCGAACTCGAGTCGAATGCTGTAACGGTTTAAACAATTTAACGTTGTAACTTTTGTAACGTTTCAATGTCGCCCGAATAAGTGAACCTCAATCACATCTTTCTTTTTCTCGCGGTAATTTCGCCACTTCTTGTGCTCGCACGCGCCTGGCGGCCCGGTTCATTTTATAGAGGCTGGCGCATCGCGGCCTTTGTTGTTCTTGTTATTAGCGGTGTGGCGTGGATCTTTTTCCGCTCTGCGGCTGGTTACATCGCGGGCGGCGCGTGGCTCGCCTTTCTGTTTCTTCCGGCGATTGGATTGCGAAAAGTGACGGAGCTTGCCGCGAGCCAACACTACAGATCGGCGAGAAAGCTTGCGGCGTTTCTTCAGATTTTGCATCCGAGCGTCGAGTTGCGCGAGCAGGTTCAGTTATTCCGCCACTTGGAATCTCATCAAAACGACCGAGCAGGTGTTGCGTCGTTTCCAATCCAGCGTGAAATCGCAGAGAAAGATCGACATCGTCATTTTCGCAATGCGCCTGCGGTTTTCATTCTCATTCTGTTAAATACCGCCGCATTTATCTTTGAGATTTCATTCGGCAATTGGACGGATCCCGAAGTGCTGCACCAGCTCGGCGCGCTCGAACCTTACGCGGTTGTGGTGCAAGGCCAGTACTGGCGTCTGTTCACTGCGCTTTTCTTGCATGCGGGATTTGTGCATCTGCTCTTCAATCTTTTTGCGCTCTACGTGCTCGGCCCGCCGTTGGAACGCTCAATTGGGGCATTACGATTCGCCATCTGCTACCTCATTTCGGGACTTGTCTCTAGCGCAGGCGTTGTCGTGTTGACCGTAGTTGGCATTGTTCAAGTGGCCCAACTCGTCGGCGCCTCAGGATGCATCATGGGAATAGTCGGCGCGTGGGCTGGATTTTTGCTTCGACATCGACACGCGCCGCACGCGAAACAGCGATTGGGCAATGTGCTGATGATCGTTGTGATACAAACAGCCTTCGATCTTTCGACGCCGCAGGTCAGCATGGCGGCGCATCTTTGCGGGTTGTTTTCCGGAGCGGTCCTCGGATTCGTGTTGGCTCCGCGGGCTGTCAGATAAAAACGACTGAGGTTACCATGGCTGGGTATGCAATCCGTGGAGGAAAGGAAGGCAAAGAGCGTCTCAACCTCCTAGCCCGAGTGATGCTGCCGACGACTTCTCAGCTGCTAAATGCCGTTGGTATCAATGAGGGAATGAGATGCCTGGATGTGGGCTGTGGCGGCGGTCATGTCACGCTTCTCATGGCCCGTTTAGTCGGACCGGAAGGCAAGGTTGTCGGCACGGACATGGATGGCAAGGTCATTGCATTGGCGCGCGAAGACGCGAGAACTGCGAAGCTGGATAATGTCGAGTTCCGTCGAGCCGACGCTGTGATGTGTCAGGCGACCGGAGAGTATGATCTAGTTTATGCGCGTTTTTTGCTCAGCCACCTCGGCGAGCCTGAGAGATGTCTCGAGGCAATGGTCAGAGCCTGCAACGTGAAAGGAGCAATAGTGCTCGAAGACATAGATTTCTCTGGCAGCTTTTGCTACCCAATTTGTGCTGCCTATAACCGGTACACACAACTGTATCAGGATGTCGTTAATCGACACGGGGGTGATGCAAATATTGGCCCCAAATTGTCGGGTATGTTGCGCAAAGTGGGCGCAGAGAATGTTCTGTTGAATGTAGTCCAACCGACGCACCTCGAAGGGGAAGGCAAATTAATGGCCTCGATCACGATGCAGCGGATAGCAGACTCAGTAATCTCTGAAAGACTCGCGACCGAGAGCGACGTGCAGCAGATCGTTAGCGAATTAAACGATGCTGCAGGGGACTCAGAAACCGTAATGAGTTTGCCCAGAGTATTTCAAGTTTGGGGCAGACGAGCGTAGCGCAATCAGGCCATGAAATTTGCTTCCGACATCCGGGTGAGACTTGCCCGGTGAAGTTTTCTCGATTAACTGCCGCTCTGCTTCCCCGGGTCTGTTCCAATGCCGACTTTTCAAACTTACAATGTGACGCCGACCTTGCCAGCGGCGCTCGAGCCGTTGCGCGAGATGAGCTTTAATCTTTGGTGGACCTGGGAGCCCGCCGCCCGGCGCCTTTTTCGCCTGCTGGATCCGGAGCTTTGGAGCCGGACAAATCACAATCCGGTGCGCATGCTTCAGCTTTCACGGCAATCGCGCCTGGAAGAATTGTCGCAGGACAAAACGTTCCTACGCGAGCTGAAGGAAGTCCACGATGCGTTCCGAGATTATCTTGCGCGAAAGGACACTTACGGCAAAATCGGCGCCGGTAGCGCGATTAAAAATCCGGTCGCCTATTTCTCGGCCGAATTCGGCTTTCACGAATCGATCCCAAATTATTCTGGCGGCCTCGGCATTCTCGCCAGCGACCATTGCAAATCGGCAAGCGATCTCGATTTAAACTTCGTCGCGATCGGATTGCTTTATCGACATGGTTATTTCCGGCAGCAGATAGACAAGGAAGGCATTCAGGAAGCGATCAATCTCAATCAAAATTTTCATCACTTGCCGATTCGTGAGGTGCGCCGTGAAGACGCGAAGCTGCTCATTTCCGTGCCGATCCTGGACCGCGAAGTTTTTGCGAAGCTTTGGGAGCTGCGCGTTGGCCGCGTGAGTTTGTATCTGCTCGACACCGATACTCCGGAAAACAGCGCGGAGGACCGGTTGATCACCGCTGAGCTTTATGGCGGCGATTTGGAAATGCGGATGCGCCAGGAGCTCATCCTCGGAATTGGCGGCGTAAAAGCGCTGAGCGCGCTCGGCGTCCAGCCTGACGTGTTTCACATGAACGAAGGGCACTCGGCCTTCCTGGCGCTCGAGCGCATTCGTCGCAATGTCGTTGAGAAGAAGCTGGATTTTTATTCCGCACTCCAGGTTGTAGCGGCGGCCAACATCTTTACCACCCACACGCCGGTCCCGGCTGGCAACGATTCGTTCCCGCGCGAGATGATGCGAAAATATTTCGGCGCTTTTGCCAAAGAATTAAATATTCCATTCGAGGAATTGTTTTCATTCGGGCAGACACGCGTCGATCCAAACGATCCCTTTAGCATGACCATTCTGGCGTTGCGCCTGAGTCGGCACGCCAACGGCGTGAGCAAATTGCACGGCGAAGTGACTCGATCGCTTTGGATAGATGTCTGGGCCGGTGTGCCCGTGCATGAGGTGCCAATCACCAGCGTCACAAACGGTGTTCACACAAAAACCTGGATGGCGCCGGAGTTTGCGGCGCTTTACCGCACGCATCTTGGAGCATGGGAAGAACATCTGACCGAACCGGAATTTTGGCGCGGTGTCATCGACATTCCGGATGCGCAACTTTGGGAGACACATCAAAAACTTAAGCTCCGTCTCATCGAATTTGTACGTGAACGGGTGCGGCTGCGGCGCCAACGACTGGGCGAATCAGCCGAGGCAATTCGTAATGTGAATCGTATCCTCGATCCGGAAATTTTGACGGTTGGGTTTGCCCGGCGTTTCGCGACTTATAAACGCGGCGCGCTCTTGTTTAGCGACAGGGAACGCCTGAAACGATTGCTCAACGATACGACACGGCCGGTGCAATTCATTTTCGCAGGCAAAGCGCATCCGCGTGACGAAGCGGGCAAAGCGGTGATCCAGGAGGTTTACAGATTCACTCGCGAAGTGGGATTCGAAAACCGCGTCGTTTTTCTCGAAGATTACGACAGCTACATCGCGCGGCGTCTTGTTCAGGGTGTCGATCTTTGGCTGAACCATCCCCTTCGGCCGCTGGAAGCGAGCGGAACGAGCGGAATGAAATCGGCTCCGAATGGCGGGATCAACCTCAGTGTGCTCGATGGCTGGTGGCGGGAAGGATACAATGGCAACAATGGCTGGGCGATTGGCGCGGAAATCAACAATGGCTCGGCCGAATTTCAAAACGAAGGAGATGCGACCAGTCTTTACCAATTGCTTGAGAACCAGATCATCCCGCTTTATTACGCGAAACCGGACGGCAAACTTCCCCTCGCCTGGTTGCAATTAATGCGCGAATCGATTCGCAGTGTCACTCCGGTATTCAACACACAACGGATGTTGAAAGAGTACACCGAGCGCCTTTATATCACGGCAGCGAGGTCGCACGAGAATTTTGCTTGTGACGGTTGTGCGTCGGCGGCGCAATTAAGCCAATGGAAAGCGCAGATGCGCAAGGATTGGCCGCAGGTGCGGATTTCCGACGTGCAAGTGGGCAACAAAGATCGACAAAATATTTTGGTCGGTGAATCATTGCAAATCAGCGCGCGCGTTCATCTGGGCGGTGTCGATCCAAAACATGTGCGGGTGGAAGCGTACCACGGCGAAGCAGCTAACGGCGATATCCGCAATCCGGCGGCGACCGTCCTCGATCAAACTAGCCAGGCGGATGGGGACGGAAATTACCTCTACCAGGGATCAGTGCCCGCCTCGGAAAGTGGCACGTATGGTTTCAGCGTCCGCGTTGTCCCAACACACGCACATTTGATGCAAGCACACGAACTGCGCTTGATCACGTGGTCGTAGGAACTAAGGCGTACTTCGGCGATTTACTCTCGGTCCTTAAATGCGGTGGCGTGGTGGCGGAGTGACTCCCAGCGCGCCGACGATCAACACGACGAGCGTGCCGAGGCAGAGTTCGGCGATGACGTTGCGAATCGATTTGTGGAGAGCTGCGCGTTGCTGATCATTGCGCTCGCTCGCAAAAGTGAACTGTGGCTTGAGAAGCAGAAGGTTCCATGCGCCCAGACCAATCATGATGAGAAACAGGAACAGTTTCAGCATAAGCAAGCGCCCGTATCCGCTCGCGACGAGTGCGGGGAAGCGAGCACGGATGTGCGCCATCAAACGTCTGAGTAATCGCCTGGCGCAGCGGTGCACGCTTCGAGTAATCAATGATCATCGTTGTCCACGCCAGCGACTGGAGCGCAACCCAATGCAACCCAATCGCGCAACAAAGCGCAAAAATTGTGCCGATCCGGCCGGCGCAACGGAACACGATTGCGAGGCTAGTTAGCACTTCGTCAATGTCAACGCTCAGTCTTTTGAGCAGGGACCGCCGCACCCAGGATTAGCTGCGATTTAGCTGGTCAAAGTAGCTCAGATACACTATAAGGACGCGCCACCAGCGTGAAAAAGAACCCTCAAAAAGCAATCATAGTCGCAGTCACTGTTTTTGGATTGGCTCTTGTCGGTTTCGCCGGTGCGCAGACCGCGTTTCGCAACCTCAATGACGCGTGGGGTCCCCGCTATCAGCCGGCACTTCAAATTCCCACACCTTCAACGCACCCAATGCCGCATGGGATCGGTCCCGCCAGCCGGATTCGACACTGGAACGAGGTCGCGATCAACGCCAGCGGACTTGACCACACAGCTGTGGCGCCGGGCGAGGATCGCGTCTTTGGCGAACAACTCGGTCCAACGCGCGCAAGCCGAGCCATGGCGATTATGCATATCGCGATTTTCGAAGCAGTAAACGCAATTGACGGCGGCTGCCAAAGTTACACCGGCCTCGGGGCAGCGCGGCCCGACGCGTCGATGGAGTGCGCAATTGCTCAAGCGGCCTGCGATACGCTAGACGCGCTCTTTCCATCCCAAAAGACGGCCTTCGACCAGCAGTTGGCTAACGATCTGGCTCAGGTTCCAAATTCGCCTTCCAAGACAGATGGCATCTCACTCGGACACCGCGCCGCTTTGGCGATACTTGCGCTTCGGACCAATGATGGATCGCAACAGGCGGAACCGCGTGTTGGTATCGAGTTCATCACAAGCAACGACCCGGGGAAATGGCGCCAGGACCCGATCAGCCAACATCCATTAGCGCTCGGCGCGTACTGGGGTTCTGTCCAACCTTTCGTATTGCAATCCTCGAATCAGTTCCGCGCACCGATCCCGCCCGCATTGAACAGCGCCGAATACGCAGCGGCTTATAACGAAGCGAAATCAATCGGCGGTGACGGGATTGTAACACCAACAGCGCGCACCGCCGAGGAGACGCAAATCGGCACCTTCTGGGCCTACGATGGAACGCCGAGCTTATGCGCGCCGCCACGCCTGTACAATCAGATCACGATGCACATCGCCGATCAGATGGGCACGAGTGCCAATCCCGTTCAGCTCGCCCGACTCTTGGCTCTCGTGAACGTAGCCATGGCCGACGCCTGCATCTCAATTTGGGAATCGAAGTATTATTATCAATATTGGCGACCGGTCATCGCCATCCGGGAAGCAGACGCCGGCACCGGGCCAACAGGACTCGGTGATGGCAATCCCGCCACCATCGGCGATCTTAATTTTTCGCCGCTGGGCGCGCCGGCCAGCAACCTTAACGGCCCTAACTTTACACCGCCGTTCCCATCATATCCGTCGGGGCACGGAGGATTCGGAGGCGCGCTCTTCGAAACGTTGCGCAAATTTTATCGGACAGATCAAATTGCTTTCTCGTTTATTTCCGACGAATTCAACGGGCTAACGCGCGACAACAGTGGCAATGTGCGTCCACTCGTAACACGTAGCTTCTCCTCCCTTTCTCAGGCAGAAGAGGAAAACGGCCAGAGCCGAATTTATCTCGGTATTCACTGGTCGTTCGATAAGACCGAAGCTATTGCGCTAGGACGGCGGGTGGCCGATTACGTATTTGCGAACGCGTTTCTCCCGGTGAACAGGACTCAGCCGCACGCGAAATAGCTACCTTGGGACAAACCGGCCGTTACCTTCATCGAGATATTCGGTCGAGCCGACACGCGAGATTTGAAGCGATTGCCGCCAGATTCCCGCTGAGAAATCTTTTGTGGCTTCGATTTTCTTGTTCTCCGGCTTCAATACCACCGCCTCTTTGTTGACCATCGCTTCCGACAAGATCCTGCCATCTCCGCCTGAGGCGGACAGTGGCGGAGTGATTCCGACGATGCGCAGAATCGTTGGCGCAAGATCGACATTGCCGCTCGGTAATTCATTTGTGTAGCCGCGGCGAAAATCCCGGGCCGGCTGCGATCAACGTGTTGTGCATATCGAATCGGCTGAGCGTGGCGTGTGTCCCCTTCCCCGCGGCGCGTTGCCAATCGGCGTCAATCATTCCCGGAACACCGAATTGATTTTTCTTGTCGTTCCAATGGAAAGCCATCACCACGTCTGGGGCATGCGGACTGTCGATCTTCCCTTGGTCGAGAGCGAACGTCCCTTGCATCGCTTCTTTCGTGAAAATCACTCCGGCGAAATCTGATTGTTGCAGAAATTCGACAAGGCGGTGCGTGACCGGCACGTCATGGTTCACCACATAAAAAAGAACGGTGCCGCCGTTCCCGACTAGCATGATCTCTCCCGGTTTTGGTTCGTCGCTGAATTCCGCCTTCGCGGTGAAGCCGGCATCATTTAAGATTTTCCGCAGATCGACCGATCGTTCGATCGTGGAGAAGCCGTGATCGGATACGACGAACACGTCTGTCGTTTCGCGCGCTCCTTGTCGATCTAATACCGAAAGAACAGCGGCAAGATTTTCATCAGAGAATTTAATCGCAGCCAACGCCGGTTGCGCACCAGGTGCAGATCCATGCTGCGTAAGATCGGGGTCGCCCAGCCAAAGTAGGGAAAAAACCGGCACACCATCTTTCCAAAGAAATTCAGTAAACGCTTTCGTCGTCCACTTGTCCCCTTCCGTGATTTGCCCGAAAGGCGGAAACGGACCGAGCGCATGAACAATGGGATTAAGTGCATCTCGCGGCCGCGATGCTCCGGCAAAAACCGTAACCGAATTTTTCCCGTGGCTTGGATTCACATGTCGATCCAGCAAAAGGCCGACAGTCTTTGCGGTGGCAATCACCGTGCGCCCACCCGCGCGTTGCACGATCTCAGCGATAGTCGGAAACGAAATATATTTTCCACCGGATAATTCATCCCCCTTCTCCACCACTGCTGGAATCTCAACGTCGAGTGATTTTCTGCTGTCAATTTCCGGGCGGTAATCGTGGTTTGCAATTAGGCCGCTGTGGCCTGGATAAGCTCCTGTGGCAATCGCTGTTCCATTTACGTTTGTCGCACTCGGATACACGGCGTGATGATTGCGAAAAACGACGCCCTCGTTCGCCAGCTTCCACAGCGCCGGCGTATTTTCCTGGCTGACGAAATCTGGACGCATGCCATCCCAAACAACAACCACGACATGCCGCTCGGATTTCGGCGTCTCGGCCACAACTGTGGCCTGCGCGCAGAATACGCAAGCGATCCAGGCCAACGTTGAGAGCGATCTCTTCATCGATTTTGAAAATCTTTTGCAACCCCGCTGATGACTAGCAACGACGTGACGCCGCTCGCCAACGCCAGGACTGCTCCGAGAAGCATAACTCGCCGAAAACCTTGGACGAATGACTCATTAATCGCCTGCTTAAGCACTTGGCGCATCGGCGGCGCGATATCTTGGGGAATCGTTGTTGCCGCGAGATTAATCCGTTGATCTTCGAGCGAGCGTCGCACTTCTGTGGAGACTTCGAGGTTGGATAAACGCGACTCGACCGAGCGGTTGAATACATGAAGCATCACGATGCCGAGGGCGGCTATTGCCAGCAGCCCAGCCGCTCGTGAAACCGCATTGTTAATTCCCGAAGCGATGCCGACGCGATTTGCTGGAACCGAATTCATAACGGTGGTGGTCAGTGGTGCAACGCTCAGTGCCATGCCGAAGCCAAGCACAACGACGGCCGGAAAAAAGGCGCTCCAGTAGTTATCCCCAACGCCGGGGACCGCGAGAAGCGCGAACCCCACGGCAGCAATAATGGGGCCGACGACAAGTGGAAGCTTGGCTCCATAACTCGTCACGAGTCCGCCCGACCAGCGGGAGAGCAAAAACATGATTAGAATAAACGGAAGCAACGCAGCACCGGCAGCCGTCGCCGTGTAGCCTTGAACTTGAATTAAATTCATCGGCAGAAAAAAAAGCGTTCCGCCAAGCGCGCCATAAAGAAAAAGCGTCAGCAAATTCGCACCAGTGAAATCATGCGAACGAAAAAGCGTAAGCGGCAACATTGGATTTCGCGTTCGCGCCTCCCGATAGACAAACAGAACTAAGGTGACGGTACCCACGATTAGCGCGCTTAGCACTGCCGGGTGACCGAAACTTAATCGCGAGGACTCGATCAAGCCATAAACGACCAATCCAAGGCCGATTGTTGCGAGCGCCGCTCCCAACCAGTCGAGTCGCTTGTTACCGCTCTTGTCCCAGCTTTCTGGCACACATCTAAAGGAAAGGAGGAGCACAAGCAGCCCAATCGGCAGGTTAATAAAAAATACTGCACGCCACGAAATTCGCTCGATCAACCATCCACCAAGCACAGGACCGATCGCTGCCGTAATCGCAGTGAATCCGGACCAAACGCCGATGGCGCGACCGCGATCTTTTTCGGTGAACGATGCGCTAATGATGGCGAGACTACCAGGCACAAGTAGCGCACCACCCGCGCCCTGAACGGCGCGCGCGACAATCAGTTGACCAATGCTGGCGGCAAACCCGCACCACAGGGAAGCGACAGAAAAAAGCACAACTCCGATATTGAAGATGCGGCGGCGGCCGTAGTGATCTCCCAGCGAACCGCCCACGAGCAGGAGTGATGCGAGCAGCAGCGAGTAGGCTTCAACGACCCATTGAACGTCGACGACCGTGGCGCTCAGGCTCCTTTGCAACGCCGGCAGAGCCACGTTGACGACCGTGCCGTCGATAAACGCCATGCTCGATCCGAGGATCGTTGCCGCGAGAATCCACGGCGCGGCAGATTTCGAGCAGGGCGCTGCGGTAGCCCCGGCATGAATAAGAGCTTCGTCACAGGGCGATTGAACGAAATTTGCCATCTCGTGTTCGAATTGCATCACAATGAGATGCACATTGACCCTGCGAAAATTTTCGAATTTGCCCAAGCGTAAAATATCGAGTCTGCGTCAGTCGGCTTCGGCAAGTTGATCCGCCCCGCCAATCTCCTAGCCTCTTCCATGCAGAAAATTGCCGTCCTGGTGCTGGCCGCAGTTCCGCTCGGTTTCGTCTCGGCTGAGCAATTGATTCCCACTGCTCCGGG
>Ga0137378_10001270_pt1 | contig 21172 bp, 24 predicted proteins | sample SagtaG_21_FD_104813 | JGI IMG/M metagenome (GOLD analysis project Ga0137378, IMG submission 104813) | Vadose zone soil microbial communities from Sagehorn Ranch, Mendocino, California, USA - Sage2_L_60_16 metaG | ecosystem: Environmental > Terrestrial > Soil > Vadose zone | place: USA... | reverse complement strand
CCGGCAGGAGCGAACCGCTAACTAGCGTGCGTCAAACGCAGATGCGTCAAAGAAAATTTTGACATGCGACGCTGCGTTTGCAGCAACAAAGTCGCCAAACGGGTATTCGCACTCAGGGCTAAGCGTCTGGTTTCGAGGGCGACGTTGCCGTTGGTTGCGCCGGAGTGGTATTTGCTGCCGCTGCCTTTGCTGCTGCGGCTTTCGTTGCCGCTTCCGCCGCAGCTTTTTTCTTCGCCTCAGCCGCTGCTGCCGCGTCTGTGAGATTCTTGTCTACAGCTGCCGCTTCGATTGGGTGAATCTCGTGATAGTAATCGTTCGGCTTTGAAAGTTCCTCTTTGCGCACCAGCAGCGCATCGAATCGCTCGCGCTTACTCAGTTCGAAGTCCTTGTCCATTTTGATTGCCTCGAATGGGCACACTTCCACGCAGATCTGACAGCTCATGCACACCGAGATGTCGATGTCGAACACCTTTGGATAAAACTGCGGTTTGCCCATGTAGTCGGGCTTCTTGTCTTCGCTCTTGATAATGTAGATGCATTGCGGCGGGCACTCCTTCTCGCAAATCTTGCAGGCGACGCAGCGCAAGCCCGCCTGCGGATCGTTGCCGTCGTAAATAAGAAATGGAAAATTGCGATAGTTCTCGGGAAGCGGGTTGCGCTCTTCCGGATATTGCACCGTGATCAGCCGCTCCTTGTCGAAATAGCTGCCCACAAAGTTTCGGGCGGTAACCGCCATGCCTTTGAGTATCCCTGTGCCGATCATCGATCTACTTCTCCCATGACAATGTCGATGCTGCCAAGAATTACCATCACGTCGGCGACGGTGTGACCGAGGCAGAGATCCTCCAGCACGGTCAGATTGATGAAGCTCGGTGGGCGCACCCGGTAGCGATACGGATTCGGTCCGCCATCGCTGATCAAATAAAAACCGAGCTCACCTTTCGGACCTTCAATTCGTCCGTACGCTTCGCCTGCAGGTGGACGAAACGCGCGAATCTTCACCTTCGGATTCGTGATCGGTCCCGGTTGAATTTGCGCAAAGGCTTGCTGCAAGATCGACAAGCTCTCGCGCATTTCGAGCACGCGAAGCATCAGGCGATCGTATGTGTCGCCGTGCTCGCCCAAGGGAATCCGGAACTTGAAGCGCGGATAGAATCCGTACCCATCTACTTTGCGAATATCGTAATTCACGCCGCATGCACGCAACATTGGGCCGGTAATGCCGGCATCGATGGCCAGCTCAGGCGACAAGACCCCGACGTTTTGTGTGCGACCGATCACGACTTCATTTCCAACGACCAGTTGTTCGAGCTCATCGATGAATCGTGGAAAACGATCTACAATTTTTTTTGCCTGTTCCATCCATCCAGGCGGTGTGTCGCACCGGCAACCGCCGAAACGCATGTAATCGCACATCATTCGCGAGCCGGAGAGCGATTCGAATAAGTCGAGAATCTTTTCGCGCTCACGGAACGCATACATTAGCGGTGTGCCCCACGCGCCCATGTCGTTGAGCAGAAACCCCAGCAGCGATGCGTGATTTTGAAGTCGTGTCAGCTCGGCCAGAATAATGCGCAGATACTGAGCTCGCTCGGGAACTTCGATGCCCACGAGTTTTTCCACGCTGAGAGCGTAGGCCCAGTTATTCGTCATTGAGCAAAAATAATCGAGCCGATCAGTGTATGGCATTGAGCCAAGGTAGCTGGTGTTCTCGCCGATCTTTTCGTGATTGCGATGCAAGTAACCGAACACGGGTTTCAACTTTCGCACCACTTCACCTTCGAGCGCGACGTTCATGCGGAAGACACCGTGAGTCGAAGGATGCTGCGGCCCCATCGATACTTCGAGCAACTCGCCATCCAGTCGCGGAGCCATTGTCACCGGCGGCCGTTCCATCGCCTCGATTGTTTCAACTGTCGGGTTCATTTCAATATTCCGGGGAAGCGACGGATGAACACAGATCGACACGGATTTGCAGTCCTGAATCCCCGAAAACCTGAACCCTCCGGCAACCGTGTTTCATCCGTGCAAATCTGTGGCTGTAATTTTTTCCGCCCCATCAAGCTGCGGCCGCTGCGGATAATGCTGCTTCGCTTTCGTCAGGACATCATCGTGCGGCGTGGGTTCCCATTCGTAATCGTCCGGCTCCCGATAATCTTTGCGCATCGGGTAATCTTCGAACTCATCCCACATCAGGATACGCCGCAAATCCGGATGCCCTTCGAAACAGATTCCGTAGAGGTCGTAGATTTCGCGCTCTTGGAACTCCGCGGCGCGCCAAATCGGCGTGAGCGATGGCAACCGCGCGCGATCTCCGCGATCCGCAGTTCGCATTCGAATGATCACTGGCCCGTGTTTGTGGGTGACGGAATAAAGGTGATAAACCGCCTCGAGATAGCCTGGAATTTTTTCCTCGGTGGTTTGATCGACTTCTTTCTCTTGGCCGTCGACCACCGTTTTTACTTTCGCGGTTTTCTTCACCACCCGATCGAGCCAATCAACGCCGGTAACATTTGAGCAGGAATCCAAGCGCAGCGCTGGATCCACACGCAGAAATCTTGCGACATCGCGCGCATCTTTTTTGTCGATCAACAGTGACGGCTGATTTACTGCGCCGGGATTCGGCACAATTTCGATCTTGGCGTCCGGAATCGCGGCCGCGATCCGCGCTCTGATTTGCTCCAGCGACTCCACGGTTAAACCCGCTCGAGTTCGGGCGGTTGAAAAACATTCGGATTGGCTCGCGGCTCAAGATCATGCCTGCCGAATGCCGGCACTGGAAATTCGCTCGGCTCTTCCAGATTTAGATGCGCGGCCTTGTCTGCGCCTGTCAATTTCTGGCCATCGATCTTGCGCTGCAATTCCATGAACGCATGTAGCAGGGCTTCCGGCCGGGGAGGGCAGCCGGGAATGTAAACATCGACGGGAATGTAGCGGTCGATTCCTTTGAGCACATTGTAGCCTTGTTTAAATGGCCCCCCGGAGATGGCGCATGCGCCCATTGCGATAACGTATTTCGGATCGGCCATCTGGTTGTAGAGTCGCACAATTTGCGGCGCCATTTTCTTTGTTACTGTCCCGGCAACAATCATCAGATCAGCCTGGCGCGGTGACGGCCGGAAAACTTCACCCCCGAACCGCGCGATGTCGTAGCGCGACGCTGCCGTGGCGATCATTTCAATGGCGCAACAGGCTAGGCCGAATTGCAGCGGCCAGATGGAGTTCTGGCGGCCCCAGTTGTAAAGGTCCTGCATCTTAGTCACCCAGACTCCCTGCCGTTGCAGCTCGCGGCGTAATGTTTCGTCGATTTCGGTCATGATTTGGAGTGAAAGGTTACAAGAGTTACAAAGGTTACACCGTTACAACGCGACGATGTCGCATTTTGCTCTTTGTAATAATGTAACCCTTTTAACTCTTTTAACCACCGCCGGCTGCTAACGCGCCCATTGCAAACAACCCTTGCCCCACGCCCAGAGAAGACCCTCGATCAGCAGGAACAAGAAAATCAGAATGGCGACGAACGCGCCCATGGGCAATCCGGTAAACGCGACGGCAAAGGGCACGAGAAACACCGCCTCGACGTCGAAGATCAAAAAGATGATGGCGTAAAGATAGTACTGTGACTGGAACTGAATGTGCGCTTCGCCAATCGATTCGACCCCGCACTCGTAGATCGCGTTTTTTTCCGCGCCCGGTTTTGGCGGCTGGAAAAATCGTCGCCACAGCCACGCCAGGAAGAGCGGCATCAATGGAAAAGCCAACGCCACACCAATGAAAATGACGATGAACAGGTAAGGATTCGGAGTCATCGCTTTGGATCAAATTCGCTCGGAAAGCGCAGCTGCCAAGCTTATATTCTCGTCGTGGAAAAGACGGCAAAACGATTTCGCAGTTTCTCTGAGGCTGAAAAAGCGGACCGCGATTTTTATAAAAAACTCATTGGTGACGAACGTCTGCGGATTCTGGTGGAGCTCCTTAATCATGGGCCTGAGCAAAGACTGGAGAGAGTTTCTCGAATTACTAAACTCCCGCGGCGTTGATTACGTCATCGTCGGTGCCCATAGTCTGGGCCTTGCACGGACGGCCGCGTTACACGGGCGATCTTGATATTTTGGTGCGATCCACGCCTGAAAACGCGCGCATGCTCGTTCATATTTTGAATGAGTTCGGATTTGCAGCGTCTGGCTTCAAGGAGTCTGATTTTTTGAAAGCCGAGCAGTTGATCCAGCTCGGATGTGCTCCTACTCGAATTGATCTGCTCACCAGCATTAGCGGCGTTAGCAGCGAAGAAGCATTTGCCACCAAAGTCTCGGCAGAACTTGATGGGATTTCCGTTTTTGTCTTAGCGAAAGAGGCGTTAATTCGGAACAAGCGTGCAGTGGGTCGACCTCAGGACCTGGCGGACCTGGATGTATTGGACAGCTGAGCCGAACGCTTGGGCGCCGGACGTTACTTCTTCGAGTCGGATTTCCTGCCAAACCAGCGCCGCTTTTTCGGCTTGGCCTCCTCCGTCGGCGGCGATGCCTCAGCGGATTGTTCTTCTTCCGCAACAGGCTCTTCTTTCTCTGGCTCTGCGCGCTCTGCCTCTGTTCGCTGTGGTTCTGTTTGCTTTGGCTTTGGTTCAGCTTCTTTCTTTTTCGCCTTCTCCCCTTTTGCCGGCTTTTCCTCAAGGACCTCTGCGATATCCACCCACTCGATGAACGCCATCGGAGCGGAGTCACTCTTACGGTACCCAAGCTTTACGATGCGCGTGTAACCACCGTTGCGTTCGGCAGATCTTGGCGCGATATCATCAAACAATTTCCTTACCGCATTCTTCTGGCGCAACGTGGCCAGCGCGGTGCGGCGTGCATGAATGGATCCGTTTTTCCCGAGCGTAACCATTCGCTCCGCCAGCGGTCGAACTGCCTTTGCCTTCGCCAGTGTGGTCTTAATACGCTGATGTTCGATTAGCGAGCAGACTTGGTTTGCCAGCAGCGCTTTGCGGTGCTCAGCCGTGCGGCCAAGTTTAATCGTCTTTTTTTGATGTCGCATGAAGGCGAAGTAATTCTTAAGTCAACCTTTACTCGGCGCCAGCGGTTCCGCAGGCACCGCGCCATCGCCGCTTATCGGCAGCTCCACCAGGCCAGGATCGAATTTCATGCCCAGGCTTAAACCAAGTTGTTGCAGCTTGTCTTTGATTTCGTTTAACGATTTCTTGCCGAAATTTCGATACTTCAGCATTTCGGCCTCGGTTTTTTGGGCAAGTTGGCCCACCGTGGTGATGTTCGCGTTGTTCAGGCAATTCGCAGCGCGCACGCTCAGCTCGATTTCGTTCACGCTCATGTTGAGCAGCTTCTTCAGCTTGATATTCTCCTCGCTCACTCCGGCCGGTGTCTGATCGAATTCGATGACTTCCTCGTTGTAGTGCACAAAGATATCGAGGTGGTGCCGCAGAATCGCAGATGCTTGGAGCAAGGCGTCATCCGGCGTCAAACGGCCGTCCGTCCAGATTTCCAGAATGAGCTTATCGTAATCGGTGCGCTGACCGACCCGGGTGTTTTCGACTGCGTACTTTACGCGGGTGACCGGCGAAAAGATGGAATCGATGGGGATAAGACCAATGGCTTGATCAGGGCGCTTGTTTTCCTCGGCGGTGGCAAAGCCTCGCCCGACGCGCACATCGAGCTCGACATCAATTTTATGTTTCCGGTCGACTGTGCAGATCACCTGCTTCGGATTCAACACTTCGAAACCCTGGATAGTCTGGATGTCGCCAGCGGTCACTTCGCCTTCCTTGTTTACCGAGAGCGAAAGTTTTTTTGGCTCGTGGTCCTGGCCGTCCGCTTTGAATTTCACTTTCTTCAGGTTGAGGACAATGTCGGTCACGTCCTCGACCACGCCGGGTAGCGTGGCGAACTCATGCTGCGCGCCTGTGATTTTCGCTGCGGTGATGGCTGCGCCTTCCAGTGAGGAAAGCAGAACACGCCGGAGGGAGTTCCCAACAGTGTGACCGTAACCCGCTTCAAACGGTTCGGCGGTGAACTTGGCGTAGGTATCTGTTGTCGTGGCCTCGTCTTTCGCGAGGGTCTTCGGCATTTCAAAACGACCGTAACGGATTGGCATACTTAAATACTTAGTGATTTAACGAGTGAGAGACTTAACGAATGCAGAAAGCAAATCGTCAGATCGCTAAATCATTAAATCGCTAAATTCCTTCTATCGCCGGGTTCCCCCTGGCGAGTGCGGCCTCGCATCCAGCGACGGAGACCCAGGGACCAACGGCTTAATTTCAAAAACTCGCGGCGGAACGCCCAATAAACGCCAACTTTGGGTTTTTGCAAGCAACCGTTTAGTGTTAGGGCGCGACCGCGGTCGCGTCGCTCGCCACGATCCCGACCGATCACCCTTCAATGATCTGATCGGGCAATTCGTTTTCCGACTTGGGTTTGCTTGGAAAATGCGCCGCTAACACTTTGCCGACTTCCTGAATCGCTTCGACCAGCGCGTGACTGAACTTCTCGTTTTGAAGATGGGTCCGCATTCCCTCGACAATGGATTGCCAGAATTGCTCGCCGCATTTTTCGTGAATCGCCTTGTCGCCAACGACCGCGAATTTATGCGCGCGTGGCGCTACGAAGATCAAAACCGCATTACGCTCCTGCGTCTTGTGCATACGAAGTTGATGAAACTTCTTTTGCGCTGCAATTACCGGATCGGCGTTTAGTTTGCCGCGTTGAAGGTAAACACGGATCTCGCCCGAAGTCTTTGATTCGGCTTCGCGAATCGCTTGTACGATCCGGTCGTGCTCCAGGTTGCTCAGAAATTCTCTAGTGCGCATTTTGCTACCAGCTCGAGCCTGCGCCACCGCCGCCGAAACTGCCGCCACCGCCGCCGAAGCCGCTGAAACCACCGCCTCCGCCTCCCCCCGACGACCAGCCTCCACCACCGCCCGTGGGAATAAATATTGGACCGCCCCGGCCTGATGAATAGCCGTAACCGCCAAGTCGTCGCATCACTCGCGAAATAACGATCAACACGACAACAAAGATGAGGAAGGGCAACAGTCGAGAAGCGCCGCTGCCACCTCGCTGTTCGGCGACTGTTTTTCCTGATCCCTTGTACTCGCCGCGGATCGCCTTGCAAATCAGGTCGATTCCCGTCGCGAGGCCAGCCTCATAATTGCCACTCCGGAACAATGGCTTGATGCGCCGCTCCGTGATGTCGAATGCCGTAGCGTCGGGCAAGGCACCTTCCAGCCCATAACCGACCTGAATAAACATTTTGCGATCCTGGCTGAATACGAACAGAACCACACCGTTGCGACGCTCTTTTTGGCCGATGCCCCACGCCTGTGCTACGCGCTGCGTGTAGTCCGCAATGTCCGAGTCGCTCTGCATCTTGGGGAAAACCGCGACCACGACTTGATCAGAAGTTTCCCGCTCGAATCGTGCAAGTTGCTCGTTAAAGCGATAAGCGGCCTCCTTTGAAACGACGCCGGCGTAATCGTTGAAGTAACGATCCGGTTTCGGCGGAATCACTTCGGCGGCTCGCGAGTTGATCGCGAGCAGCGCGATAAAAATTAACAAGGCTGTGCGAACACGCATGCCTACAGACCGCGATTACGCGATCGATCCACAATCATTTGGCCGGATCAAGGCGCGACCGTCGCCGCAGGCGCCGGAGCGGGCGTGCCAAAATTAAACTGCACCGGCGGAGGCCGTTCCGCGCCCGGTTGCGCGGTGAAAAATGGTTTCGGGGGAAAACCAAGCATACCCGCAATCAAATTTGTCGGGAAACTGCGCACAGCCACGTTGTAGTTTTGCACCGTGCTGTTGAAGTTGCCGCGCTCAACGGAGATTCGATTTTCGGTTCCTTCCAGTTGGGCCTGCAAACTGAGAAAATTCTGGTTCGCTTTTAACTCCGGGTAGCGCTCCACCACCACCAACAGTCGGGAGAGAGCATTACTCAATTGTCCTTGAGCGGCTTGAAATTGCTCGAGCTGCGCCGCATCGGTCGGCGCCTTGTTCGGATCAAGTTGTACGCGACCAACGCTGGCGCGCGCATTTGTTACTTCGGTGAGCGTCGACTTTTCGAAATTGGCTGCGCCCGACACTGTATTCACGAGATTCGGAATCAAATCTGCGCGGCGCTGATAGACATTTTGCACTTGCGCCCAGCTTTGGTCGACAGCTTGCTGCAACCGGACCAGGCGATTATAGCTACCGCCGATTGTAAGCGCAGCAATGACGACGATGAAAAGCAGAATGGCGAGAACGACGCCGCAACCGAGTGCGAATTTGTTCATAAGGAATTATGGCTAATTGTGATTATTTTCCAAGACCGGAGTCACTTGGGATGCGACCCCCTTCCATTCACCGCGGATTTTTACAAACGTGTCCGTCCACACGTATTGCCCGCTCAGATCCTGCGTTTTTGTGTGCGCCTTGATGGATCCCTGCCCGACAACAAGTGCCGTATCCCCGTAAAAGCGCACTTTCAGATCATCAATCTTGAATTCCGTGAACATAGCGTCGTCCCCCCGATTCGTAGGTTTTCACGTCCTCTTCTTTGTTGACGATCCTCCCGTCGAACCAAACAACTGTGAAGTCGTCCGCCTCGATCCGCTTTGGAAATGAGCTGTCGCGATTCAGACGAGCGTCCGCCCAGTCGGGCTGGATCTTAATGAGCGCCCGCTCGTCCTCGGAATTGTTTTTCATAATACGTGATCGTTTGCCAGACGAACGAACAAGTCAAACCTGGCATGAATCATTGGATGCGGCCGAGCAGGAGCCGTAGAAAGTGCGCATCAGAAAATTTTGCGTTTGAACCTTGCCGCACAATGATTGCCTTGAGCGACGGAATTACAAACAAGCGCTGATAGCCCGAGCCAAGCGCCACGGCCACGTCGGCTGGCGCGTCCTTGCAGATGCAGAGATCTGTCCATTGCGCGCTCTGCCACGGGAGGTCTAGCATTCGTTCCATGTCTGCCTCACGCCCAGTCGGCGCTTGCTGATTTAACCAGAATGTAAGGCCATAGGACGGATTTGCCTGCGATCCGACAAACGCCTCTCGCAACAAAGCTGCCGGAACGATTCGCCGTCCGTGATAATTGCCGTTCCCGAGAACCAGCTCGCCGAATCGCGCCCATTCCCGCGCAGTCAATTCAAAACCCGTCGCTGGCAGCGGATTACCACGGCTGTCCTTTTTGTAATTGAGGCGATGGAGTCCAAGCCGATCCGCCACGTGTCCTTCAAGGTATGCGATCGTGCTGCGACCTTTTAATTTCCGGCGCAGCAGCTCGGAAAAAATCTGAATATGACTCGGACCATAAATGAAAGCTGCGCCGGGTTCAGCAATCGCCGGCAATTCAATTGCCATGGTGTTTCGGTCTCGAATCGATGCACGCTGAAGACGCGAAGCGGCTTCAATGCCATCAGTCTGGCTCAGTAACTGACGAATTGTGATCTGCGATTTGCGCGTATCATTCTTCCATTCAGTGATCGTATCCGAGACGAAATCATCGAGCTTAAATAATCCATCAGGCACCGCGGCTAGCGCGGCGATTCCCCAGAAACTTTTTGTTCCACTGAAGATCGGCCATCTTCCGCGCGCTGATCCTCCATTGGCATAATGTTCAAAAACCGTCCGGCCATTTTGCATCACCAGCATCGAGACTCCTTGTCTGCTCTCGGAATACGTTGCCGCACGCGCGCAATCTGATGAGCGAATTTCGGCTACAGCGGATGCTGACGTTAAGAGCAACGCAAAAATCGGCGACGCGCATCGATTGCCAATGAGTCGACGAAAAAAAGGTCTGGGCGGTTCACCCGAACCGCCCGGCGCCGATGTGACCACGTGTGACGCGGGCGATTGAGGTCAATCGCCCCTACCTTGCGGTGTTATAGACGGGGTCGGTGACCCCGGTGAGCCAGTATCATCGATGCCGGCTACAGCTTGCGCCTTTGGCAAATGGCGGGTGCGCAGTTCTTCGACGTTTGGCAATTCCTCGAGGTTGCGCAGCCCAAAGTGATCGAGGAAAAACTGTGTCGTTTCATACAGCAGCGGGCGTCCGGGGATTTCGGCGCGTCCGCCGATTTTGACCAAGCCGCGCTCCATTAATGTTTGCAGCACGCCATCGATATTGACACCGCGAACCGCTTCCACATCAGCCCGCGTAATGGGCTGGCGATATGCGATGATTGCCAGTGTTTCCAGCGCAGGCGCACTCAACCGCGCCGGCTTTGGCGCAGGAAAAAGCTCGCGCACCCATTGAGCATATTGGGGATCGGTGGCAAGCTGCCAGCCTTCTGCCTTTTCAATCGGTTGAAAGGCGCGTTGTTGCTCGATGTATTCGATCTTCAATTGTTCGAGCGCGGCAGCGACTTCGGCTTCGCGCACGCGTGAGAACTCGTTGGGCGTATTTTCATCCTTAGCGCTTTTGATTGCGGTGGCAATGTCACGAATCGAAAGCGGTTTTTGCGCGCTGAACAGGAGCGCTTCGATGACGCGTGCCAAGGTCATATCATTAGGCGTGTTTTGAGCATGTTGCTAACCCACTCCAATGGAGCTTTGAATTGCATCCGCGATTCGGTCCGCTTGCTTGTCGATCATATCCAGCTCACGCCCTTCAATAAGCAACCGAATTTTTGGCTCCGTCCCGGAATAACGGAGGAGCACGCGGCCTTTGCCAGAGAGCTCCTTCTCGGCGTCGTTCACCAGTTTCATCACTGCAGTCAGCTCTGCCAGCGGACGCTTTTCTTTCACCGCTAAATTACGCTGGGCCTGCGGATATTTTTGCAAGCACCTCTTCAATTTGCTTAAGGGCTGCCCGGTTTTGTGCATGATCCGCAAAACCTGAAGGGCAGTGATGATCCCGTCGCCGGTAGTAGTAAAATCGCGGAAAATAACGTGGCCACTTTGTTCGCCGCCAAGATTGAGTTTTTGGTGCACCATTTCTTCAATCACATAACGGTCACCGACTTTCGTGCGCACGACCTTGCCGCCGTGCGCGCCGAGCGTCTCATCCAAGCCAAAATTGCTCATGACAGTGGCCACCGCCGTATTTTGTTCCAGCCGGCCAGCTTCCAACAGATCCAGGGAGGCGATGGCGAGAATCTCGTCGCCATCCACAATCTCGCCGGCCTCGTCGCAAAGAAGAACGCGATCAGCATCGCCGTCGTGAGCGATCCCCACATCCGCACCGTTAATCTGGACGATGCGCTGAATCTCCTCGGGATGCATGCTGCCGCACCCTTCGTTAATGTTCATGCCGTTCGGCTGGTTATGCGCCACGGCAACATCCGCGCCCAGCTCGCGCAAAACGCAAGGCGTCGATTTATAAGCGGCGCCGTTTGCCACATCCACTGCCACTCGCATTTCCTCGAGCGACATTCCCCGCGGAAAACTCGCTTTGGCGAATTCCACGTAGCGGCCGAGAGCATCATCGATTCGCGTGGCGCGTCCGATGTTATTGGCAGTTGGCCGAATGGAATCGATTTCACCGCTGAACACGAGCTGCTCAATTTTTTCCTCGATCTGATCGTCCAGTTTGTAGCCGTCATGCCGGAAAAATTTGATGCCATTATCCTGATAAGGATTATGCGAAGCCGAAAGAACAATGCCGGCGTCTGCGCGGAGCGAGCGAGTGATGTAAGCCACACCGGGTGTAGGCAACGGTCCAATGACGAGAACATCGACTCCGAGCGAAGTGATTCCCGCCACGAGCGCGTTTTCCAGCATGTAACCGGAAAGACGCGTGTCCTTTCCGAGCACAATCTTCGGACGCGCCCCGTCAGGCGTCCTGCGGGGATTCATTTGGGCGAACACATACGCCGCAGCGCGGCCGAGTTTCAACGCGGTCTCTGCCGTCACCGGCTCGACGTTCGCGACACCGCGCACGCCATCGGTTCCAAAAATTTTCTTCTGCTCAGTCACGGGCTAATTGAAACGCTCGAAACACAATTCGTAAACGGAAAATTTTGGAAGCATCACAGGGGGACGGCTTGGGCAACCGTCGTTCTTTGTATCCACAGCCTTGATTTTGCGAGGACTTTTCACTTACATCGCAGGCGTGCCTGCTGATGATCAGAGTCCCCAGGACACGTCTGCGGAACTGGCGGCTGATCTCCAGCTCGAGATCGGGCACGTCTTGTTAATCGATTTAGTGGGTTACTCGAAGTTGCTTGTCAACGAGCAGATTGAACTTCTCCAGGAATTAAATCAAATCGTACGCAGCACCGAATGTTTTCGATCGGCCGAAGCGACCGGCAAACTCGATCGAGTGCCGACGGGAGACGGGATGGCGTTGCTTTTTTTTGGCAACTTGGAGGAACCGGTGCGCTGCGCTTTGGAGATCAGCAGAATCCTGCAAGGTCATCCCCATATTGGGTTGCGCATGGGCGTTCACAGTGGCCCCGTCAATCGAACCACCGACGTTAATGATAAAACGAGCTTTGCAGGATCGGGAATCAATATCGCGCAGCGAGTGCTTGATTGCGGTGATGCCGGACACATTCTTTTGTCCGCGCATGTTGCGGAAGATTTAGCCCAATATCGCCACTGGCAATCGTGGTTGCACGACTTGGGCGAGTGTGAGGTGAAACACGGACTACACCTGCATCTGTTTAATCTCTACAAAGATGATCTCGGCAATTCGCGGGTACCTGAGAAACTCACACGTAGAAGACGAAAACGTGCGGCTGGCGTTAGCGTCCGTCCAATTAGGGCTCCTCGACTGCTGCCGAGGTTCCTGCTTTTGGTTGCTTTAGCTATGGCCGCCGTTGCGGTGATTATAGTTTTTTTGATTTTTTTCCGTAGAGCACCGGCGCCGGCAACCAGAGTGGTAGCTGAGCTAACAGCTAGCAACGCGGCGGCCCTTATCCCCGAGAAGAGCATCGCCATTCTTCCCTTCGAAAATTCGAGCAACGAGAAGGCCAATGCCTACTTCGCCGATGGCATCCAGGCCGAGATTCTGATGCGCTTATCCAAGATTGCCGATTTGAAGGTCATCTCCCGCACATCGACACAGCATTATACGAGCGCGCCGAAAAACCTGCGTGAGGTCGCAAAGCAACTAGGCGTCACCCATATCCTTGAAGGAAGGGTTCAAAAGAGCGGCGATGCCGTGCGCGTGAACGTGCAGCTAATCGGGACGGCCAATGATTCCCATCTGTGGGCCGAGACATTTGACCGCAAACTGACCGACATCTTTTTGGTCGAGAGTGAAGTGGCAAAAGCCATCGCCGACCAGTTGCAAGCGCACATCAGCGGTCGCGAACAGCAAGTGATCGCCGCCAAACCGACGGACAATCTTGAAGCCTACGATGCCTACTTGCGTGGGCTGGCTTGTACGTTGAGAACCGATAACACAGCCGCCAACGCCCTTAGTGCTCAGAGATATCTCAGAGAAGCGGTGCGCCTGGACCCAAAATTCGCCCTGAGTTGGGCGCTGCTGTCATATATTGATGCGCGCGGTTACCTCACAGAGTCTCTTCAACCAACACCAGCCCTGCGTGAAGAAGCGCGGCAGGCAGCCGAAACCGCGCTCGCTCTTCAGGCCAAGTTAGGCGAAGCGCTGCATGCGATGGGCTATTACCACTACTCTTGCCAAAAGGATTACGACACCGCTGTGCGTTACTTTGAGCAGGCACGTCAGTTCCTGCCGAATAGCAGTCAGATCCCTGCGGCACTCGCCTACGTCGCGCGAAGGCGAGGCCAATGGGACCAGAGCGAAGCGTACTTCAACGAAGCGGAGCGGCTTGACCCGCGCAACGGGTACCTGCTCACCCAGCACGCAATCTCCTATATCGCCCTTCGCCGCTTCGATGATGCGCTTCGAAAGCTCGATCAAGTTCTTAACATCACACCGGGCGACGTGGACACGCTCGCAACCAAGGCGGCTATCAAGCAGGCCCAAGGTGACCTGCCAACTGCTGCGGTACTTCTCGCTCCGCTCCGCCCAGTGGCTGCTGACACCCAGGCCTTGGAAGCACAAGTTTATCAAGCGATTCTGGAGCGTCATCCTGCACAAATGATCACTCGGCTAAAGGAGATCCTAGCCCAGCCTGACCCAGCGTTGGGTTACATCAATGGCCGACTGCGCTTTTGGTTAGGCTGGGCGCAAGAGGTAAGCGGAGACCTCACTGATGCCAAACTAACTTGGCGGCAGACACGCACCGAACTTGAATCTTTGCTCAAAGAACAACCGGAAAACTATAGTCTGATCGAAATTCTCGCGTTAACTAATGCGGGCCTCGGTGATAAGGCCGCCGCGTTCGCTTTGACGGAACGAGCCATGGCCACGCTCCGGATCGATATAGATGCATTAGTCGGTGCCGTTCCGATCCAGATCCTCGCTCGAGTGGCGGCCCAAACAGGCGAAACCGACCGCGCGGTCGCAGCCTTAGACAAACTACTCTCGATACCGTGCGCGGGTCCACTGCCTGAAAACGTACCGCTCACTCCCGCGCTGCTTCGGCTCGACCCCATGTTCGATCCGCTAAGGAACGATGCGCGCTTCCAAAAACTGGTTGCCCCGCGCGCGCCAAAAGAGGCGGCACCGAAATAATGTTCGTCTTCCCGTTAGGCCACGCCTCAACCCTGCGAGCTGCGTGAGCGTAGGGGGTTGCACAGGATAACTGCGGGACTCCGCATGCTTAAAGCGTGCCGGCGAGAGAGGCGAAAATTATTTTCGATCCTCGTTGATTTCCGCTTCCGCTTTAGCAGCATTCATTTCGTTGATTTTGCGGTGAAGCGTTCGGCGGCTGATGCCGAGCTTTTTCGCTGCAGCGGTGACGTTGCCATTCGTGGCTGCAAGCGCCTGGGCAATCAATTTTCTTTCTGTCTCGTGCAGATCGAGCGGGCTAGTTTTTTCGCCGAACGCCTCACTTGGTGAAACGCCGTCGGGCAACTTTGCGATTGCTGCCTGGCGCACGGCCATCGGCAGATCGCGCAATGTAATTTTCGGACCTGTCGCCATCACGACGCCATGTTCGATGGCAGTGCGCAACTCGCGAATGTTGCCCGGCCAATCGTAAGTCAGCAGCGCATCCATCGCATCCGGCGCAAGATCGAGAAGCGGCTTATTGTTCTCTTGGCAGAAGTGACGCAAAAATCCGCGCACCAGAATTGGAATATCTTCTTTTCGGTCACGCAACGGCGGCATGGTGATGCGCACCACGTTGAGCCGAAAGAAAAGATCGTCGCGGAATTTTCCCTCACGCACGAGTTGCTCAAGATTTTTGTTTGTGGCCGCAATGAGCCGCACATCGGCGCGCAACGTTTGATTGCCTCCGACCCGCTCGAAAGCGCGTTCCTCACTGATCACGCGCAGCAATTTCACCTGAGTGCTCGGATCGATTTCCGCCACTTCATCGAGGAAAAGCGTGCCGCCATTGGCCTGCTCGAATCGGCCGATCCGCCGTTCGTGCGCGCCGGTGAACGCACCTTTCTCGTGACCGAATAACTCGCTCTCGAGCAACTGCGGCGACAGCGCCGCGCAATGCACCGCCACGAATTTAGCCTTGTTGCGCCGGCTCAAATTGTGAATGGCGTGCGCGGCAAGCTCTTTGCCTGTACCGCTCTCGCCTTCGATAAGTACGTTGGCCGAGGAGGGCGCGACCTGTTTGATGGTCTCCAGTACCTCATGCAACGCCGCGGAATCGCCCCAGATGTTCTCGAGACCGTATCGTTCGTCCACTTGTTGCCGCAGCGCGCGATTTTCCTGCTCAAGCTTTCGGCCTCGCACTGCGCGTGCGATCAGCAATTCCACTTTGTCGAGGTTGAGCGGCTTGGTGACAAAATCGTAGGCGCCGCGTTTCATCGCTTCGACTGCGACGTCGACCGAGCCGTAAGCGGTCATCATGATGCAGATCGGTGGCCGCGGCATTTTCAAAGCACGATCGATCAAGTCCATCCCGTCTTCGCTGCCGAGGCGGAGATCAGTGAGAAGCACATCGACCTGCTCGCGCTCAAGTACGTCGGTCGCCCCTGCAATATCGGCGGCGACATACACGTCGTAATCGTTCTCTAGCAAACGTCGCAACCCGTCGCGCGTATGCTTCTCATCATCCACAACCAGAACAGTCGGCTGTAAATTCATATCTGCGGAACTAGTAATGATTAACCGCAGAGAACGCAGAGTGCACTGAGATTCAAAGAATTTATCTGGACTACTGCGGTGCGAACAGTTCTTGGAAGATGCGCGGTGGCTATGGCGCTTGGGCTGGGAACATGTATCATCGCCCGTGCGTCAGCGGATTTTCTATGGTCTGATGTCGGCCTTTCTCGCTGGCTTGCCAGCCTTCTGCGCTGCTGAGGAATCGACCAATGGAAGCGGCTGGACGGTGGCCGTTCGCGACAACGACGTAGCGATCTACTGCCGTCCACATCCAGGTTCACCGCTCAAGGAGTTCAAAGCTGTCGGTCCGGTTGACGCGCCCAGTCAGGCTGTCTCCGCAGTGATCGATGACTTCCAGAATTATCCCAAGTTCATGCCCTCAGTGACCGAGTGCCGTCTGATTAGAAAGGAAGGCGATTCAATCGTTGGCTATCAGCGGCTCTCGCCGAAAGTTTGCGCGGATCGCGATTATACGCTGCGGGTGTGGAAGGAATCGTGGCGCGCGCCTGATGGCCTGGTCTTTATGAGTCATTGGTCGCCGGCGAACGAACTCGGACCGCCAGAACAGAAAGGCGTAGTGCGGGTAAAACTTTGCGAGGGCAAATGGCTGCTTGAACCGGAGGGCGTAACCAAGACTCGCGCCACCTATTCCATATACACCGACACTGGTGGCTTTATCCCATCATTAATCGCGAATCGTGTAAGCCTGACCGGGATAAAGAGGCTGTTCGCAGCCATTCGCAAGCAGGTCAAAGATCCACGATATGCGGTGCGTTAGCTGTAGTCGCACTCAGCGAGCGCATTAAACCTCGCAACGTTGCGAAGGAAACTACTGATTTCTGGCGCGCCGCAGAGGTCCGCCCTCGATTCGACTCTGTCTTCACCCCTCCGGTTTGGTTTCGCCTGCTTCCAGCATTCGAATGCGCTTGTCGATGTACGGCAAGCGAATCGTAAGGGTCAGACCTTTGCCCTGGCCGCTCTCAATGGAGAGTTCGCCGCCGTGCTCGCGCACAATGCGGCGCACAATCAGCAATCCAAGGCCGGTGCCCGACGGCTTGGTTGTGAAATAAGGCTCAAAGACGCGACTCAAGTTTTCAGCCGACATGCCGCCGCCGGTATCGGCGAACCTGATGACGACATGAGTGTCGTCCAAATCGGTGCGGATGCGCAAAATGCCATGGCGCTGCATGGCTTCGACACTATTTTTGATTACGTTGTAAAACGCCTGCTTCATCTGATCGCGATCAAGCTGAAGCAAAGGAAGATCCGAGCGCAGTTCTTGTTCGACGACGATGTCACGGTCTTGAATTTCCGGCGTAAAAAAGCGCACTGTCTCCTCGATTATTGTGTTTAGATTTTCTGGACGGAGTTGCGGACGCGACGGCCGGATTGCCCGCAAAAATTGGGTGACGATTGAATCCAGGCGGTCGACTTCGGAACGGGCGACATCGATCGATTGCTGAAGTTCGCCCTTCGCGCCGTCATGCAGCTTTTGGACTGTGCGCTCCATCAGTTGCAAATGAATGTGCAGCGAGTTGAGCGGATTGCCGATCTCGTGCGCAACGCCTGCTGCCAGCAACGTCAGCGCATTCAAACGTTCCGACTCGATAGTTTGCTGGGTTGTACGCCGGCTTTTAGTGATATCGCGCAGGATCATGACGTGCCCAACCTGGCCCGGTGCGGCTGGCATTGTTGATCCCGGCCTATCGCGGTCATTGATTGCGGCTGCAGTCGGGGCCGAATCAGCGATTCTGGTTGAAGGCTCGCGGTGCTCTATCACCAGCGGCACGATGTAAAAATTGATGAAGCGATTTTGCGGATAAAAAATTTCCATGTCGTGACTCACCGGTCCACCGCTTTCCGTAAGCGATTCCCAGTCCAGACCGCGAATACGTTCCTCGAGTCGGTTGCCAATTGCATCCGCCGCTTCCAGTCCAAACAGAGCGCAAGCTGCCTCGTTTAGATAAGTAATCCGGCCGTTCGAATCGGTGACAATGATGCCTTCCTGGATGGCATTGAAAACCGTTTCCAGAAAACCCTTCTCCTGCGCCAGGCGCAGAAAATAATTCTGCACTTCTTCCGGTCCGATGCGCCCGAGTCGCTCGATGAGTTTCTCAAGAAAACCGGCTTTCATGACGTGCGCCAGCGCTAATGGGTAAAAGTTGAATCGTTACAATGGAAAAGCTGTTCGTCGACTTAACGATTCAAGGATCCAACTGCTTCCGAGGGGGCTGGCACTTCCACCGTCAACATTTCCACGCGCAAATAATTCAATACCACCGGCGCGAGAATCAGGCCCGGGATACCCATAAGTCGTTCGCCAAGAATCAGCGCGATCAGCGTCAGCCAAACAGGATTTCGTATCCGATCTCCGATGATCTTGCTGTTTAACAGATACTCCAGCTTGTGGATTAGAATGAGGAACACGAGGGCCGCGATAGCGAGCTTCAAGGACACCGTCAAAGCGACGAAAACAATCACCGTGTTACTTGCCAGGTTCCCGACAATGGGCACGAGGCCGCAAAGGAGTGTGACCGCGATGAGCAGTGGCGCATGCGGCAGACGCACTGCAACCAGGAAGATCCCTGTCAGTGCGGTATTGATCAGGGAGATCGTGAGCTGCGCCCCCATGACCGTAGCGAAACTGCGGTAGAAATCGCGGAAGCGCCTTGATACTTCATCGCAGCAAATCGAATAAAGGTTGTTCTTCAGGCGATGTGTGCCCCGGTGTGGATCAAGGCCGGTCTTGTAAAACAGACTCCCGGCTGCCACGATGCCGAGTATGCTGAAAACGATCGCCGCCGCGGCGCTCTTGGCAAAATTAGCGACGTTTCGCAAGTACTGCGCTTCCTGACCAAGTGTGTCCACCACCGCTTGTCTGAGACTTTCGAAGTCAGTGAAAGGTAATTCGATCTGGCGCTTTTGAGCCCAGGCGCTGGCTGAGGGAATCGAAGTATCAGCCACATCGGGCAGCGCAAGAATGGCAGTGCGCGTAAAGTACACCGCTGCCGCCGTGATTCCGGCCACGACGACGCCAAACAGGATCAAGGCGAGCCATTTTCTTTTCGTAAGGTAATAAAGCTGCCGCAATGCAAAATAAGAGAACAAAAGAACCAGTAGCGGTACTCCTAGATGCAGAAGGCCCGTCAAAGCGATTGTAGCGACGAGCACTCCGTAAGACAGTCGAGTGGGAGTAATCATGGTCCCTCGCCGCTTTTACCTCCGCGCATGGCGCACATTGTCAACCACGCCGTCATAGATCGCGCTCTCCTTCGCACAAGCTGGTCCTTTTCTAATCGACGCGTTTAGCTAGAGCATACGCAAGAGTTGTGATTTGTTAGTCGAAATGAAACTGGTGATCGCCGCCACTGGTGCCAGCGGGACTATCTATCTGCAAAGGTTGCTAGCGCAGATTGATGGCGCCGCGCATGAGGTCCACCTCGTCATGAGCAGGCCCGCAAGGCAGGTTGCGAAGCAGGAGCTCGATGATTTCAAAGTTCCTCCGAGCGTTTTACAGCATTCTGAAAATGACATGAACGTGCCATTCGTGAGTGGCTCCGCGCGCTTTGATGCGATGGTGATTGTGCCCTGCTCGATGGCCACGCTGGGGCGAATCGCTTCCGGTTCCAGCGACAGCGCGCTCCTGCGCGCGGCCGATGTTTTCTTGAAGGAACGCCGCAAATTGATTGTCGTGCCTCGCGAGACACCGTGGAATTTGATTCACGCGCGCAATGTAGTCACGCTGCTCGAAGCCGGAGCGATTGTCCTTCCGGCTATTCCATCGTTCTATAGTCGTCCTGCTTCGTTAACTGCAGTCGTGGACACAGTCGTCTGGCGCATTCTTGACCAAATTGGGCTGCCTAGTCCGCGCGCATACCGTTGGGGGCGTAAAAGCGTCTCAACGAAAAGCTCGCGAAAGGAAAGTTGAAGATCGAAGGCAGGCTTGCGCGATGGTTGATCGCGTTTGGATTTCGCTTGCTGCAGCTTTGGGCGCGCACGTTACGTTATGAAATCGACGACCGTGCAGGCATCGTCGACAGACCGGTCACTGAAAATTACATCGGAGCGCTCTGGCACAATCGATTGCTAATCTTCCCACTAGTTTTGCGGCGTTTCTTTCCGCAACGTCATGGCGCCGCCCTGATCAGCGCCAGCCGAGATGGCGATTTGCTTGCCGACGGCGTTCAACGTTATGGCTACGAGGTGATTCGCGGCTCCAGTTCGCGACTGGGAGCGAGCGCAATTCTTCAGCTCACCGAAGTGCTCGCGTCCGGTCGCGACGTGGTGATCACTCCCGACGGTCCGCGCGGTCCAGCTTACGAACTTGGTCCGGGGATAATTTTTCTGGCGCAGAAATCGGGTGCGGCAGTGTTGCCGATGAATTTGGAATATTCGAGCTGCTGGCGGCTGGGAAGTTGGGACCGATTTATCGTGCCGCGACCTTTTTCTAGAGTCCGCGTGCTGATCGACCGGCCACATATTGTCAGATCGACGCAAACCGCCGAGCAATTTGAATCTGAACGGCTCGCTTTGCAGGATGCCATGATGACGCTGGTTGAAATGCGGTGAGGCATTTACGTTCCGCACATGGCAAAGCTAATCGATGGACGTGCAATTGCTGAGAAAGTGTACGTCGATCTTCGCCGTGAAATTGCGGAACTAAAAGCAAAAGGCGTCACCCCGGGTCTTGCTGTCGTTCTCGTTGGAGACAATCCAGCTTCGCGCGCCTATGTCCGCTCGAAAGACAAGATGTGCCGCGAGCTTGGTCTGCACTCAGTGAAGCTCGAGCTGCCGGCTTCGATCACACAGACGGAGCTTCTTGGGCGCGTCGAAGAACTCAATCGCGATTCCAACATTCACGGCATCCTGGTTCAATCGCCGCCCCCCGAGCACATTGACGAAGCAGCGATCGTGCGCGCGCTCGACTCGCGCAAGGACGTGGACGGATTTCATCCGGAAAACGTCGCAAAACTCGTGCTCGACGATCCCAGCGGCTTTGTGCCGTGCACTCCGCTCGGCGTGCAACGTTTGCTTACCGAAACCGAAATCAAAATCGATGGCGCACACGTCGTG
>Ga0137378_10001266_pt1 | contig 21210 bp, 13 predicted proteins | sample SagtaG_21_FD_104813 | JGI IMG/M metagenome (GOLD analysis project Ga0137378, IMG submission 104813) | Vadose zone soil microbial communities from Sagehorn Ranch, Mendocino, California, USA - Sage2_L_60_16 metaG | ecosystem: Environmental > Terrestrial > Soil > Vadose zone | place: USA... | reverse complement strand
TATCAAGAACTCCAAGAGTGGAGCCAGAACCCCCCGAGGGCAAACTGCTCCAGCAAATCTTCGGTGAGGACGCCGACAAATAGATCATTCGCTCTTCCGCCGTGGCGCTGCTGGAACGGGTCTAAAAAAGGAGAAAGGAACAGGATGGCTACGGAAGAATCTTGGAGCCGATCACAGTCGTGGTGCGAACCTTGCCTTGATTGTCACGAACGCTGATGTTTTGCATAACCGGATTGCCGCCATGGGTAGACTCACCAGCGATTGGCTCATCCATTAGATGTGGCGTAAGATATCGTGTTTTGCGAGAGGCGCGATCACAATGAAGAGAATTTCCTTCCCAGCAATAGCGGCCGTCTTCATGTTTGTTCTGCTTTCGCCAAGGTCCTTCAGTCAGGCCAGCAAGCCGGTCGCAGAATGGTCGTTCGACGAGACCGAAGGCGCCGTCGCCCATGACTCCGCCGGCGGCATTGATGACACCATCACTGGGAACTTCCGGCGCGTGAACGGCGTGATCGGCCACGGGCTCAGATTTGACGGTACGTCCACCGTGGTGACGCGCGATAGAAAGACCGCGCCGCACTTGACCGCTGGCGTGACGATCGACGCCTGGGTGGCCATCGATGCCTATCCCTGGAACTGGGTGCCGGTCGTCGATCACCGCAGCGAAGAGCAAGCCGGTTATTGGTTTGGAATCGATTCCTTTGGGCACGTTGGAATGAATGTGGCCGTGAATGGCCAATGGTGGACGTTGTTTTCCAAGGCCCAGGTCCCTTTGAAGAAATGGTCCCACGTCGCCGGCTCTTACGATCCAGTCAAGGGAATGGCAATTTATATAGACGGCAAGCCGGTCGGTGATTTGTCGGTACAAGGGCCTCTGACTGTTGCCGAGCGGGAAGACCTGGTGATCGGCACTGTTCGTCAGCCGATGCTCCCCGCGCAATGGATTCATCCCAAGCTTCCGGTGTGGTTTTCGTTCGACGGGATCATGGACGACATTCGTATCTTCGACCACAGTCTCGAGCCGGCGGAAATTGCAAAGGCTTATGCAGACGTTCAAGTTCCCCCGGGCGACGCGCTGCCCTGGGCGGTCTTGCCGGCGGGACCGCCCGGAACCGGGCGCTTCGGTGGTTTCTACACGACGCTCAAATTTGACGACATGTGGGATGCGCCGCGCCGCGCCGCCCCTGACTCGGACGTAGTCGTTCGTTTCGACCAGGCCCCAATCCGGCTTGTGTTCTGGCAAGGAGCCAACTACACGGGCGACTGGGTCAGTGAAAATGGCAAATGGTACACCGATGAATTTGTGGAGACTGGCGGCAAGGTTGATTGTCCCGGGGGCGAGGACTGTGAACCGATGTCCGACAAACAAAACCGCTACTCTCACGTTCGGATTATGGAGAACAGCGATGCTCGTACTGTGGTGCACTGGCGTTACGGGCTCTGCGAGGTGCAAAACTACACCTGCGCCAACCCTGATCCCTCCACGGGATGGACTGACTGGGCCGATGAGTACTTCACCGTCTACCCGGACGGCGTCGCAGTTCGCAAGCAGGTGCTTTGGACGTCTAACTTCGCGCGCTGGCACGAGTTTCAGGAAACCATCATCATCAATGGACCGGGCACCAGGCCGGAGGACAACATCGAACCCGCTGCCCTGACCCTGGGTAATATGAAGGGTGAAACCAAAACGTATTCATGGTCTCCAGCGCCTCCCAAGAAATTCGATGGTCCAGAAAATCCGAATATTCAGGTGGTGAATCTCAAGTCTCAGTGGAAACCGTTCCAGATCGTCTCCCCGGTGAAGTCACGAGCCACCATCTATTCTGGAGAACTCACCTACTCCATGTTTGAGTGGTGGAACCACTGGCCGGTGGCACAGGTGAAATCAAGCGGCATTTCGGCGGTCGCGCCGGACCGTCCGTCGCATTCGTCGCTCTCGCATATCCTGTGGGAACCTTACGCCCAGACCGACAACACGATGACCAAAATCATGCTGGATGGGCTTACTACAAAGTCCGCGGCTGACCTGGTTCCACTGGCAAAATCCTGGCTGTCAGCGCCTGCGATCGAAGTTTCCGGACAAGGATTTCAGAGTGAAGGATACGATCAAACGCAACGCGCTTATGTGTTGAACCGGCAGGCCGCTTCTACTACCGGCGGGTTCCGCGCGGTGCTTAAAGCCAGCCCCGATTCGCCGCTGGTCAATCCGGCAATTGTGATCAAGAATTGGGGCGACGCCGATCCCAAGCTAGTGGTCGATGGGAAAGCAATTCCTCGGGGGCCAAAGTTCAGGTACGGTCACATCAGCAAGTTGGAAGAAACCGATCTCGTGATTTGGGCGAACCTCGAATCGACAAAGCCAACCACATTCGAAATCTCGTCTCCGCGAAAATAGCCGCTTCAATAAGGGGCTTCGACGGACAGTAATCCGATACAAGAGAGGGCCGATGAACCAAAGACGCTGCCGGACAACGGCTATGCGACGAGTCGCAGCCGCCTTTGTTTATGTCTCCATACTCTTGACGCCGCGATATCTTGCGCCGCAAGTTGCCACTTCCGCTACTCGGTCGACTGTCTCTGACGATCCCGCGGTGCTGGATCAACTATGGCAACGCGCTAGCGCCAAATACGACTCCAGACGCGACACACTGTTGAAAGCCGTCGAGCAGCAGGTCGCGAATGGTCCGTACAGGGCAGATTGGAAATCGTTACAGAAATATCAGGTCCCCGACTGGTACAAAGATGCGAAGGTTGGAATTTTTGTGCATTGGGGTCTTTACTCTGTGCCCGCGTTCGGCAGCGAATGGTATCCGCGCGATATGTACCGCCAGGGCTCCAAAGAGTACACGCACCATCTGGCCGTTTATGGACCGCAGTCAAAGTTTGGCTACAAAGATTTCATCCCCATGTTCAAGGCCGAGCGCTTCGATCCCAAGCGATGGGCCCATTTATTCAGCGAGGCGGGCGCGAAGTATGTCGTGCCCGTGTTTGAGCATCACGATGGATTCACGATGTACGACAGCGGTTTGTCGGACTGGACGGCGGTGAAGATGGGGCCGCATCGCGATCTGGCCGGCGATTTAGCGAAAGCGGTCCGTGAGGCAGGCTTGCATCTGGGCGCATCGTCGCACCGGGTAGAGCATAACTTTTTTCTCGATGAAGGCCGCAAGATCGATTCGGACGTGAACGATCCAGCCTACGCAGCTTTTTACGGCCCCGCCCACCTGCGAATGGAAGAAGAGCGGCATTCAATGTTGGAGGACTGGACCTACGTCAGTGACGCATATCTGAACGATTGGCTTGCCCGCAATGCCGAAATCGTCGAAAAATATAAGCCCGAACTGATGTGGTTTGACTGGTGGGTCGGGCAGCCGGACGTGCGAAAGCATCTCCTGGAGTTTGCCGCTTTTTACTACAACCAGGCAGCGAGTCGAGGAGAGGTTGGCGTAATCAATTACAAGTACAGTGCCATGGAAAAGCAGTCCGCGGTTCTCGATATCGAAAGGGGCCAGTTGAATGACATTCGAGATTCCTATTGGCAGACCGACACGTCCGTCAGCAACGATTCCTGGGGCTACATTGAAAATGATCACTTCAAGACGCCTGAGTTCCTGGTGCATCAGCTCATCGATATCGTCAGCAAGAACGGCAATCTGCTGGTGAATGTCGGCCCGCGCTCCGACGGAACAATTCCCGACGAGGTGCAGCGCGTCCTGTTAGACATCGGTTCGTGGCTAAAGGTAAATGGTGAAGCAATTTATGGCACCCGCCCGTGGAAGTTGTATGGGGAGGGTCCGACGAAAATCGTCGAAGGCGCGTTCCACGACACTGCTGCGTCTCCCTTCACGGAACACGACTTTCGTTTCACCCGCAAAGGTGACAGTGTGTATGCGATCGAGCTGGCATGGCCCACCACCGGAGAAGCTGTAATTCGGGCCTTGGGCAGCACAGACCTTGCCGGCCAGAAGATCACTGCCGTTTCCCTGGTTGGATACGGATCGGCTGTGCACTATGAGCAGCGGACGGATGCCTTGCACATCCAGGTGCCGGACCAAGCACCCGGAAAATACGCCTACTGTTTCAAGATCATTCTGGCCAATAAATCCTGAGCTTTGACTTATGACCATTGAGTCGAGGGTGACACGGATCCTTTCTTACGTAACACGATTCGCTCGGTGGAATGCATCGGTATTGGTCTTCGTCTCGGTCTCGGGCCAAGCTCTACTGTTCGGGCAAAATTCTGGGGCCGCGCCATCAAAAGCGGCAGATGGCACTGCGGTGTTGGACCGCTCTAGGCGAACCAGGTCTCGTTGAGATCAGCCTTAAGCTCGGCCACACGGGCCGCAGCCGCGCTTTCGTGAATAATACCGGCCCACTCGGATATCAGATCGAGCAGCATCAAGCGTTGCCCATTGCTCATTGGTGAAGCCTTCAAACCCTCGGGCTGGATCGTCTTGCCGTCCTGTCCGGGCCCGAGCACAAGATCGGCTAGCTTGTAGCTCAGAGATGCCTGTTTCTTTTGAGGTCTCGTCGAGAGCGTTGAGCAAAGCCAAAGTCTTGTCGCCCTCCTGACCGAGAGGCCGCACGGTTTTTCCGTTGCTGGTGTAGAGAGCAGGTTGAGCGCCGGTCAGGGTTGGCGTGAGAACACCACGTTCGCCTGCGATGGTGATGTTGAGCGCTAAATGGTGGCCGCCAAACTGCAACATCCAGGGATCCTTTTCAGAAGGCTTTCCCAAAATCGAAATGTAGTAAAGATCTTTGCCGAAGATCGGTTTGTTTCCCTCGATCTTGAGAACCTCGTCGCCTTCCATAATTTGCTCAACTTTCTCAAAACCCTTTCGACTGAGCGCGGACGAGACCAGAGCCAGAGCGGCAGAACGCTGAGCGGTATTCAGTTCTTTGAGGCTGAGGCCGGCCCGGGGAACGAACGTCCCAGAGGAAATTGGCTGTCGGCCAATCCCTCAGTATGTGCTGATGTGGCTCTTCCGCGGAGCAACGTGATCGATGGGATCAAAAAAGAACCGGTTCGAACTATCGTGCCTTTCTTCGACGCGTAACAATAAGCCTCTGCAGCGGCAGCGAGTCGTAACGAGACCAGAGGCCAGGACGTTCCCACCGGTGTCATATTGCGGCAGGAGATTTGATGCCTCTTGCAGCACCCGGAATTCTGAATGTCCAGGCATGCAGGCAAGGCAGCTTGTCGATGCTGAGTTGGGGCACCGTGATATGCAAGTCCGCGCCCTGGATGCGCCATTGGATCGAGTCGCTGCATCCTAGCATTGTGATGACGGCCCCGCTTTCAGGGAGGGTGTCCTTTAGAACAAGCTCCTTGCCCGGCCAGTCAAGACAAATGGCATAGAGGGTCGCTTCCATGGCTGTATATCGTACGCCGGTGCCGTTGTAATCGAGCTTGACCTGGTAGCCTTCCTCTTTGTTTTTCCTCTCTTCTTGCTCCGGGGGGCTGCTCTCCAGTCTCCGCGTGCGATAAATGGCCTCGCCATTCACTTCGAGCCACCTTCCAATGTCCACAAGCCGCTGCTGCATGATTACTGGAATTCGGCCGTCCCCGGTGGGTCCGACGTCCAGGGCTAGATTGCCCCCCTTGCTCACCACTTCGACAAGAAGGTGAACTAGCTCTTTCGAGCTCTTGTAGTCATCCACATCTTCCACGCGGTTGTAACCGAATGATTTGCCTATACCGCGACCCTCCTCCCATGGTTTGTTAGCCTTCAGGCCTGCCCAGAAATGCCCATACTCTCCTACTGCGTAGTCGCCCACGTTCCTTTCTGTCCAGAGGTCACCCCACCGGTCATTCACCACGACTTTGTCGCGGATTGGCGATTCGTAGTATACCCAGGCAAGCAACTCCTTCACTTTCAGTTGATCGCTGGGAACCCAGTTACCATCGCCCCAAAGGATGTCCGGCTTGTACTGCGTTACGAGCTCCTTCACCTGGGGAGTCATATACTTCTCACTGTAGGCCAGGCCATCCACGCAATGCTTGAGGTCCGCACTGTTGTCCATCTCCAGCGGGTTAAACCACTCACAGAGGGAGAAGTAGGCGCCAAATCGCATTCCCTTCTGCCGGACGGCTTTCTGTATATCGCCGACCACGTCGCGTTTAGGGCCTGTGGCACCGGCATTCCAGTCCTTTGGCCAGCTATAGGTCGTCGGCCACATGCAGAAACCATCGTGAAATTTGGTCGAAAACACGACGTACTTGGCTCCCGCCCTGGCAAACAGGTCTGCCCACTGGTCAGGGTTGAAGAGCTCAGCTTTGAGCAACTTACCGAAGTCCCAGTACGTCACCTGGTCTCCGAACATTTCCCTGACGAACGGATCGTTCACCCATCCGTTCTTCGGATTCCCAATCCATTCGGCGTAGCCTTTCTTGGGGTTATATGCGGGAACGGAATAAGGACCCCATTGAACAAAAATGCCGAATTTCGCGTCGGGGAACCATGCGGGAGTCGGCCGTTTCGCGAGGGACTCCCACGTTGCTTCATAGTTCTTGCCCGCGGCCTGGCTAGTGCCGCCGACAGGAGCGTCCCCCGGGGTAGACAAAGCCCTAGCCTTAGTTCGTTGTTCTTGGCTGTTCTCGGCCAATCCCGGTAAGGGGGAGGTGAGCGCTTGCGATGCCAGGGCAGTTGCAATTGCACCCTTGAAAAATCCACGCCTTGTTTGAGTCATACATCTTCCAGGGGTTTCGACATGTTTCTGGAGATCCAGCGGTTGCTGCGAAGAGCAACCGCTCGATCTCATGAGGGATCAGAAATTAAGCCGAAGACTCAGTTGCAACTGTCGCGGAGTGGTCGCGAGGGTAGTGATCTGACCGAAGGTTGGATTGCTCATATCCACGTCTGGAACACCGTAATTCATCATATTGAACACATTGAATGCCTCGGCCCTGAACTCAAGGTTCATTCCTTCCCGGATTCGTATCGACTTAGCCAGGGTGAAGTCGGTCTCAAAGACGGGTGCGCTCCGGAATACGTTTCGGCCCAAATCTCCGTACGCGAACTGAGGAATACCGAAGGCCGCAGAATTGACCCACTCGTGGACGGTACGATGCGCAGGAGTAGGGTCACCGATAAGATTAGGTCGCAAATACGAATCAAACCTTCCCACGTTGGCCAAGTCCCCGTCGATGTACGGATTCCACGGCGCCCCCGAATGAATCGCCTGGATAACATCGGTCCGCCAGTTGCCGAGCACCCAAGAAAGTGGCCCGCTGGGGAGCCACCGTTTTCCTCTCCCAACGGGCAATTCATAGCTGCCACTGACCACGAGATTCTGAGGTACGTTGTAGCTAGAAACGCTGCGGTTGGACTTCATGTCGTACTCATTCTGAATGGACGACGTGCCGCTGGCACCATTTTCAGAGCCAAACCAGCCGCTGGCACCGTTATCAATCGATTTCGACCAGGTATAGGCAACGAGTAGCATCAGTCCCCGTCTGAAGCGCCGATTTAGTTCAACCTGCAGTGAGTTGTAGTTGGCGCGGCCAGTGTTAAAGCTATAGGGAAACGGGGCTCCGACGTATGGGAACGGGCGCAAAGCATTCACCTGATCAGCTGACCCGGGTCCAGGCGTGGTAGCAGCGTTAGCCAGATAGCCGTAGTCCAATCTCCGAGTGACACTTCCGCTATAGGCCGCTGAGAGCGTGAGGTCTGGTGTGAACTGGCGCTGGAGTTGTACGTGGTACTGAATCGAGTAAGGGGGTTTCTTGTTGGGATCAAAAGGAAAGCCGCCGAAGGCTATCGAGTTCCAGGGGCCGGTGGGATCCGGCCCAAAATCGAGTCCCTGTGCCTGAGCAGCGTCAATCGTGGTTACCGGCTGTCCTATCTGGTTGAAGGTGGCGCCCCCGAAATTGTTATTCGGCCACAGCGCCTGGATATTGTTGTTCTCCTGAGTGATCCCCGAGAACACGTCGTAAGTCAGTCCGGCCCCTGCCCGCAGCAACGTCTTGGGCGTAAACTCCCAGGCAAATCCCACGCGCGGCTCAAAATTCTTCCGGTGAGTCGCTTTAATGTTTGGACGTGGTGCAAGAATGATGTGATTGCCTCCAGGAAGGGCCGACAAGTCTCCCCCCGGGATACACGGCGGAATTGCAGGCGTTCCACACGCCGCGGGCAGCGCTTTGCCACCTATCCAGTAATCTCCTGTGGCAAAATTGAAGTCGCCGGCCGTGACCTTGATGTAGTTCGGCGGGTCGACAAATTCCCAGCGCAGCGAGTAGTTCACTGTCAGGTTCCGCTTCACTTTCCACTCGTCCTGACCATAAAAGCCCCAGGTGTTGTACGTCTGGTTGTAATACTGGGTCGAACCGAACGTGTCACTCGGAACTCCGAGCAAGGCGGAAGCGAGGCCGATCCCTGATAGCACTCCACCAGTCTGTTCTGGATCGGCGGTCTGGTCGGTTCCGAAATCCGCTCCGGCGTAGGGATCGGACCCCCACCAGTGCTGGCGGAAGAACAGATATCCGAACTTCATTTGGTGATTCTTTATTAACCAGCTGAAATCCGGAGCAAACTGGTAATTCCGCTCCGAAGCGATACTGTTCGGGTCACCTTCAATTCCGGTCGGCCCGAGGCCATCAACGTTCAGATTGATCTGGCCTCCGTATCTGTTGATCTGAGTCCACCCCAGGTCGGACCACTGCGATGCGGACAACGGATGTTCCGGATTCCGGGTCCAAGGAGTACCTGTCGTTGCCAGGCGCGTCGTGAGAAAAATATTAGGGCTGAACGTCTGATCCCAGCCCAGAGCTAGTTGATTGGGCCAGTGATAGTCGAAGCCGCCGTTCTTGAGGGTGTCGGCCGTGAGGTCCCATTGACTAAAATGATTCACCCGGAAGAACAGGCGCGTCTTTGACGCGGCTTGATAATCAATTCTGCCCTCAAAAGCATTGGCATTGTTTACGTTCGGCCGGTTATTGATCACATTGTTGAAGCCATTGTCGAAGGATTCAATGGGTATATTCGGCTGGTCGTACAAGGTCTTCATCGTGTTCAACATCATTTGATTGATGCGATCACTCGGAATAATATTCCCATGAAACGGGTCACGGATGAAGTTTCCGGGGTTCAACGGGTCCTCGCGGGTGGTGGCAGGATCGTAAATTTGAACGGGCCAGGCGGAAAAATCTCCACCGAGTTCCGCCGTTGTGGGGACGTGATAGAGCGATTTTGCCGCTGCCGAATACCGCCAGGCATCATAACTGAAGAAAAAGAAAAGCTTGTTCTTGCCATTGTAGAGTTTAGGGATGTACACGGGTCCACCCAGAGTAGCGCCGAATTGGTTCTGTCGAAATGTCGCAGGAGGAATGGGGACGATGTTTCCTGCACTGTCGGTGCTTATATCGGTAAAAGGATCCCGTGCGTCGAAAATCTGGTTGCGCAGGTACTCGAACGCCGATCCGTGAAGCGTGTTGGTCCCGGACTTCGTCGCGAGATTGACCGTGCCGCCCATGACCAAGCCATATTCACCTTTAGCCTTGTGTGTATCAACACTGAATTCTTGAATCGCATCGAGGCTGGGCAGAATACTGTAACCGGCGGTCTCGCCTTCGGTGTTGATAATGCCATCTATCAAATACAGATTGCTTCGACTCCATTGCCCATCAACGCTTGGCTTGATCCAGGCGGAGCCAGGGAGAGCGACCGTGCTGCCCCATTCTTGCGAGGTGTTCACTGGTGAGACGCCGGGAACCAGCATTGTCATTTCAGTGAAGTTCCTGCCATTGATCGGCAAGTTCTCGACGGCCTCCCTTCCTATGACCGTGCCCAATTCAGATGTGGAGGCTTGGAGCAAGGGAGCTTCGCCCAATACTTGCACCGTTTCCGAAACTTGCCCCACAGAAAGAGTCATATTCAACGTGACAGTCCCATTGACAGCTACCCTGAAGGCAGCTACCGAGGACGCCCTGAAACCGGGTTTTTCTGCCTTGAGACTGTAAAGACTCGGTGCCACATTCACGAAAGCGTAGACTCCGCTTGCGTTCGTTACGGCGGTAGTCACAATCCCGGTGGCCGGATTGGTGAGAGTCAGTGTGGCGCTCGGAATTGCGGCGCCTGTGGAGTCTGTGACAGCGCCATTGACTCCGCCCGTCGGCGTCTGACCAAAGCCCAGAGAAGCGGAGATGAACAGAGCGAGGACGAGAGCCACCGAAGCTGTTGTTAGACGCTCCATAAGAACCCCTCCCAGAACGATCATTGGTTGGACTAAGTGGTTGGACCAATCCAACTGGGACTTCTTACCTCACAGTTTCCATGATTGTCAAGAGAATTTGCGTTGGACGTGGAATATCGTCCTTAACCCAAGTTCGTCACTAAGGGGCCAAAAAGAGGGTTAAGTGCTTTGAAATCAGTTCAGGCTACAACAAAGTCTGCACTACATTTTTGAATCTGGATCGGGTCCAGTCGTTCCGGCAGCCGCAGTTGGAGCTGGTGAAAAATCCTCTGCTGGTCCTCATCCAGCTTGCTGATGCGGCGCAACCAAATTTCTTTACCTTCTACCGTGGGCAGTACGATATCCACGCTGTGCAACTCGGATAATCGCTTTAAGGCTTTGGCCGGCGAATACTCCGAGGCACTCCGCTTCAGAAGATGCTTCAGCGTCACCAGCAGGGCGTAGCCGAGAAAGGCCACCAGCACGTGGGCTTTCACTCGCTTTTCCAGTTGATGAAACAGCGGCCGGATCGCCAGCTCACTCTTGAGCGTGCGAAATGCGGCTTCCACTTCCGTCAGCTGTATGTATTTTTTCCAAAGGTCGTTACGCACGCCTGGTGTGGCGGCAGAAGCCGGAGCAACAACAATGGCTGGAGGCGCGCGAAGGCGCGTATCTGTTACGCACAAATGCCCGCAAGGAGAATGATGGCGATGTCTAAGGGTGAGGCCTGAGGCCACGGTTCAAGGCGGAGCCAGGCTTGATAAATAAATGGTCGAACCACGTCCAGTGGCTGTCTTGCTGGCTGCAGAGTGCGCCCATGTCAAGTGTTTGTTGTAATAAATCAGCGTTGACAGGCATCAACACCACATCCTAGCATAGTGGTCCTCAAGGATAGTTGGTACACCCAATTGTGATCAGCATTGAATACTCTCAACGGGCAAGGATATTACGCATAATGAGCAATTCGCATCTCCGTATGTTGAGGGCGGTATTTCCAATCTTGCTGCTGGCCGGACTGGCAGTCGGGCAGCAAAACGGTCCTGTGGCCCGGTGGGAGTTCGATCAGTCAAGCGGAGCCAAAACCAGGGACCCCATCAGCGGCGTCGAGGACAGCGTGAGTGGATACTGCGCATATGCTCGGAGCGTGTCTGGTAGCGCGCTGTAGTTCGACGGATACACAACAGGTGTCACACGACTCGCAAAGCAGGTCCCAGCAATGGGGAGCGTACGACGCCGAACCGATGTCTGACAAACAGACGCGTTACTCACGGGTGAATATTATGGAAAGCAGTCCGCCCGCGCGCTTGTGCACTGGCGCTATGCGCTGGCCGACGTTCTGTATCGTGGCGCACATCAGGACCCGCTCACCGGGTGGTTCGGACTGGGCTGACCAGTATTACACGGTTTATCCTGACGGAGTTGCCGGAAGAAAACAAGTCTTGCACCATAGTGACCGCGTGCAGCCGCCGGACATGTGGCACGAGTGGCAGGAGACCATAATTGTGAATGGTCCGGGCACGCGCCCTGAGGATAATGTCCAGAATGACGCGCTCACTCTGGCAAACATGTCGGGGCTTCTCCGCAACTGCAGTTGAAACTGCAAGCCTCCGACGATTCTCCAATTTTCAATCCCGCCCTCGTGGTGAAGAATTGGAATGCCGATCCGGCGCTGGGTCACAGTTGATGGTCGTGCGGTGCCAGCAGGAACTGTCCGGGTCGGGACGATACGCAACCTGGACGGCATCGACCTGGCGGTCTTTGTGCAGCAGCAGACGACGAAGCCGATGGAGATTACTTTGACAGTTCCAAACTCCCGCACTCAGTCGCCGTAGGCCGATTGAGTTTCACATTTAACTGTCGGGTCGGGGGGATACTGTACCGCGGTGAAAATTCAAAGGGAGGGCAAGATAGGTGATCTTATGCGTCGTGCGGGATCCGGCGAGCTCCAGGCAGCCCCCGAAGGAAGCTCTCGAAAGGCCCTGAAGTTCGCACCGATGGCCCTCTATTAATGATGGCTCTCCGCTATTAACAAAAACGGGGTGGGGATGGCTCGGTGAGGGCCAGTAAGCATAGAGCTCTCGCAATAGGCTGCATTTTTTCGGCCTCCGGGCCTGCGTTGGCAGGGGATTTCGAATCACCTAACAGCGTAATGCTAAGCGTTTCAGGAGCACCCTGCTTTGGGCAATGACCGAAGGTCGAGCCAGGACCGGATGCCCTCGCGCCGCGAATTCTTGAGGTGGTGCAGCGGCGTACCAGCCCTCTGGCTACCCGCAAGTTTCACCGCGGCGCCTCTAGTGGTTGGCCAGGAACCAAACCCCCAACAGCAGCGCACGCTGTCCACCCCACTGGACTATCGCCTTACACCTCGATACCCCGCGGGGGCGCCGCTCGATGACGTGATGCGGAAAGTTCACTCGGAGCTGGACAGCTTTCCCACGGAGAAGTACGCGGAAGAGATTGAAGCTATTCTTGCTCGCTGGGGCGAGGCTCTACGCCAGTCTCCCCCTGATTTTGAGCCACTTGAAAGTTCACTCTCGCCAGACATAATGGCCTCTCCCGTGGTAGCCTCTGACGTCAAGGAGATCCGTTCGGGCCCCCCGCTTGAGGTTTGTCGGCTTCTGTTTCCAAGCGCTCAAAGCCTGCGTCACAACTCACTCGTCGTGCAACTCCGCACGCTGTTGGATCCTTCAAGCCGACTTCTGGTGGCAGAATTCACGATACCCTCCCTCTCTGTGATTTCTTCGTCGCTCCTCATCGCCCAGACGCGAGTGTTTTACAACTGGGTTTTGACAGGATCGGATTTCCACCGCGAAGAGCGGCTCGGGGAATGGGCTATCAAATGGGGCCAGCAGCCCGGCGGCGAGTGGCGGGTACTGGAATGGCAAGTGCTCGGAGAACGGCGCTGCCGCACGCCGAGTGCGGCGTTTGTGGACATCACCTCGCAAGCGTTCGATAGCAACGCGTCGTACAGCGGGCAGCTTCTCCGTGGAACCGACTACTGGCGGACGGTCCTCGACGGTGCGTCGGGCATCGACGTCTATGGAAGTGTCGGCGTCACCTGCGGGGATATCGACAACAATGGGTTTGATGATCTCTACGTGTGCCAGCCGTCTGGGCTCCCCAACCGGCTCTACCGCAATCGGGGCGATGGGACGTTCGAGGACATCACGGAAGCGGCTGGTGTCGGCGTGCTCGACGCTACCCCTTGCGCGCTGTTTGCTGACGTGGACAACGACGGTTATCAGGACCTCCTCGTGGTGCGAGTAACCGGGCCTCTGCTCTTTCTCAACCAGCGAAATGGAACCTTCCGGCTCAAACCTGATGCCTTTCGGTTCGCGGACGAACCTCTAGGTACATTTACAGGTGCCGCATTCGCAGACTACGACCGCGATGGATGGCTCGATGTGTACTTTTGTCTTTACAGCTACTACCAAGGCCTCACTCAAAATCAATACCCGATGCCCTACTACAATGCGCAAAATGGACCGCCCAATTTCCTGTTCCGCAATAACCGCGATAACACTTTCACTGACGTAACCGTTCGAACCGGTCTTGACCAGAACAACAACCGCTACAGTTTTGATTGCCACTGGGCCGACTACGATAACGACGGCTGGCCTGACCTTTACGTCGTGAATGACTTCGGGAAGAACAACCTGTATCACAACAACGGCGACGGAACTTTCACCGATGTAGCCGATAACGCCGGAGTTTCAGATATCGGGCCTGGGATGAGCGCGTGCTGGTTCGACTACGACAATGACGGCTGGCTCGATCTCTACATCTCTAATATGTGGGAGGCGCCAGGTCTGCGTCTCACCTCGCAGGAAGCCTTTTCCAGGCAAATGCCGCGCGACATCCTCGCGCTTTATCGCCGATTTGCCCAGGGCAATTCGCTATACCGGAACCTCAAGAATGGAAACTTCGAGGATCGCAGCGTGTCTGCAGGGACTGAGCAGAGCGGCTGGTCGTGGTCGAATCATGCCTGGGATTTCGACCATGATGGTTACCCGGACCTGTACATCGCCAACGGCCTGATCTCCGGCCCCCGTAAGCAGGACCTGGCGAGCTTCTACTGGCGTCAAGCGGTTGCGCAGTCGTACCCTACTGACCGTCCTGCAGCGTACCAGAGGGGTTGGAACGCGATCAACGAATTGACCCGTTCCGACGGCACTTGGGGAGGTTATCAGAGAAACGTCTTTTACCTGAACAACCATGATGGGACGTTTACCTCCTGCGCGGGAGCACTGGGACTGGACTTTATCGACGACAGCCAAGCCTTTGCCCTCGCTGACTACGACCACGATGGGCGGCTTGAAGCCTTCCTGACGAATCGCACTGGACCACAGCTCCGGCTTCTACGCTGTGAAATGCAGGATCTCGGGTACTCTATCGCTTTTCGCCTGCGCGGCACCAAGAGCAACCGGGATGCGATCGGGGCGGTCATAAGCTTGGAAACGGAACCAGGAATTCAGACCAGGTTTCTGCAAGCGGGCACAGGGTTTTGCTCACAACATTCGAAGGAGATTTTTTTTGGACTGGGAAAAGGCGGCGTTCCGGTTCACGCGCGGATCCGCTGGCCCAATGGGCTACTTCAGGAATTTCGAGGCCTGCCGGTGAATCACCGGATCGAAATTGAAGAGGGGGCCGAGCACTTCCACGCCGAACCCTTTCGGGCGCTTTCGGGGCGATCTTCGCTTCGTCCCAAGCCTCAGCAGAATTTGCTCTCGCCAACAACATGCGAAACCTGGTTGCTCGACCCGGTGGCTGCTCCCGACTTCGAACTGCCGGATCCCATGGGCCACAAACACACTCTCGCTGAGTTCCAAGGGCGTCGGGTTTTGTTAAGTTTCTGGGCCTTGGAAAGTCCTGCCAGCCTGAAGGTCCTGGAGACCTTCGAACGGCAGCAGGTCAGGTGGGCGGACGCCGGACTTCACTTCATCGCTGTGAACGTCGACGAGCCGATGGCGGCGGACGAGGTCCGGGCTTTCGTCCGGGAAAAGGAGTTCTCGTTCATCACCGTGCTTGGTTCGGTGGACATGGCGGGTATCTACAATGTTCTTTACCGTTATATGTTCGCCCGGCGGAGGGACTTGGGAATCCCGACATCTTTCCTGATTGACGTAAAAGGGGACATTGTCAAAGTCTACCAGGGGACCCTCAGCCCGGACCGCGTCTCGGACGACTTGTACCACATTCCAAAGTCCCTGGAAGAGCGAGTACGCATGGGATTGCCATTTCAAGGCATTTCTCCCGAGCGAGGATTTCGTCGCGACAACCTGGCTTATGGGATGGCGTTCTACCAGAGAGGTTACCTGGACCAAGCCCTTAAGCTATTCCAGCTCGCAGTGCGCGACAACCCTGACGACGCCGCGACTCAATACAACCTTGGAACGTTGTATCTAATGAAGGGAATGCCCGACGCAGCTCGCGAGCCACTGCAGCGAGCACTTCAAATCCGACCCAACTACTCTGAGGCCAACATTAACTTGGGAATCATTGCGGCGCAGGCGGGGCAGCCGAAGGAAGCCCAGCATTATTTCGAGGGCGTGATTCGTCAAAACCCCAATGACGCAGGCGCACTGATGAGTCTTGGAACCCTGTATCGGCTGCAAGGCCGGTTCGCGGAGGCGCAGGGGCCCCTCGAGCAGGCTCTTCGATCCGATCCGGAGAATCCAAAAGCAAACTACGAACTGGGGTTGCTCTTTGCCCAAAAAGGAAATATTGAGCGAGCCCAACAATTACTCCAAGCAGCGTTGAAATTGCGCCCAGATTTCCCCGAAGCTCTCAACAACATGGGGATTGTTTACTGGCGAACCCAGGATCTGGAAAATGCTATTAGAGCATTTCAAGAATGCATTCGAGTATCACCCGATTTCGACGAACCCTACCTGAACCTCGCCAAGCTCTACGTTGCCACGGGTAAGCGAACCCTCGCTCGGGAGATCCTTCAACAACTCCTGGCACGAGTCCCGGGAAATTCCCTTGCGCGCAAAGCGCTCGAGGAATTGAAGCCGTAACTCGTTGCTCCGCCTCGGTGATTTACCGCTCGGGACCTAGGTGCGCATCTCTATGAAAACCTGTCCGCTGTGCGAAACCGCTTATCCTAATTAAGATCAAAAAGCCAAAGGTGCGAAACCAGGGATCCACTCCTGCTAGACTCCCCAAGCGGCTTCAAGTTTGGGAGGCGCATTGCGGTAAATAAGCTCATTCTCAAGTCTTCATGCAAGGTCTAGGTGGTCGAAAGTGCAATCTTCTCAAGGGAGCGACGCTACGTGGATCGTCGGAAATTCATAATCTCATCGGCGTGTTTTGCTGGTCTGGGACGCAGGGAATACGCACCGGCTCAGAACCGGATGGAATAAAACCCTATCGCGTTCTTTTCCAAGATTGCATGTTGTTCATCGCCCGAAAGCCGGGCAATGTAGTCAGTTTCTAAGTTAATCACAGCGGTATAGTCTGCCGCCAAAGTGCACACCGGCCAATCCGAGCCGATCATGAGTCGATGCGGGCCAAATGCGTTAAGTACAACATCGAGGTAGGGCTCGAAATCCTGCGCTTCCCATGAATTCCACTTGGCTTCTGTTACGAGCCCCGAAATTTTGCAAGAAACATTGGCAAAACTTGCCAGTCGTTTGAGGTCACGTGCCCATGGCTCCATTTCTTTGGCTCGAACCGGAGGTTTGGCAATGTGGTCCAGCACGAAAAGTTGGTCGGGAAATCGCTTCACCACATCGCATGCTATGGGAAGATGCCGAGGGAACAGGAGCAGGTCGTAAGTGAGCCCAAATCGCTTCAGCTGGCTCAACCCATGAAGGAAACTCTCCCGTAACATAAACTTGTCATCCGCTTCGTCGTGGACGACATGTCTGACTCCGCGGAATTTCGGGTGCTGAGCAAGCTGCTCAAGTTGCTCCACAACGCGCTCGCTAGTGAGATCTACCCAGCCCACTACTGCGCGGATGAAAGAATATTCGTCCGCGAGTTGCAGAAGCCAAGTACTCTCTTCGAGAGATTGTCGAGCTTGTACTGCGACGGTAGCACTGATACCAGCGGCGTTGATAAGCGGCAACAAGTCCGTCGGCAGGTGATCCTTACGGAGCTTGTCCATGCCGGTGCCCATCCACACGTAATCTCGAACGTTATATTTCCAAAAATGCTGGTGCGTATCGATTTTCATCGTAGCCACAATTCCCAACTCGGCTAGGCGGTTTGTCCTTCCGAAGAGAATCCGCGTAACGCGAAAGGTTCCCAAGTTACGTTTGTGTTTCTGAGCGAATACTCGACCTCAGGCGTCAGCGGAAGATGTAGTACAGAACAGCCACCGTCACTGCGAGGACCGTTGCGATTAAGCGCGGGTCTCGCAAGCCTTTAAACGGTTCCTGAGTGACAGCGGACAGGGGGTGATCCCAGGTAAAGCCATCCACCGATTCGTGCGGAGGTGCCGGCGTGAGGAGGGTGACCACAACGTAGACGACGCTGCAAATACAAAACATCCACCAGGCCTGCATCATGAACGGAATACCCCAGCGGTGAGTAACGATCTTCTCCGTGCCGAACGCAGGGAGGTCCAGGATGAACGCGATCGCTCCCATCGCAAAGCCGCAAATCAGCGTGTAGAGGGAAGCTTGCTTGGTGCCTCGCCGCCACAGCACACCCCAGAGAAAAACGACGGTGATCGGAGGTGCCAAGTCAGCCGCGATGGCATTGATCGCTTCAAAGATGCTCGAGTATCGCCCCCCTTGGGTTGACCAAGCCATAGCCAGCAGCATGACGACAACGGAACTGATTCGGCCGATTGTCACCTGCGCGCGATCGGATGTGCCCGGTCGTAGCCGAGCCACTATGTCAACCGCCACCAGGGTTCCGATGCTGTTGAGAGCGGCTGCGACGGCGCTCATTAGGGCTGCTAAGACTGCCGCAGTGATCACCCCCCGCACTCCTGTCGGGATCAATTGCTCAATGAGCACCGGCAGCGCCTGGTTGCTCTCGCTCCCGATGATGTTATGAAACAGTACGTATGCGATGACGCCAGGCAGCACGAGCAGAAAAACAGGCAGGATCTTTAGGAATCCCGCAAAGAGGGGGCCCAATTGTGCATCTTCTGAGCTGCGCGCTCCTAACACTCTCTGAACAATCGTTTGGTCTGTGCACCAATACCAGATGCCGAGAATCGGGTAACCAAGCAGCACGGCATACCAGCTAAGACCAGCCGAGTCGTGCGAGTGCAGCATCGATAATTGTTCCGGCTTCGCAGCAGCCCTGAACTGCTCTAAGGAATGGATACCGTGGCCGGACAATGCGGCCAGCGAGAACGCCAAAATCAATAGCGCTCCCAGTATCAGGATCACAGTATTGACAGTCTCGGTGATGACCACGGCTCGTAGCCCCCCGAGCACGGTATAAATCGCGACGACTGCGGAAATAATCACGATCGACGTGACGACGTTAATACCGAAAAAGCGGTGGAAAACGGCAGCTCCGGCGTACAAACTCATCCCAATGTGGATGAACAGGGCTGCGACAATTGCCATGAAGGCCAAGAATGAGCGCGACGCGGGACTATACCGGCGCTCCAGAAATTCCGGTAAAGTTGCTATACGGGTTCGAAAATAGAACGGCGCAAAAACGAGCGATAGCAGGATTAGCGTGTACGATGCCATCCATTCGAAGTTCCCCCAAACAAGACCTTCATTGTAACCAGACGCCGTAAGTCCAACCAGGTGGATGGTCGAAATGTTGGAAGCAAACAGAGCCGCACCGACTAATGGCCATGACAGCGATCGTCCGGCGAGAAAAAAAACGTTGCCCGTGATTTTGATCCGACGCACTGACAGCAGGCCAATGGTCAATATGCCAGACATGTACAGCAGAATAATCGCGACGTCGAGCGCAGGGATTGTAAGGGTAGGTTGCACGGCGTAGCTCATTCGTAAGATCCAGTGCGAGCAGTTGATGGGTGCACGTTACCTGCTCGTTTGTGTCGTAGGAGGCATGCGATCGGTGTACGCAGTCGTTTGGTCATATGGTCTTTGCATCCGCTGAGCTATTTGACGCGAGGAGTTCGGCAGAAAACTCGCTCTACGCCTGAGATTCTGCACAAAAAAACATGCTTGCCGCTGCTCCTAAAGTCTTGTGAGCCATTGCCGCACAAATCTTGGGTCGCACAGTGCGGTGACCAGTCCAATCGATGGCACCGCGCATCGCTTCACGGCGTTTGGATGGGCCAATACGACCGCGAACTTTACCACTCATGAATTCTGAATGTCAAGATTTCCGCATTGCGAAGATCCTACTCGGCCCTTTGAATCAGTGTTCTGCTAAGAAATCTCAAGAGTAGTCTCTGACGTGAGCCCACCAGTATGGCTTGACCGAGGATGGATGGTGTTCTACAATTCACCGCGGCGTATGGCTGGACCAATATCGACAACTCTCCGACTAGCCGCACTTCGAGGAGTCCTTTTATGAGAAGAATTCGGCTGAATGCTCCGGGCGAGTTTGTCGACCTCACCGTTCCACGCCCAGTGCCTTCCAGTGGACAAGTCCTGGTTCGAGTTCATCGAGTCGGGGTTTGTGGAAGCGATTTCCATGCTCTTGCTGGAAGACACCCAATATACACCTACCCACGTGTCCTGGGACACGAGCTTGCCGGCGAAATCGTGGAAGTGCCCGAGAATAAGCGAGGACTCCGCCCGGGCGATCGATGCGCGATCGAACCGTACATCAGTTGCGGCCAATGCCGCACCTGCAAAATGGGAAGAACGAACTGTTGCGAACAGCTTCAGCTTCTCGGTGTACATGTCGATGGCGGCATGCAGGGCTTTTTAGGGGTCCCGATTGAGCTATTGCACAAATCAGAACTGCTGTCGCTTGATCAACTCGCTCTGGTCGAGACCTTGGGAATTGGGGCTCATGCCGTAAACAGAAGCCAATTGCGGGCGGGTGAAGAGGTGCTGGTGGTCGGAGCCGGCCCCATCGGACTGGCGGTGTGTCAGTTCGCCGCCGCCATCGGGGCGAAAGTGGCAGTCATAGAAACCAACGATTGGCGCAGACACTTTGCACACAAATTGGGTGTGGAAGCCTTACCTACGCCAGATGGACGACTAGCTGACGTGGTATTGGATGCTACGGGGAGCGCGGCCGTCATGGCAGACAGTCTGAACCATGTAGCTCCTGGAGGACGGCTTGTTTTCGTGGGCTTAACGCGTGATCCGGTACGCATTGATGACGCGCTGCTACATCGGCGCGAAATCACGATTTATGCGAGCCGGAACAGTTGCGGACAATTCCCACCTATTATCCGCATGCTTGAAGAAAATAAGATTAATACCGAGCCCTGGATTACCGATCGGATCAGCCTTGACGAAGTGCCTGCGCGCTTCAAAGAGCTCTCCGAAAAAGTTGGGATGATGAAAGCGGTCGTGGAAGTTCGAGATAGCGATGGATAGCAGGCAAGCCGTATTCGAGCTCCAAGTGGGCTCGCCAGTCCCCGGACGCATTAGCACGATGCTGTCCAGCGTCGAGTACCACGAAATAAAAAGCAGTGCGGTTGTGAAACAAACGCTCGACCTCATGGCGCGCTCGACTCGTCATTGTGCGCTGAATCTCGATGTCAAGGCGTGAGTTTTTATGGAACGCAATATTCTTGGACGGACCGGGATGAAGGTCTCCCGGCTGAGCTTCGGAGCCTCCTCTCTTGGTGGCGTTTTCCGTTCTGTCGATGAAAAGGAAGCCATCAAGGCGGTGCATGTGGCACTGGAATGCGGGATCAACTACTTCGACGTGGCGCCCGCATATGCGGGGACAGTCTCTGAGACAGTTCTGGGAAAGGCATTACGAGGCGTCAGGCGCGACCTGTATTATCTCTCGACGAAAGTGGGCAAGTATACCAAGCCCGGCACTTACGGCGAAGACACACTCGACTACTCACGCGCTCGGATTCGCAAGTCGATTGAGGAGAGTGCTGAACGCTTGGGGACTGACTATTTCGATCTGATTCACATCCACGATATCGAATACCAGGGGCGTAAGCACACCGAG
>Ga0137378_10001262_pt1 | contig 21230 bp, 19 predicted proteins | sample SagtaG_21_FD_104813 | JGI IMG/M metagenome (GOLD analysis project Ga0137378, IMG submission 104813) | Vadose zone soil microbial communities from Sagehorn Ranch, Mendocino, California, USA - Sage2_L_60_16 metaG | ecosystem: Environmental > Terrestrial > Soil > Vadose zone | place: USA... | reverse complement strand
GGTTATTCTTCGCCAATACCTTCGTGATGCATGCCGTCAGCGTCGTCTTCCCGTGGTCGATGTGTCCGATCGTCCCCACGTTCACGTGTGGCTTTACTCTCTCGTATTTCTCTTTCGCCATGAAAGCTTCTCCAATTCTTTGTGTCGGGCCACCGGCCAGCCGTAGTTGGTACAGGGCTTTCGTCGGCCTCCTTAATCGGCTCTGGCCGGTCCTCCACACATCCTTGAAACTTTCCAAACCCGGAAGCCAGAACGGACTATCTCTCTTCTATCTTCCTCTGTGTCAGAGCGGGAGACGGGATTCGAACCCGCGACCAACGGCTTGGAAGGCCGTGACTCTAGCCACTGAGTTACTCCCGCCGGGCAACGGGAACCCGTTGCATCGCACAGCACCATCCGTGGTAGCGTTCAAAACACCCATAGGAACGCATTAGGGCCCCGTGCTAAAAACATTCTGGAGCCCACGACCAGGATTGAACTGGTGACCTCGTCCTTACCAAGGACGCGCTCTACCAACTGAGCTACGTGGGCCGTTGTGGCGAACCCTTCCAATTCGCGGCGCTCCCATGGATGGCTTGAGCGCTGACCCTGGATGGTCCGCTGCCGTGAGGGAACTCCGCCTCATGGACAGGGGAGGATTCGAACCTCCGTAGCCCGCAAGGAGCGGCAGATTTACAGTCTGCTGCCATTAACCGCTCGGCCACCTGTCCGCGCCATTGCAACCATCAGGCCCACTGGCCGGCCACTTTCGCACATCGCCCGCCGCGGTCTACTTGAAATCGGCCGGTCCCTACGCCCATGAGCTGGCGAAGGGACTTGAACCCCCGACCTGCTGATTACAAGTCAGCTGCTCTACCAACTGAGCTACGCCAGCATCGACAAATTTATGACTGTAACACATATACTTAGGCCGTTCAACGCCTCGCACGGCAAAAAGATTGCTTCGGCTCAGCCTGCGCTCTTCTGCCTCTGTCGAACCACCTCGTAGAGAACGACGCCAGCAGCCACGGAGATATTCAAAGATGCGATCTTGCCCAGCATTGGCAATCGGACTAGGACATCACAATGTTCACGAACCAATCGCCGTAGCCCACGATGTTCACCGCCGAAAACCAACGCGACAGGACCTCGATAATCGAAGCCGGTCCAATCCCGAGTTCCCCCCACATCAATGCCAACGATCCAAAGTCCGCGCCGCTTTAATTCATCAATCGCTACGACGAGGTTCTTTACACGCACAATCGGTACGTAGACAGAAGCACCCGCCGAAGTCTTTACGACTGTTGCACTAAGCGGCGCCGAATGCCTCTCCGGCACTACGACTCCGGAAGCATCGCACGCCTCCGCAGTTCGGATAACGGCACCGAGATTGTGTGGATCTTCAACTCCGTCCAAGACAACGACGACCGGCTTGTCCGGCTTGAACAAGACATCGAAATCGCTGTATGGCACTTCGGCCGAAAGCGCAACAACACCCTGATGAACCCCACCATGCGCCATGCGGTCTAAAGTGGCCCGATCTTCTTTTCGAATCGGCACACCACACTCTCGCGCAAGATCCACAATCTGTTTGAGCTTACCCGAATGTGTTTCTCGCGCGATGTGGATACGCTCGATTGGTTGGTGGCGCGAGACCAATGCTTCGTAGACCGCGTGCACGCCACAGATTCGGTTCGTCATTTTCCTAGATTCTTGCGAAGCAAATCATAGACAGGAATAGTTCAAGAAATATGTCAACTCTTGGAATATCCCATGGCGGGTCCCGCACCACCATAGCGGGCAAGGAATGCCTGGACTCGATCCTTGCAACCGAGAACATCTTTGATTCGCAGCCGAGCGCCAGTCTCGATGAGCGGAATCAGCTTGTCGAGTTCTGGCCCGGACGATTTCCCGGTAAGCGCTACTCTCAAAGGATGGAACAGTTGCCTACCTTTGCGCTTGGTCGCATCTTTTAGATGGCTAACAATGACGCGGTAATCGTCGAATGTAAGTTGAGCTTTGCCTTGCATCTCGGCAGCAAACCGCCGAATCAAGTCGATGGCGCCGGGATCATCCAATGTTTCGCGGATGTCCGTGGTGTTCTCAAGTGGAAAACCTAGCACGTTATTGAGAGCAGCGGGAACCTCACTGATGGTGTCGACACTGGCCAGAACCGTGTCGAGCACCAATGCGAGCCATGTTTCGCGATCGCTCGCCGGCATCCATCCGGTCTTTTCCAACTCGTCGAGAACAAACCGGGGTAGGGCAGGATTCGATTTCATGTAATGCCGGTTAATGAACTTCAGCTTATTCACATCGAACACCGCAGGACTCCTATTGACACGGTCGAGCCTGAAATGCTGAACAAGGTCAGCGGGTGGAATAACCTCGCTACCCTCACTTGTCGGTGACCAGCCTAGAAGCGCGATATAGTTCATCAGCGCCTCCGGCAGATAGCCGGCCCCGCGGAAATGCGCGACGGCCGTGGCCCCGTGACGCTTGCTCAAGCGCGTATGATCGGGACCCAGGATTGTGGACAAGTGGGCGAACTCGGGCAGCGGGCGGCCGAGCGCCTCGTAGATCAAGACTTGTTTCGGGGTGTTTGAAAGATGATCGTCACCACGAATGACGTGCGTGATTTCCATGAGCGCATCATCGATCACGACAGCATAGTTGTACGTCGGTGAGCCGTCGGAGCGCAGCAGGATCGGGTCACTGATGACGTCGCTCGAAAATTCCATCGCACCATGAACAACGTCATGGAATCGAATGTGACCTTCACGCACTTTCAGGCGAACGACCGCCGGGTCTCTGGCATTGAGCCTTGATTCAGCGACGTCCTTCGGCAAACCTCGACACGTTCCTGGATACTTCCAGTTGAGATTTTCAGCCTTGTCCTGTTCAGCCTGACTTTCCAGTTGCTCTTCCGAACAAAAGCACCAGAATGCGTGACCGGATTGGATCAAACGCAGAGCGTACTCCTTATATATGGGAAAGCGCTCCGACTGCCGGTAAGGGCCTCGGGGTCCGCCGACGTCCGGGCCTTCGTCCCAATCTATCCCCAACCATCGCAAGTCTTGAAAGATCTGATCTTCGTACTCGGATCGGGAACGCTCCCGATCAGTGTCCTCAATCCGGAGAATGTAAGTGCCGTTCTTTTGCCTGGCGAAAAACCACGCAAACAAGCCGGTCCGTACGTTGCCAACATGAAGCAGGCCTGTAGGACTGGGTGCGAAACGAACTCTAATCATGGAATCTGGAAGCCAGAAGGGCAGACGCAGAAAATCTAGGAGTTTTATGCGACCGGTACCGGCATGATTTCAAGTAAAGGACCATTCTCGCTTCTGGCTTTCATTCCAAGAATACCAGCGCCACGGCTTCTGCGGCGATCGCCTCTTCGGCGCCGACGATTCCGAGATGTTCCATCGTCTTCGCCTTGACATGAACGTTATTGGGAGCAATGCCCAGTGCGTCGGCGATTTTCGACTGCATTTCCGGAAAGTATGGCAGCAGTTTGGGCTGTTGTGCCAGGATGTTCGAATCGATATTACCGATCTCGTATCCCTTCTTGCGGATGAAATCAGCGGTATTTCTCAGGAACTTCAAACTCGATATGCCTTTGAAGCGGTCATCCGTATCCGGAAACATTTCACCGATATTGCTGAGCCCACAGGCGCCGAGCAAGGCATCCGTAATGGCATGACTGAGCACATCTCCGTCGGAATGTCCGACCAGCCCTTTTTCGTAGGGAATCTCTACGCCGCCGAGTATCAATGGTGTCGACGGCCTCAAGCGATGCAGGTCGAAGCCGATGCCGATGCGAAACTTCAATGGGCTGACTTTTCCTCTTCGAGAAAGACACGAGCCAGGGTGAGATCGGTCGGCCGAGTGATCTTGATATTCCGTTCTGAACCACGAACAATAGCTACGGGATGACCGAGTCTTTCGACAAGACTCGATTCGTCCGTACCGTAGTACTCATCCTTATGCGCGCGTTCAAATGCTTCTTTCAAAAGATCCGTGCGGAAGACCTGCGGCGTTTGCGCGAGCACCAGATGTTCTCGCGTCAACGTCGATTCGATAAGGTCCTTTTCCGCCTGTTTCACAGTATCGACGATGGGGACTGCCAGAATCGCCGCGCCAGTGCGTTCGGCCTGACGTATGACACTCTCAATCTCCGCGGCCGTGACAAACGGACGAACAGCGTCATGAACTGCGACAAAAGCCGTTCCAGGCTGCAGATGTTGCAAACCAATGGCGACGGAATCCTGGCGGCGTTCGCCACCTTCAACGACCACAACGGACTTCTTGAAACCTGCTCCGGCGACCAGTGTGTCCACTTCCTTTACCGACTCCCGAGGCGCCGTTACGATCACATAGTCAATCGCATCGCACGCATCAAACTTGCGGATAGTGTGGACGAGAATCGGAGTGTCATTCAGAACAAGAAGCTGCTTGGGCCGGTCGGTTTTCATGCGTTTTCCGAACCCTGCAGCCGCGATGATGGCGCCAACTTTCATGGAGAAAATTTTAGCCGCAAATTCCGCCAGTAGCGCGAATAGATCGTTCGCGTAAATGGCACAATTGGCGGCTTCGATCTAGTGCGAAACCTCTGTATGTGTCGCCTGACGCTCAGGGCGGGGCTCACGGTCGTTTCGTTCCGGCTGCCGTTCTTCGCGTGGCGGATGATGAGCGACTTCGCTGCGTTTCTCTTCGTACCTGCCGAAGATCATCTTGCCTGCAGTTGTCTGGAGCACGCTCGTGACGGACGATTCGACGGTCTTGCCGATCATCTTTCTGGCATTGTCGACCACAACCATGGTGCCGTCATCAAGGTAGGCGATGCCCTGGTTGAATTCCTTACCTTCTTTCAGGATGAAGACCTTCATCGTCTCGCCCGGCAGATAGACCGGCTTGAGCGCATTTGCCAGCTCGTTGATATTCAAGACTTCGACGCCCCGGAGCTGCGCGACTTTGTTGAGGTTGAAATCATTCGTGACAATCTTGGCGTCGAATTCTTTCGCCAGTTCGATCAGCTTCATATCCACTTCGCGCAGCTGCGGAAAATCGTTCTCGACGAATTGGACCGTGATTCCTGCCATCTTCTGAATCCGCTGAAGAATGTCGAGGCCCCGCCGCCCACGATTGCGTTTGAGCGTATCCGCGGAGTCGGCCACCTGCTGCAGTTCTCGCAAGACAAAGTGGGGAATGACAAGGATGCCGTCGAGAAATCCGGTCTCGCAGATATCGGCAATCCTGCCGTCGATCACAACGCTCGTGTCGAGTATCTTGTACGCCTTCTTTGCAGGACGTTCTCCGCCGAAAACTCCACCCAATGCCGAAAGATTCAAAAGGTCGCCCTTGTTCGCCCCGACAACCAACCCAACGTACGTCATTAAGAACAGGATGAAGAGCTTGATGAATGAAAGCGAGTTCGTTTCGAAGACAGTGTCGGTCAACATGTCGCTGATCAACACGGCGCCGATGATGCCCATAATCGAGCCGAAGGCCGCGCCAATCAAGCGTTTCAGAGTCGCTCGTTTCAGACGGTGTTCGAAGTAGATGATGCCCAGGGCGCTGCCAAGGCCAACAAGGACGGTGTAGATGCCTGTCAATCCGAAAGGCTGGATGTAGTATGCAGTTAGTGTTAGTACCAGGGCGAAAATGCCGCGAACCACCACTATGTCCATCAGGTAGTTCTGCTCCTTCACCGGTATGTCCGCCACTGACCGCGGCGGTGGCGCTGTCTTGTTTTCTTTTCCTCTCATATGGGACACCTAGTTTTTTTATTCAAAGCGCGTGAGGAGACCCTCCCCCGGCGCATTATAAGCCATTGATATGTATAAAAATACTGAAATGTCCGACTGGTAATTCGGGGCCGGTCCCCTCGCGGTCCCCGAACTACCCATCCGCCCTCAACCGAAGAATGCTTCTTGCGCCTGTTTGAGATCACGAACGCGAACGACGTCCATGGAGAGTCGCGATTCCTGCTGGGACGGTTGCGAAGGGATCACTCCACGTCTAAATCCGAGGACCAAAGCTTCTTTGAGCCGAATTTCGGGAAACATCGCGGCCCGGACTTCCCCACCTAGACCGACTTCACCGAAAATCAGCGTGGATGGCGTGATGGGACGATTGAACAAACTTGAAAGAATGGCGCCGACAATTGCCAAATCAGCTGCGGGTTCTTCAACTTGCAAACCGCCGACAACATTCAAGTATATGTCCTGATCCCATAGATTCACGCCAAGCCGCTTCTCGAGCACCGCCGCGACCAGGGCCAACCGCTGCGGATCCACGCCGGTAGCCAACCGGCGTGGAGCACCAAAATGCGTTCGCGTCACCAGCGCCTGAATTTCCACCAGCAGCGGACGCGAACCCTGGATGCAGCAAAGTATTGCCGATCCCGGATTCATCGATTCTGTTTGCGACAGGAAAAGAGCCGATGGCTTTTCCACGGGCCGCAGTCCTGAAGAAGCCATTTCAAAGATGCCCAACTCGTTTGCCGGCCCGAACCGGTTTTTGATAGTCCGCACGATCCGGTGTGGATGCTGACCTGGACCTTCGAAGTAAAGAACCGTGTCGACGATATGCTCCAGAGCCTTCGGTCCTGCGATCGAGCCATCTTTAGTAATGTGTCCAATGAGAAAGACCGGAACGTGGTTCTTTTTCGTCCAGAACAACAGTTGCGAAGCAACTTCGCGCACCTGACCGATGCTGCCCGGAGCCATTTCCATTTTTTCGCTGAAGGTGGTCTGGATGGAGTCGACGATGACAACCCTTGCATTGAGACTCTCGGCCGCCCCAAGGATCTTCTCGACCGACATCTCCGCATAAACGTGCAGGCCGTTGGTGCGCACCTTCAGACGCTCGCCGCGCAGCTTGATCTGCTGCGCGGATTCCTCACCCGAGGCATACAACACGTTGAACGAGTCAGCCAGGCGTGACGCAACATCGAGCATGAGCGTCGACTTGCCAACACCCGGATCTCCGCCCAGCAGAACAAGCGCGCCAGCAACTACTCCTCCACCCAAAACCCGATCGAATTCTCCAACCCCCGTTGAGACACGCGGAGTTTCCACACCGGTAATGTCATTAAATGGAATCGGAGAAGATACCCATGATGCAGGACTCTCCACCACTGCAGTGATCCGCTCTTCGACAAACGTATTCCATTGCTGGCAGGAGGGACACCGGCCGATCCATTTCGGCGCTGTCTGGCCGCATTGCTGGCAAACGTACTGTGTCTTCGGTTTCATGTTTCGCCACGCTTACGGAGATTTGGCCCGTTCTCAATCCGCGCGGCTATTGTAGGTCGAGAAGTGTTTCGAAGCGTGTGAATTCCCGCAGGAATGCAAGTCTCACAACACCCGTGGGGCCGTTGCGCTGCTTGGCGATGATCAACTCAGCCAGGCCGGCGTTTTCTTCGGAAGGTTTATATACTTCCTCGCGGTAGATGAACATCACGACGTCTGCGTCCTGCTCAATCGAACCGGACTCACGCAAATCCGAAAGCTGCGGCTTGTGATCGCCCTGACGTTGTTCGGGAGCACGGCTCAACTGAGAAAGCGCCAGGACTGGCACGCTCAATTCCTTGGCGAGCGCCTTCAATCCGCGCGAAATGCCGGAAATTTCCTGAGTTCGATTTTCGACGCGGCCATAACCGGACATCAGTTGCAGATAATCCACGATGATCATGCTCAGCCCATGCTCGGCTTTCAAGCGCCGGCACTTCGCCCGCATTTCCATCACTGTGAGCGTAGACGAATCGTCGATAAACATGGGCGCCTGGGTTGTCCTTCCAAGCGAGTCGATAAGCTTTCGGAAATCGTCCTTGCTCAGGTAACCCGTGCGAACCTTATGCGAGTCGACACGTGCTTCCGAGCAGAGCATCCTCAATAACAACTGTTCCTTCGACATTTCGAGGCTGAACATTCCGACCGGCAGATTCTTTTCAAGAGCCACCTGCTGCGCGATGTTTAGGCACAATGCGGTCTTTCCCATCGAAGGGCGGGCCGCGAGAATGATCAGATCCGAGGACTGCAGACCCGATGTCATACGATCCAGGTCGCGAAATCCCGTGGCCACGCCGGTGATCATTTCTCGTTCGGTGTAAAGCTTCTCGAGCAGCTTCGTCGCCGGCAGCTCCATGTCCTTCACCGAAATGAACCCGGTTCTGAGGCGCTTTTCTGAAAGACCAAACAGTGCCTGCTCCGCCCGGTCGAGAATTTCTTCAGCCGGCTCGGCCTGGTCAAAACATTCCGCCATGATTTTGTTCGCCGAATTGATCAACTGACGCATCAGAGCCTTCTCGCTAATGATTTCGATGTAGTGATCAATGTTGGCCAGGTGCGGAATCCCATCCAGCAAGCCAGCTAAATAGGTGATGCCGCCGGCGCTCTCCAGTTGTGATGCGCGCACCAGCTCTTCCTGGATCGTGATCAGGTCAATGGCCTTCGACCGCTCGATCAATTCGACCATCTTCCGGTAGATAACGCGGTGCGCGTCGAGATAGAAATCTTCCGGCCGCAGTGTCTCAATGACTCTGTAATAGTTTTCGTTGTTGACGAGGATGGAGCCGAGAACGGACTTTTCGGCGTCGATGTTATGAGGAAGTGTTCGTTCCAGACTTTGGGTTGACATAAGGATTTCGAACTTCGAATTTGCGAATTTTAAACGCACTCGATTCGAAATTCGGAATTCGAAATTCGAAATCCTTACTCACCTTCAGTCTCAGGTTCAACTTTCAGCTTGACGTGTGCTGTGACGTCCTTAAACAGACGTATAGGGATCGAAAATTCGCCAAGGGTCTTGATGTGGTCGTCCATATGGATCTTCCGCTTCTCGATCTGATATCCCTTTTTCTCGAGCTCTTCGGCCACATCAGAGTTTGTGACCGATCCATATAGCGCCTCCTGCTCTCCGACTTTTCGGCGGATGACGATCTCGACCGCATCGAGCATTTCCTTCAGTTTTTCAGAGTCGTCTTTTTGTTTGGCTTCTTTCCTAAAAAGCGACTGGCGCTCGGACTCAATAACCTTGCGGTTTCCCGGTGTCGCTACGTATGCCAGCTTTCGCGGCAGGAGATAGTTTCGAGCATAACCATCAGCGACCTTAATCACCTGGCCGGCACGGCCCAGACTGTCGATGGTTTCTCTCAGGATAACTTCCATAGAACCTCACAACGACTTCGAAATTCGAATTTTAAAACGCTACTCCGTCGCGAACGGGAGCAGGGCAATATTTCTTGCCTTCTTGATGGCGTCGCTCAACAGCCGCTGATGCGGAGAACAGACGCCGGATATGCGGCGCGGCATGATTTTGCCGCGCTCCGGCACAAACTGTGAAAGTAACTTCACGTCCTTGTAGTTGATGGAATCAATGCGTTCCACGCAGAATTTACAGACTTTCTTCCGGCGGTAGTATTGTTTCTGACCTGCCGGACGTTTTTCTCTCGGTGATCTCATTGCATTGCCTCTTCTATAGACTGCCCAGACTTAGGCGCGGCCGCACCTGAACCCCGGCGTGCAGCACGCTTCTGGCGGTACTTCCGAATTTTCTCCAGTCGGCGGACATCGTCGTCGACACGAACGGTGATGTACTTGATGACGGCATCCATCACGCGAAGACGGCGTTCACACTCCTTGACGATGTCGCCATTGGCCGCAGTCGCAAATAGCACGTAATAGCCTTCGCGGAGTCGATCGACTTCATACGCAAGCCGGCGCTTGCCCATTTTTTCGATCTTCTGGATCTGCCCGCCGCCCGATGTGATCACTGCTTCCAGCTGAGCGTTGATCTTGTCGATCTCGTCTTCCACCGCGTTCGGATTGACGATAAACATGATTTCGTAATTTCGCATTGGATATCCTTCTATTTAATCCGCACAATCCGCGGCTACTGATCTTCCCGCAAGTCGATACCGTTATAAGCGGCCATCGCTTTTTCGATGCCGTCGGTCAACAGGCTCTCAACCGCCTTCGTCGCAATCTCCTCGGCTTGATCCAACAGGGCCCGGTCGCTCTTTGCCACTTGGGATAAGACGAACTCTCGAACATCACCAATTTCGCGACCCGGGCGAATGCCGACTCGGACTCGCAGAAATTCGTCGGAACCGAAAGTTGAAATTAAAGATTTTACCCCATTATGCCCACCGGCCGAACCTCTTTGCCGGAGTCGAAGCCTTCCAATCGGCAGGGCCACGTCATCATAAACGATAATCACATCCTGAACCGCGGACTCAAAACGCTCGAAAACGGGCGGGAGCGCTTCTCCGCTTCGATTCATGTACGTCTGCGGAAGCACCAGTACCGCGGTTTGGCCGGCAAGTCCGACTCTCCTGGAAACCAGCGCTGGATCGCATCGCTCGTCGATGCGGATACCCAGTCCTCTAGCAATACGCTCCACAACACGAAAGCCTACGTTGTGATACGTGTTCGCGTATTCTTCGCCTGGGTTACCGAGACCGACGATAAGCCAGAGAGATTTCGGATTTCGGATTTCGGATTTCGGATTTGGGGAACCCTCTTCCATTCACGGTCCCCCAAATCCGAAATCCGAAATCCGAAATCCGAAATACATTATTCCGGTGGTGCCTCTTCTTCCTTCTTACCCTTCTTCAGGACCTCTGGCTCTGTCGGGGCAGCGGGAACTTCGCCTTCCACAACTGGAGCAGCGGCTGTAGGAACGGCCTCTTCCTTCACCGATACAACGTGGACGACGACTTGATCCGGCGCTTGAAGCACCTTCACCTTTGCGCTCACCAGAAGGTCGGAAACACGGGCAGCACCATTGATCCCAAGATCCGTCACATCGACTTCGATTCGCTCCGGAATATCGCCGGGCAAGCACTCCAATTCGATCTCACGCAGGACCATTTCGAGAATTCCCGCATCCACTTTTACGCCGCGGGCTTCGCCCTTGGCAACGACGGGAACAGTCACACGAATCGCCACATCCATCGCGATGCGATAGAAGTCGGCATGGAGAAAGCTGTCTTTGATCGGATCGACCTGCCAGCTCTTGAGAATGGCATTGGTCGCGCCCTTCCCTGTAATGTCGAGCTTGAGAATGGCGTTGCGTCCCGCTTCCGAGCGCAGCACTCTCTGCAGCGCCTTAGGATCGACGCTAACCGCTATGTTGTCACCATTGCCGCCATAGACCACACCGGGGACGAAACCCTGTCGGCGGAGCCGCCGCGCGGCGTTTTTTCCGCGGCCAGTCCGGTCTTTGGCATTCACTACGATTTCGGCCATAAAAACTCCAAAGGCTCCTTAAATAAACAATACACTCACCGACGTCTCTTCATGGATCGATTGGACGGCTTCCGCCAGCAGCTTACCGACGCTGAGCACGGAAATCTTTTTGCATCTCTTCGCCTCGTTATGCAGGGGAATGGTGTTGGTCACGACGACCTCAATCAGGTCCGATTTCTGGATGCGTTCGATAGCCGGGCCCGAGAGTACCGGATGCGTGCAGCACGCATGAACTTTGGTCGCACCCGCTTTGAGAAGCGCTTCCACTGCTTTTACGAGCGTCCCCGCCGTGTCGATGATGTCGTCCACAACCAGGCAGGTCTGGCCGTCCACATCACCGATCACGTTCATCACCTGAGCAACGTTGGCTTCGATTCGCCGCTTGTTCATGATCGCCAGTTCGGCATTCAAGCGTTTTGCAAATGCTCTGGCGCGTTCCACGCCGCCAGCGTCCGGAGAAACCACCGTCAGATTCTGCAGATTCAGCTTTTGAAAGTGCTCCACCAGAACCGGCGTCGCGAACAGGTGATCGACAGGGATGCTGAAGAAGCCTTGGATCTGTGGAGCATGCAGGTCCATTGTAAGCAACCGATCGGTACCCGACGCAACGAGCAAGTCCGAAACGACTTTCGATGAAATGGGAACCCGCGGCTTGTCCTTCCGATCCTGCCGTGCATAGCCAAAATACGGAAGCACGGCCGTGATGCGCTTCGCCGACGCGCGCTTGAAGGCATCAATCATCAGGAACAGCTCGATGAGGTTCGTATCCACCGGTGGGCACGTCGGCTGCAGGATGAAGACATCGGCCCCTCGTACATTTTCGAGGATCTGAAAGTAAATCTCACCGTCGCTGAATCGCGTGACGGATGATTTGCCGACCTCACAATCGAGATACTCGCAAATCTCATTCGTGAGCGCCGTGTTGGCCGTTCCACCGAAGATTTTGAGTTCGTTGCTCACAAGCAGGTCTCAAGTCAAGTACTGGGGCGGGAGGATTCGAACCTCCGAATACAGGTTCCAAAGACCTGTGCCTTACCACTTGGCCACGCCCCAAGACCAGCATTCAAAATTCGAATTGACTGAGGCCTTGCCTCGAAATTTGCAATTCGAAGTCTATTCTTCTTCCACCATTCTCTGGAAATACTCCCAACGCGGCAATGGTTTTGTCAGCTTCACACGAAAACGCCCGTCCAGGGCCGATCCAGCGCGAATGGCATCCGATATCATCTGAAATTCACCGTATACCGCAGAGCCGCTGCCCGAAAGCGCTGCTCGATCCGCGCCAAACTTCAACAGTTGGTCCTTGATCGTCGCCAGTTCGGGGTAGCGCGAAAAGACCGGGGCTTCAAAGTCGTTAGTCCATTGGTTGGTCGCACACTCAGGTCCGTACGGAGCACAGAAACCCTCAATACTATTGAGTTTATTGCTGACCGTCAACCACGAATACGCCTCGGCGGTAGGGATCGTCACGCCCGGATCGACAAGAACCAGCCAGGATGCACCGGCGTCATCCATTTTGTAGACCTCGTCACCACGGCCGAAACCGGCGGCCCGTCCCCCAAGCGTGAAAAACGGAACGTCAGAGCCCAGGCTTCGCAAAACCATCGGGATTTCCTGAAATGGAAGCGCCCTTTTGAAAAGCCGCTGCAGTCCCATGAACGTGACAGCGGCATCCGCGCTGCCACCACCAAAGCCGCGGCCAATAGGAATATTTTTCGTGACTTTGATCCGAACATTGGCGGTTAAACGAGCGAGTCTCTCGTACGCACGAACGGCGCGTACCACAAGATTCGTCTCGTCCTCTGGCGTTCCAGGAGCGGAAAACTCGAATCGGTTAGCCGGCTCAAGATGAATCTCATCCCACCAATCGATGGCCTGCAGGATGGTCCTCACCTCGTGATAGCCATCTTCGCGATGACCGAGGACTCTCAGATCAAGATTAATTTTCGCGAACGCGCGCAACAGCATAAAGCCGACTAAAGAATCGAGGTTTGATGAAGCCCAACCAAAACAGGGCTTTAACAGCATAAAAAGGCGCCGAGCGACGAAGAAACCAAAATGGATAAATGGGATCGGACCGCTCGATGGAGACTTCCGTCGAGTAGCGCCGGAGCAAATTCTCGAGTGAGCCGGATTCAAAGAAATGCAGATGATCTGATGACAGCATGTGAGCGTAAGTCACGTCGTTCGCTTTCATGACCTCGATATCTTCCGAGTTCGGAACCGTGATGAGCACATTCTTTCGGGCGACCCGAAAAGCTTCACCCAGGACGGTCTGCACATCAGGAACGTGCTCCAAAACTTCAAATATCATCACCGAATCGAACGTACGGTCGCCGAACGGAAGCACCGAATCCACATTCACGACTGGCAAGCCTTGCGCGGTCGCCTTTCTCAGATACTCGAAATTGATATCGCAGCCCACGCACCTCACACCGTCGCTCAGCAGCACCCCGCTGTAAGCGCCGAAACCGCATCCAAGGTCGAGTACCGAAACGCCGGCATGACGTCGCGCGAATCGGATCAATGCCCGGTAATGCTCGCCTGGTTTGGCCGGTATTCCCGGTTGGTAGAAGTCCTCGCGCGTCTTCACTCTGGTATTATCAACGCCCGGACAGCTATGCGACATCGATTTCTGCCTGCCGTGTCGTTTCTGTATCTCGTCACAGCCAACCTGATTTGGATCGCACGGGACACGCGGCCTCCCTTCTGGGATATGGCAATCCATCAGAGTTCAGCGCTTCGCATTTATGAGGCGTTTGCGAACCTGGGAATTCGCGCGATCGCAATTCTTCCTTCGCTGACCGGTTCTTATCCTCCGCTATATCAATCGATCGTCGCCGCTTTCTATGCGGCATTCGGAAGATCGGTCGATGCGGCACAGTCCGCCAACCTTCTTGCCATTGCGCTGCTGCTTGTCGCGACCTACGAACTGGGACGCACACTTTTGACACCTCTTGCCGCGGCCGCAGCGGCCGTGCTTGTAAACTTCTATCCATATCTCGCGTGGCTCTCTCGAGAAACTCTAATCGACTACTGGCTGACCACGATGGTCGCGCTTGCAATATGGATGCTGGTGCGGACCAATGAGTTTTCGGATCGCCAGCGCTCACTGGTCTTCGGTGTCGTCTGTGGCCTGGGCATGCTGACGAAGTGGACCTTCATTTTCTTTGTGGCCCTTCCTGCGTTGTGGTACGCGAGAAAAAATATCAAGAATGCTGCGATTGCGGCGTGCGCTGCTGCAGTGATCGCCGGTTACTGGTACGTGCATGCCCTCTATGCATTGGCAGATTTGCTGGCCACAAACACGGCTGGCGCGGTCAACGAAGGCGATCCGCGCCGACTGAGTTTTCAAGCAGCCGTCTTTTATATCCGAGCGATGGAAGGTTATCAGTTGTTTCTTCCGCTATTCCTCGCATTCATTGCCGGTGCAATTCTTCTCGCTCGCAAATTTGATCGAGCATGGATTCCTGTAGTTCTGTGGATCGTTGGCGGCTGGCTCGGCTTGATGCTGTTTCAAAACAAAGATCCTCGATACAGCGCTCCGCTGTTGCCAGCAGTTGCATTGATCACGGCTCAAATCTTCCAACGGAAAGAGGTTTTGGTCGCGGTTTTGATGCCCCTTCTCTTGTTCCAGCATTACCTGGTTTCTTTTGGCGTCCGGCGGCTACCCCCCGCCGTGGTCTTGGCGAAAGGAGTGGAAGGGCCGCTTTCCTGGAACTGGAATCTATATACACAGCGTTATTTCGACCTTTGGGGACCACCCGCCCGCGAGGACTGGAAAATCCGATACGTCCTGGATAGAGTCACCGGACCAGACAGCAAACTGGTGCGCCTCGGCATCGTGCCGGATATTCCGCGCTTTGATCTCTCCGCCTTCGAGTTCTATATCGATCTTTGGAAATTTCCGGTAAAGGTCGACCGCCTGGTGACTTTCGATGAAAACGCGATCGTGAACAACGACTACATCCTGGTTTCCGAAAAGGATAGAGGATTCGAACCGGGCTCCTTCTTCACCATGGATCTTCGTAACATAAATCAGTACATCTTTCGCCGTCCGGAATCATTTCGCGTTATCGATTCCTTTCCCCTCCCGAATGGCGATGTGATCCGGCTGTACAAAGTTGCACGCTCATGAGGCTAGATACGTGGAACCTTCATCTCCATCACCCGCGCGAAACTGAGAGACTACTGTACTGGTAATGCCGCGTTTCTTGGATTTTTGCGAAGATTTTTAGCCGCGGATTACGCGAATGGGCCGCACAGAATTCTTGACCTTAACCAACTGTATTAAGAGCGGGCGGCCCATTCGCGTAATTCGCGTAATCCGCGGCTCAGACTTTCGTTGCAGCTTGCCGCGCTGTGTTTCTAAAATTCGCGTTGTCAGAGGAGGCAGCTATTGCTAGGATCGGCCGACGAGGCTAATCCGGCGATGTGGAAGTGGTTAGAGGCGCAGTATTCTCTTGAGGCGTTGTCGTCTGCGTGGGGTGCCGTCGTTCTTGGGTATGCCGGATTTTTAGTCTTGGAGCGGCTAGTGCCGGCGCAACGTAATCCTGGGGTTCGAGAGTTTGCGGCGGATGTTCGTGCGAATCTGGTCTATTTTCTACTGAATCCGGTCGCGCTGTTTCTCGGGGGATGGTTGTCGAGTCCGGCTGCCCGGTATTTGGGCGGGCCGCAATTTCGGATAAATCTGGCGGCGTTTGGGCCTGGGCCAGTTGGTGGCTTCCTGCTCGCGTTCGTTCCCATCTTTGTTTTCGATCTTTTTTATTACTGGTTTCACCGCTTTCAGCATGAGTGGCCGTGGTTGTGGGAGGTGCATCGTCTGCACCATTCCGAGCAGGTCTTAAATGTCACGACGAATTTTCGGCACCACTGGCTGGAGGAGTTCTTTAGGGCATTCTTTATCGTTCTACCGATGAACTGGCTGATTCGGATTGGGCCGGCTTCCTCGGCTGTTGCGGCGCTCTTGATTTCTCAGTGGAGTAGTTTCTTTCATGCGAACATCCGAGTAGGTCTGGGTCCGCTGACGGGTTTGGTAACGGGTCCGCAGTACCACCGGATTCACCATAGTATTGAATCGAAGCATGCTGGGAAGAACTACGCCGGGTTTTTCCCATTATGGGATTGGGTTTTTGGGACGTATTGGCGGCCAGCAAGAGGAGACTGGCCGGAGACCGGGCTTTCCGATACTAATGGAATTTGGGGTTTTCGGGAGATGGTGCTTTCGCCGTTCGCAGGCTGGTGGCGTACACTTCGAGGGGCTTCGCGGCTTGCACGCACTCCGCGTCCGAAAGGAACCCGTGCTGTGGTGAAACAATGACCGGTCTCGGACGCATGGCCGGAATGTCATCCTGGGTGTGGATTCTCGGCCTGCAGTTACTGCTGGTCCTGCCCTTTGTCGGGCAGCCCATACACCTGGATGATCCCATCTTTGTCGATATCGGCCGCAATGTGCTCAAGACGCCCTGGCACGCACATGATTTTCCATACTGCTTCGACGGGGGCTGTGTTCCGGATATGGCCAGCCACAGCCATCCGCCTTTCGTGGGCTACTGGATCGGCCTGTTGCTTCGGTTGTTTGGCGAAGGCCCGCGGCTGCACATCACTCTGCATCTAGGCTTCCTGGTCTTTCCGCTGCTCTTCGCCGCCGGCATGTATCGTCTGGCCCTTAGGTTCGCCGGTTCGCCGCCGCTGGCAGCAGCAGTGGCGATAGCGAGTCCAACCGCAGTGGTGATGTCACATAACCTGATGTCCGACTACCCAGTCTCGCCTTTTGGACCCTGGCACTGGCGCTGTATATCGGCGGCGTGGATGACCGCAAGCCTGCCAGAATCTGGATTTCCGGGATCTTCCTCGCTCTGGCGGCCTTCTGTTCCTATACCGCGTTGATGGCGGTTGGGATATGCTGGCTTTACTCGTGGCTGAAAAGATCCAAAATGCGTGCAGCTTTCTGGGCACCGCTTCTGGCGATCATCTGGATGGCGGCATGGTTGACCTATTCCTCCTTGTATTTCGACCGCTTTGTGCTTGCCCGCACAGCACAATATTTCGTACAGACCAAAGGAAGTTTGAGTGCTGCCGCGCTTGGAAGTAAGCTCCTGTCCTTTCCAATAATGCTGGCCGGAACGCTGGCTTTGCCCGTACCTCTGGTTCGTGCAGCGCTGGGCTGGTTGAATGGGCGAGCCGCAATTTTATGGGCCATGATCAGTGCCGCCGTGGCCCAAATCTATGCGGCCGACTATCCTTTGTCGGAACGGTTTCTGGTCGTCTTGTTATTGGCCGTGGGTGGATGGATGATTTTCGGTCTGCTGTTGTCCATGTGGCAATCCTGCACCGAGAGCCCGTCACCGGAATTGCGGCAGGATGCTCTCGTTCTGACGGCTTGGGCCGTCGTGGCAACGGCACTCGTGCTATTCGTATACCCTTACGCGTCGGCCCGCTATCTGTTACCCCTGCTGCCTCCATTGGTGTTGCTGGCCTTTTTTAAGTTCCCGACGGCGACGCAAACCAGCCTGCGCTGGTCCGCAGGGTTTGGCCTGTCCACGGCGCTGGTGATGGGACTCGGTCTATCGGCGGCCGATTTCGAAATGGCCCGAGTGCACAGAGACATCGCCCGATACTTTGGAGAGGCATTGAAAGGCTGGGAGAAGCAAACCCGCTTCGGGGGAGAATGGGGATTCCGGCATTACATGTTAGCGCAGGGTTTCCGCCAATTTATCTCCACGAATAACGATCTTAAGGGAGGGCAATTGATCATCTCTCCGCGGCAGGCGGTTCCCTATGCCATCCCGCAGGATGCGCAATCCATGCTGGTTCCCGTGTGGCACAAAAGCTGGCAATCGTCCATCCCCATCCGGTTGATGAATCAAGAGTCGCATGCCGGCTTCTACAGCTCGGGTTGGGGATTCCTGCCCTTTGCTTTTTCCCGGGTCCCGGTCGAGGAGGTTACCGTACAGCAGGTCAGTTACCTGGTCGAAAGGCTACCAGAGATCACCCTGGAGAACACTGCGAAAAAGGCAAGCATCCTTCCACGGCCAGCGCCGGGAGGCGGAGTGGAGTTGGTTGTCCCCGTGCCAAGCAGGTTGAGAATACCGTATGACGGTCCCTGGCCGGTGCGTGTTCGGTTTTCCTGCGTTTGGACCCCCGACACGAACACTCCCGAGTGCCCCATGCGCGTTTATTACGATCGCGAGGGACTCCGAGTGGAGGCAGCACTGCAGAAAGAAATTAAGGCAATTGCCCTTGGATCGGGTGACATTCCACTTTACTTTGAACTGTTGGACTCTCATCCTGGCGTCATCGTTCTGGAGATGAACGGTACGCAAGAACCGGTCGTTGCCCAAAGCGCAATAATAAAAAATTGGTTAATGCTGCCCTCGGGAGGCCGGCCGCGACTTTGACTGGCTCATGCGGCAGAATTTCGGCGGGCACGAGCGGTGCGTTCCCAACCCACAAAACGCAGGCGAGAATTGTGTGGAGGAACTTCCGGATTGTCCCCAAACAGTTTGCCGTTCAATAAGCCGAATGAATTAGTCCAGTCGCTTCGGAAGCAGCTTGAAGCAACGGAGCGTGAACTCGCAAGCCAGAAGTGGCTCCTCAATCAATACCTGCAATCACCTTCCTGGCGGCTGACCTATCCGATTCGGTGGCTGGCCAGACAATTCCGGGCGCTGCGTGACTGGATTTTCGGACGGTCGACCGGGAACCAAGAAACTGTAGCGGCGCTCCATGAGCGCCGAGAATCCGGCAATCATAAACCGCCGGAGACGGAAGAATCTCAAGAAATCGATATCTCCGACCTGAAGGGACTTTTCACTTCGCTTCAGAGCGTCTCTCTTCAGACCTTTCTAGCCTCAAATGCAACGCTTCAGATTCCGCACAGCCCGAACCCTGAGATCTCTATCCTTCTTGTGTTGTTCAACCGTGCAGAGCTGACGCTGACGTGTCTGCGATCGGTTGCGGAGAATTACTCGGAACGGCTCGAAGTAATCATCGTGGACAACGCCTCCTCCGACGAGACGCTGTCGCTGCTGAATCGCCTCAAGGGCGCACAGATCATCCGCAACACAGAAAATCTGCATTTCCTGGTCGGCGTGAACCAGGCGGCACGCGAGGCACGCGGTGAGTACCTGCTTCTATTGAATAACGATACGCAATTGCTGCCGGGTACACTACGTTCGGCGCTGGCGGCCATTCGCAGCGCTCCGGATATCGGCGCAGTCGGGGGCCGGCTGATTCTGCTCGACGGCACACTCCAGGAAGCCGGAAGCATCATATGGCATGACGGATCGTGCCTCGGGTATGGCCGCGGTGACAACCCGTTCGCGCCGATGTACATGTTCCGCCGCGATGTGGATTATTGTTCTGGCGCATTCCTGCTCACCGCTCGCACCGCCTGGCAACGTCTGGGTGGTTTCGACGAAATCTTCAAACCCGCCTATTACGAAGAAACCGATTACTGCGCACGCCTTTGGGAGCAGGGATTGCGGGTGGTCTATGATCCCAATGCGGTTCTTCTGCACTACGAGTTCGCCAGCTCCAAGTCCGCGCAGAGCGCAACCGATCTCCAAAGGGATCACCAGAGGATCTTTGCCGCGCGGCATCACGCCTTGCTTTCAAAGCACCATGCGCCGGATTCGAATGCGATCCTTCCAGCCCGAATGAAGGGTGGTAAGAAGCGGGTCTTATTCATCGACGATCAGGTTCCGCATACATGGCTCGGTTCCGGATTTCCAAGGACGCGCGCGATTGTATTGGCTCTCCTCAAACAGGGTTTCTTCGTCACATTCTATCCTTTGTCTGCGTTCGACGAAGCCTGGTCGTCCGTTTATTCGGACATGCCTTCAAACATCGAATTCATGACAGGCTATGGTCCACCACTGCTTGAGCTTTTCCTCCGCAACAGGCGTGGATATTACGACACGATCTTTGTCAGCAGACCGCACAATATGAAGATCCTCAAGCTTATCCTGTCGGCCCATCCAGAGTGGTTCGAAGACACGACCGTCATATATGACGCAGAGGCGCTGTTTGTCGCGCGGGAAATTACGCTTCGGCAATTGAGCGGAACGCCGCCGCCAGCGGAAGAAGCTGAAGAGATGCTAAAAGAGGAAGTGACGCTGGCCGCAGCCGCTGACTGCGTCATCTCGGTTTCAGAGCCGGAACGTTTGGCGTTTCAGCACCACGGCGCCGATCGGGTTCACGTTTTGGGACACGCCATAACGGCCGCGCCAACCCCCCGCCCGTTCGATCAACGAAGCGGATTTTTGTTCGTCGGCGCCATTCACGAAGAGGCAAGTCCAAACTGCGATTCGGTCATCTGGTTTCTCGAAGAAGTCCTCCCAAGAATTCAAGCGAGCCTGGGAAGCGAAATTACATTCACAGTAGCGGGCGTTAATAAATCCGAACGAGTGCGACAGCTTGCGGGGCCATCCGTAAACATTACGGGCAATCTTCCGGATCTAACTGAACTCTACGATTCCGTCCGTGTGTTCGTTGCACCCACGCGATATGCAGCCGGAATTCCACACAAGGTCCACGAAGCGGCAGCTCGCGGCGTGCCAGTCGTGGCAACGCCTTTGCTTGCGTCGCAGCTTGGTTGGCACGATGGCGATGCGTTCCTGGTCGGCGGCGATGCGGAATCGTTTGCGGCAAAATGCGTTCAACTCTATACGACAGAGGCTCTCTGGACGCGCCTGCGGGAGGCTGCACTGGAGCGGATTCGAGCGGAGTGCTCGAACGAACTCTTCGAAAGCCGCCTCAAAGCGATTATCAACGCCGGGCAAGTGAGGTTCACGGATGTTGGAATGGACCGGTGAACGATCTTTGGTAGTGGGCTACTTTGGAGTTGGGTAGCCAATTAGCGATGATCTCGTGCGGGCATATTCCCCTCCTTGGCAAAGGAGGGGTGGCTGCGCGACCAAGAAAATTTCGCGAAGCCACCTTAGCTCGCGCAGACGGGGTGGTTCGTTCAAGCCACCGATTAATCGGTAGTTG
>Ga0137378_10001255_pt1 | contig 21273 bp, 15 predicted proteins | sample SagtaG_21_FD_104813 | JGI IMG/M metagenome (GOLD analysis project Ga0137378, IMG submission 104813) | Vadose zone soil microbial communities from Sagehorn Ranch, Mendocino, California, USA - Sage2_L_60_16 metaG | ecosystem: Environmental > Terrestrial > Soil > Vadose zone | place: USA... | reverse complement strand
GCTTGGTTGAAGAACTTCCGCCGCCTCACAAGCCGCTGGGAACGATACTCCGCCAACTTCCTCGGCATGGTCCAACTCAGCTGCGCGTTAATCCTCTTGAGGCATCTATGAGACTGCTTCTAGGGCCTGTTAGCGACAATTCAACCCAATCCGGATGGATCGGGCCGCCAGTCCTTGATGGGAGTTACTGCCTTGATGGTGACAAGAAGAACGAAGAAGCGGAGGGGAGAGATGGCATGGTCGACAAGAGCCTCGAGCGGCCTGAACTCCGTCGCGGGCTGGCCATGGTTGAGCGAGCGGAGAGTGGCGAGGACGCTTGAAGCCATAGATTCCGGAGATACGCGCGTGCGAACAACCAGCGTGACGCCTTCCGCAGGCGACGCCTCATCTCACGTTCCTGGTGCACTGGCGATCGGGCGCCTCGACCTCCGGCAATGGCTCGCACCGGTTCCACCGCACGGTTGAAGTTTTTTGATTCTCAGTTCGACTCTGTTGCCTGGAGATGTCTATCTTTGTGTAGGGACGCCGAAGCAATGCGAATAGCCGTCGTCGTCGGTAAGGACAAACTCGGTCTGTCCGTAGTCTCGATGTTCGAGTTCTGAAACACTGTACCCAAGGCTCTTCAATCGCTCTCTGGTTTTGTGTATATCCGTCGGCGCCCAGGAGAGTCGAATGCCCTCGTAGTCTTCCGGCGTGACCGGAGTCCTCGCGCGTTGGTTCAGCATAAAACATAAGTCGTCTTTCCGAAGCATGCAGAAGATCAGCTTGTCGTCTTTCCGCATTTCTGAACTCACCGAGAATCCGAGACCATCAACCCACAAACGCAGACACTTCTCCAGGTTTGCGTTCGGAATGATCGGGATGCCTGATTCAACAGGCATAACAGCCTCCTTTCGCCAGACTAAAACGCCGCTCGATGCATTAAGCAATCCATGCGCGACACCCGCGCTGTGCGTTCTGGCCGCGGATTTGTTTACGCCCAGCGAATCACTGAATGTGGCCTGCACGCGCGACTTCGAACTCGACGGAGGATGGGCACAACAATGGGCACTGCGATAATCCATTGGTTCCAGGTTCATGACCTGGTGGGTCAGCAACCTCTGATCCCCGTCAGCGCTCTTCGGATACACCATCAAAGGGCTGCTCGCAGATGAGAGCCCTCACCTCGACCTCATTAGAGCCTCCTTGACATGCTCCGAATGGCTCATGTCTACTTAGCTCGCGATAACCTTCAAGGCGAGCAGAGCGGCCTGTTTTTGAGTCCCAATGTAACAATCATCCTATGCCTCCAAATAACGTAGACCTGCAGGATTCCCGGAAAGGCCGCGTTGACTCTTCGCCAGAGGCAAATAATTCGGGTAAATCCTCGCCGGTTGCGCCAGAGACCGAAGAGGCTGTCAAACAAGAACTTAAGCGCATCCTGGACAGTCGGTATTTCAAAACGGCGGGGCGAAGTCGACAATTCCTGCAATTTGTTGTGCGGCATCGACTCGAAGGACCTTCGGATCAACTGAAAGAACGCACGATCGGCACGGAGGTGTTTCAGCGGCCGATCGGCTATGCCACGGGCGATGATCCGGTTGTACGAGTCCAGGCCGGGGAGGTCCGGCGGAGGCTGGAGCAGTTCTACCAGCATGAGGGCGCGGATTCGGGAATAAAGATTGACCTTCCGGTGGGATCTTATCGTCCGGAATTTCACTGGAAGTCCGGTGCGGCGGAAAACCTATCGCCCTTATCACTACCCTCGGCAGGCGCGGCTAATGCTCCTCAGATCGGCCGCCGGCACATTCAATTCAGAATTTTGTTCCTTATCGGAGCAACTGGACTCGTCCTTTTCGGAATCGTCATCGCGTATTTCACACTGCACGGGTCGCGCCAGCGCACAACGCTGGAAGAGTTCTGGGCTCCGGTGCTTGCGACGCCGCAACCGGCGTTAATCTGTTTAGCCAAGGGAGTCACCTACAGGCCCTCCACTGAGGTCTATGACAAATACAGGCTGACTCATCCCGGCAAGTTCCAGACAGAGGTGGAGAAATCAAGTGATCCTCTGCCTCTCGATCCGAGCGAAAAATTCCAGTGGGGCCAAGTGAGACTTTACCCGGATTACGGCGTGGCCACGGGAGATGTGTATTCAGCCATTCGCATCTCTGGCGTTCTCGGGCAGTTGGGAAAGCCCGCTCAGCTTCGCATCGGATCAGATTATTCATTTCAGGATCTCCGTAATTCTCCAGGGATAGTTGTTGGAGCGTTCAACAACAAATGGACCATGCGGATAATCTCAAATCTTCGTTTTGCATTTTTTGAGGAAAACGGAAGGTTCATCATTCGCGAGCAGATCCCGAATGGACGCACCTGGCCACTCGCGAACGAAAATGAGGGCGTATGGCCCAGCCCGGCCGGCAGCTCAGACCAGCCAGCTCAGACTTTGGATTACTCGATTGTTGGACGGCTCATGGACTCCAAGACCGGCCAGTTTACAATTCTCGCTGCGGGCCTAACCGGCGCCGGGACCGAAGCCGCAGGAGAATTCATCTCCAGTCCCGAACTCCTGGAACGCGCATTCCAGAATGCCCCGCAGAATTGGAAGACGAGCAACTCGCTTTTCGTTCTCAAGGCCACCGTAACGGATGCGGTCGCAGGGCCGCCCACGGTTGTCGCCTCGTACTACTGGTAGTGGAGACCGCGGAACTGCTTACCGCAGATCGACCCTGATCTGTTCTCCATCATAAGTGAATTCTTTGCCGGCCGCCGCTGCGCCACCTTCGGCAACTCCCATGCCCTTGTCGACCAACACCGCTCGGAACGTGCGCTTTTGAGTCATACCCGGATAAGTTCCCTGGCGCGCGCCCACCGTCAGGACGCCGTTACGATCATCCCAGCGCATGGGGATCACCGCATGCTGCCCCTTTTCGTAGTCATAGCTGTCGCCGGAATCTTCATACAGATCAAACGTACCGTCCGCTCCACGATAGATGCGAAGGTCGATCGGGCCATCGGGATTCTGTGTTGCGTACTCGATCTCCGGTCCCATTGGAATGATGGAGCCGGCGCGTACATAGAGCGGCATGCGATCCAACGGAGCGTCAGCTTCGATCTCTTGTCCGCCCGTGACCTTCTCTCCGGTCCAGAAGTCATACCATGCCGGTGATTCAGGCAGGTAAACACTGCGCCGCGTGGCGTTCGCTTTCAAGACGGGGTTCACAAGGATGGCTGGCCCGAACATGAACTGGTCGCCAATGTTCCATGTCTCCTGGTCGTTGCGCCAGTCCATGACCAGCGGGCGTTGGATAGTGTAGTCCTCACTCGACACCTTCCAGGCGAGCGAGTAGATGTACGGCATGAGGCGATATCGAAGCTTGTCATAACGAATGAGTGTGGGCTCCACCTCGGAGTAGGCCCACATCTCGTTGTGGGGCCGGTGGCCATGCGTGCGGAAGATGGGACAGAATGTCCCGAACTCAAACCAGCGCGCATACAGTTCCTGATATGCCGGCTCTTCCAGTGAGCCCTGGTACGGAGGCCAATAGCCGCCAATGTCCGTAGTCCAGTAGGGGTAGCCGCTCAGGGCGAAGTTGAGGCCGGCGGCCACCTGGTGTGCGAGTCCCCAATAGGTGCTATACACGTCGCCGGACCATACGGTTGCACCAACGCGTTGTTGACCCAGGAACGCCGAGCGCGTCAGCAGGAAAACGCGTTTGCGGTCGGTGGTAGCTTTCCAATGATCCTGAACACCCACGGTGTGCATGAACGGAAACACATTCGTGTATTGCGCTCCGTTGCCAATGGCAAGCCTTTTGTTACGGAGAATAGCGTCGCCCATGTGCGGCCAGTACTCTTCGGGCTCCGCACTATCGAGCCAGAACGCATCCCATCCCTGCGCTAGCAGTACGCCAGGCAGACGCTTCCAATAGATATCGCGTGCATCTGGATTGCTTGCATCGTACACATGCGCGTCCGGCACATTCAGGTGCTGCGCTTCAAGAGTCTTGTACGTCTCCGATGCAGGATCGAGCAGGCCCCACACCGAGATCATCGAGTGGACATGTTGCTCGTGTAGCATCTCCAAATCTTTCGACACATCGTGATACTTGCTGTTGAATTCAGGATCGCCCTCGGTCTTCCACCAGAACCAGTCCTGCACCATCGCGTCAATCGGGATGTGCTCTGCGCGGTAGCGCTGCACAATACCAGCGATTTCGTCGAGGGAGACGTAGCGATCCTTGGACTGGAAGAAGCCGTAGGCCCACTTCGGCAGCATGGGCGCGTGGCCGGTCATGCTGCGGTATTCATGGATAATGGTATCCATCTCCGGGCCGTACATGAAGTAATAGTCGACCGACTCGCCGGCCATGGAACTGAGTGTCAATTCGAGCGGGAAGCGATTGTCGACATAAGTCAGTGAGGCGGTATTCCACATCAGCGCATAGCCTTTGCTCGAAACAAGGACCGGCATGGCAACATCGGTATTGTTCTGCCCCAATTCAATGGTGGCGCCGCGATAGTTGAACATTCCGTTTTGGTGCTGGCCCAGGCCGTAGAAGGCTTCGGTTGCGTCGGGCGAGAACCGGTCTGTGACGCGGTAGGTCTGATCGCCATTGAGTTGCATCGGCTCGTAGGTGCGGGGAATGCTCGATCCCTCATTGATCAGCGGATTCCCTGACTCAGTGAGGAAAGAGAGATTGCCCCGCTTCAGGTCAAACACGACGCGAAGCCTCGCCGTGGTTAGCGTGGCGGACTTTTCATCTTGTGCAAACTGGAAGGGGGCGCCGGCGCAGGATTGCTTTGCATTGAGCATCCAGGGATGCTGGCTGTCTTGAGTCGATCCATTGGGTTTTGCGATTACGTGGACCACCGAATCTGCGCAGACGACGATGTCCAGGATCTCGCTCGCCACAGTGGCCCGAATGCCGCCTTCCGATTGCTGTGCCGCGATGCGTGGCTGATCGGGGATGGACTGGCCCGGCATCTGGGAGTGAGCAATCAATGAACAGCTTAGAACGAATGAAGCAGCGGCGATAGAAATGCGAAACGGCGGCGAGAGCACCAATATCCTGTAAACCTTGAAGCGGGTCATATGCGATTTGGACCTTTCTGATCTGGACCCTACGATGGATGAGTTCTACTTACGGTGAAGCGAAAGGCGTACGCGAAAGTACCTCGTGCCGCCCCACAGAGCGGCAAACCTACTGAAGAATGCGGCACTGAAGAATGCGGCAACAAGGACTCCTCCTCCCCACAAACTCTCGTGGAGTTTTGTACCTAGGTCCGATTGTGGGAAGGAATCCCGGGGAGAACCGTGTTTCTGGTTCTCCCCGGCCACCAGTAACGAGTCGCAGCTCAGAAGCTGGCGCGCAAGTGAAGTTGCAGGTAGCGCGGCGGTAACTGATTCGTGTAATGGCCAAAGAGGCCGTCGTTCATATCGCCGTGCACGCCGATGAGGTTTACCCGGTTGAAGAGGTTGGTCACCTCGCCCTTGGCTTCGATTTTCATTCTTTCGCCGAAAAACCACGGTGTGCCGAACGTTTTGCCGAAGCTGAAGTCCAGATTGTTGTATCCGGGCTGATCGTAGGTATTCCGCCCTAAAACCCCCTCCATACCCAATGCGGGGGCCGGAAACTTGGCAGCCGCTTCGGTCTGGGTGGCGCCGAATATGCCGTTCAAGTAGTCCTTCTTCTTAAGGCCGCTCAGATGGCGTCCGAAGCTGGGCACATTCGGCATATCGTAGTTTGTTCCGTCGGCGTTGTAGTCGCCGCCGGTGTTTCCAATGACGTTGCCGCTGCCATCGAACACAGGCTTGAAGGGAGCGCTGTTGGACACTGTAAACGGTAGTCCGGTTTGCATTACCCAGATGCCGCTGAAAACCCAGCCACCGAGTGTGTTGCGCGCAATGCCACTGCCATAGTTGGCGGGAGTGATCCATGTACCGTCCGCCGTGAACTGCTGATGGATGCTGAAGTCCGCTCGACCGCGTTGTGCTCTGAGGTTCTGGGACTCAAACACTCCGGTCGTCGTGGTGATTGAACCGGAATCCAACGAGTCGGTAGTGCTGGTGTAATCCAGTGCTTTGCCGACGGTGTAGATGCCGCGCAACGAGAACCCATTTGAGAACCGGCGGGTCGCTAGCGCGGAGCCGTAGTTTCCTGTAGAGTTGCCGCCGGTATAGGCATAGCCAATGCCTGCAAAGTAGGGGTTGAGCCGCTTCAATGACCCCTTGTTGACGATCATGTCGCCATCGAAGCGGTTGATGCCGTTGTCGTTCTCGATGGGCAGGTGATGCGCCACGGTGCCGGAGTAGTTCAACTCAACCAGGAGGTTGCTCTGCAGTTGCTGCTGCACGCTGAGTGTGTAGGCGATGATCTGTCCCAGCTTGAAGTCGCGGCTGTAGCCGTTGACATTCGCTCGTTGCCCGTTGATGCCGCCGAACGAATTGAGCGTGATATTGCTGGTGTCGACGATGGGACAATCCTCGTTAAAGCCGTTGGGAGGCGAGCAGAGTTGGAAGTTCGGTGTCGCCTGGCCCGATCTCACGTTGATGGAGGGTGAAAAGTAGTTGGGCAGGTTTGCCGAGGTTAAGTCCGTGATACGAAGATAGGGCGGCTGATCAGAGAACAACCCGGTGCCGCCTCGGATGGCCGTCCTCCCGTTTGCAAAGACATCCCAGGCGAAGCCAAGCCGCGGACTGATGCCCCATAGGTTGTGATCGAGGACATGGCTCGTTCCCAGCAGCGCCGCTTTGCCACTAGCAATCTTGTCGTTGATGGTGGTCCCAGAGCCAAGGAAGAAGTCGGTGGCTGTCGGCGTGTAAATCGAGAAGTAGTTCTGCATCACGTCGAGGCGGAGACCGGCGTTGACGGTCAAACGCGGGAGAGCCTTCCAATCGTCCTGCAAGTAGTAGCCGTGAATGAATGCGCGATAGCGGCGCTGATAGGGGGCTTCCTTGTGTGTGGTGAGACTCACCGGCGTGGATGACTCGCTGGTTGCTTCGCCCTGAACGAAGTCGAGCAGGCTATCAAAGTTGTAGGTGGGGCGGTCGAAGGCGCTGCTCTGGTTATCAACCTCACGAACATTAAACAGATCCGCTCCGAATTTCAGCGAGTGGGTATTCAGCGTGGCGGTAATAAAGTCTCGCCAGCCGTAGGTGGACTGGATGAAGTTGCCTGCGCCCCAGTTTCCAAAGCCGTTGAGAGAATTCACGTTGATGTAGGGAATCTTCTCCATGGGGTTGGGAAGCAGAGCGCCTTGCGGCCGAATGAGACTAGCACTCATCTCATTGAGTAGTTTGGGAGTGAGAGTGTGCGTCCAGTTGATGTTGATGAAATCGGAGGAGTTGGCCTGATTGATATTGACGTTCGGGCGCCCATTGAAGCCCACACCGTCGTAGTAGGTGCGCATCGCGTCGACATAGATGCGATCCGATTTTGTCAGGTAGCTGTCTCCGCGCGCGTTCCACTGATATCCATTTTTGGGAGCGGTGAAGCTGAAGCTCGAAGTACCGACCGCATTCATGTTGGGATCGATGCCAGCCGGCAGGGCGTAGAACGACTGCGCCGCGACCTGGCTCACCGTCTTGAATGAGGTTGTCGGGTAGGCCTTGGGAGGAGCAGCCAGAAGGACCTGCGTCCCGACACTGTTGGGGAGGTTGGCTTTGGCCCAGTTATCAAAGTCCTGGGTCTCGTAAGTACCGATCACTGTGTTGGTTTGGCCGGATCGCAGCACGTCGATGGCGCCGAACCAGAACAGCTTGTTCTTGATGGCCGGGCCGCCGAGGGTTGCCGAGACTTCGTTGCGTGTATACGGGTTGAGCGATTTCTGTGATTCCTGGCGAGCCGACAGCTGGTCATTCAAGAAGTAGTAGTCAAAGGTGCCGTGCAAGTTATTGGTGCCAGACTTGGTGTAGACGTCAACGATCGCGCCCCCGTTTCTACCCTTCTGTGCATCGAAAGAGTTCGTCTCGATATTGATCGATTCCACGATCTCCGGATTCGGCGAGATGGAGGTTGAGCCGCCGCGCGAAGGGGTATTCGTGAATGCATCGTCGATCATGTAGCCGTTCTGCTCCTGACGCAGGCCTGCGGCGTTGATGTTGATCGAGTATTCGTTGGTGTAGTTGTCGCCCGCTGTGACTGCGTTTCCGGTGACTCCGGGCGTCATGGAAGCCAGCGAGTAGACATTCTGGCCGGGCAGCGGCACCTGCTCTACAATCTCTGCTCCGACGACTGCGCCGGTGGCAGGAGTTGCCAGGTTTACCGTTTCCTGGCTGGCCGACACAGTCACGTCGGTAGAGACGGCGCCCACCTCCAGGACGGGTGCGATGGTTCGTAGTTGTCCGGGTTGCAGCTCCAGTCCAGCTTGTCTCCAGGTCTTGAAGCCTTGTGCCTGGATCTCGATCAGGTAGGTTGAGGCGGCAAGGCTATCGATCCGGAAATATCCGTCCTGATTGGTTGTGATTGTTTTGATCACCCCGACCCGTGTGTCTGTCACATTAACTTTCGCGTCGGATACCACCGCGCCGGACGTATCGTGTGCAATGCCCTCGACCCCGCTCGCGTATTGAGCGAATGCTGTTGCTCCACTTGTGGCAAGGAGCAAGACCGTTAGCTTGACGCACAATTTGAAATACCGTCTCATGTCCAACCTCCTGAAGCCTGACTGATGAGAACTGCTTCTGGTCTATTTCTGGATAAGTCAGAAAACGTTTGCTGCCTGCGCATGAATGCTCGCGCTGAAGTTCTAGCGCGGAGAAATTCAAGGGCCGTGATCGTGCCGAAGATTAATGGTCTGGGGAATCACTCACAAGTGCAATACAGTTTTGCACTGTAAGAATCGACCAACGCGTTTACGCTGGCTTCGTTACATGGTGTTGCAAGCTACTGATTCTTCTTGGTTTTTCCGATCATCGCTCATCATTCGATGGAAAAGCATCTGGGGTTAGCCCCTTACTTAGATTTGGCCAAGCCCGTTCTTGCAGGGACGTTCTACGGTCAAAAAAAACCAACAGGAGACATCTTGAGCCGTTCGCCCCGGATTTTCAAGTCCGTAGCGGATGTTTCTTCCGGATGTGCGGAAATCCGGACGTCGGGAAAAGCATTTCTGGAGGCTGTCGTACGAACCCGTCTCTCATCTGGAGAGGCCCTCCGCCAGGCACCTCCGGACGTCCGGAGCGATCCCGGAGATCAAGGCCACTTTACCGTTTCTAACCGTAAGTAATCGGCCAGATGAGTCGTTTGCCTGTAGTCTGGAGTGCGAAATGGCCGTTGGTGATCGCAGCCCCGTTCCCCTTCAACTGAGAGTGCGGTTCCTCCAGTCTCATGGCGACCCTGAAGCGCTTCAAGGCAGAAGCACCGCAAGGTTTGCCTCTACGGCAACTCTTGCGCTGGCAACAGTTTGGAGCGTTTTTCTGCCGGGACTTGTTGCCAGAAATGCTAGCGGCCAGAAGCCCGTTGCGCCGCAGCCCGACATGGGCGGCATCGCTTCTGCGGGGACGTTTGCCCCGGTGTACGATTCTGCGAACCGCCCCATTACTGCGGGGGGCCTTGTGGAATCTGGCACCGCGGTTTTTGTGGACGTTACGCAAGCCGCTGGCCTCGCATCGTGGCGCCACGTGATGGGCACTTCGGAAAAGAAGTACATCCTCGAGACCAACGGCTTGGGGGTGGGGCTGATCGACTACGACAACGACGGCTGGCTGGACATCTATCTCGTCAACGGTTCCACTTACAAGGCCCTGGATGGAAAGGAAACGCCGCCTCACGCCGCGCTCTTCCACAACAACCACGACGGAACGTTTACTGATGTTGCTGCACGGGCGGGGGTGACCAACGACCGCTGGGGGTTCGGGGTGGCCGTTGGCGATTACGATAACGACGCCTGGCCTGACATCTTCGTGGCCAACTTCGGCAAGAACCGCCTGTATCACAATAACCACAACGGCACGTTTACCGATGTGGGTGAAAAGGCGGGTGTTACGCTGGGCAACTGGTCGAATGGCGCGACTTGGGGCGATTATGACGGCGATGGCCGCCTTGACCTCTTTGTGTCGGGCTACGTGCACGACGATCTCAATAGCCAGCCCGACCCGAACAGCGGTTCCGTTTACTGCCAGATGCGCGGCGTTCCGGTGGAGTGCGGCCCGCGTGGGTTGCCCGGCGAGCCGGATCACCTGTTTCACAACAGTGGTGATGGGACCTTTACCGACGTAAGCGCCAAGGCAGGCGTCTCCGATCCCGATGCATTTTACGGTTTCACGGCAGTGTTTGTGGATGTGAACGACGATGGTAAGCCAGATCTTCTGGTCGCCAACGACTCGGAGCGCAATTATCTCTACATCAACAAAGGAGACGGAACCTTCGACGATCAGAGTTACATCTCCGGCTTCGCGTTCAACAGCGATGGCCGGGAAATTGCCTCAATGGGCGTCGCGGTGGGCGACTACCTGAACAACGGCTGGGTCGACTTCCTGGTGACGGACTTTTCAGACGATTACAAGGCTCTCTATCGCAGTGATGGAGACGCAAGCTTTGCCGAAGTAGCGCGATGCCGGAATCGGGCAGATTCCCATTCCCTTTGTGGGCTGGGGAGACGGATTCATCGACTACGACAACGACGGCTGGAAGGATGTGATGATGATCAACGGCCACGTTTACCCGCAGGTGGATGAGCACAAGTGGGGAACGTCGTATGCGGAGAGGCCGCTGCTGTTCCACAACGCGCACAACGGCCGATTCGATTACGTCCAACCCGTGAAAGGGACAGGGTTGGCAGTCGTGACGTCGGGGCGAGGTGCGGCCTTCGGCGATCTATTCAACGACGGAAAGATCGACGTAGTGATCAGTCCTGTTGATGGACCGCCGGTACTGCTCCGGAATGTTAACCCTGATCACCATCACTGGATTGAGTTGAAGCTGATCGGCGGTCCCAGAAGCCCGCGCGATGCAGTCGGCGCGACGGTGTTCCTCACCGCTAACGGCATGCGCCAACGGGAAGACGTCATGAGCGGTGGAAGCTACATTTCCTCCAACGACCAACGGGCCCACTTCGGCCTTGGCGATGCACTCAACCCCGGGACCGTCGAGATTCACTGGCCCTCCGGTGCGCGCGAAACACTTAAGCTTCCGGGCATCAATCGTGTCTACACCATTACCGAAGGCGTGGGGATTACTGCAGTGCTCTGTACCCGCGGCTCCTGCAAGCAGGCCGGAACGGGCGCACTCAGCCGCGTTGCGCGGCAGCGAAAGTGAAGGATAAGAGTGCATTCATGAACAGGGTTACAACAGCACGGCATTCTACAACAAGAGCCAACGGTCTTATCCAATTAATGCTGGCGCTCTGCATTCTCGGCGCAGCCGCACATTTTCCCGCCTGTGCACAACTGGGTGCTGACCGCGCTCAGGCTGTCGAGGCCCTCATTCGATCCAAACAATACGACGAGGCTGTCCAGGCCGCGCAGCTGCAGTTGCATCAAAGGCCCAACGACTTCCGATTGTGGACCCTGAAAGGAATTGCTCTCTCTCTTGAGGGAAGCACATCCAAGGCGATCGCTGCATTTGATAAGGCAATTCTGCTGTCGCCCGATTATCCACCTGCGCTCAAAGGCGAAGTCCAGCTCCTTTACCGCAGTGCGGACGGGCGCGCAATACCGCTGCTCGAGAGAATCCTGAAGAACGATCCGAAAGATGTTACTGCCCACGAGATGCTGGCGACGCTATATCGGAATAAGGGCAACTGCGTGGGCGCCGTGGACCAGTTTGGGGCTATTCCCGGTACCGTCGAGAAGCACGCTGCCTCGCTTGAAGCCGACGGATACTGTCTCACGCAGTTGAAACGATATAACGAAGCGGCCCCGGTGTTTGAGAAACTCGCCGCGCTGCTACCTGACGAGGCCTACCCGAAGTATGACCTCGCTGTTGTACTCGTCACCGCAAAACAGTACGATGCCGGGCTAAAAGCACTCGATCCCTTGATCACTGCGAACACCCTGGATCCGGATGTTTTGAGCCTTGCCTCTGAGGCAAATGAAGCGCTCGGCAATACGCCCAAAGCCGTGTTGTTCTTGCGGCAGGCCATCGTGCTCAGTCCCTCAACATCCGACTACTACGTTTCCTTCGCCGCGCTTTGCCTCGATCACGATTCCTTCCAGACCGGCATCGACATGATGAATGTGGGGCTTGAGCACGTGCCGGACAGCGCCGCGATCTATCTCTCGCGCGGGCTCCTCCATGCACAACTAGCCGAGTACGATGCCGCCGAATCGGACTTCAAGAAGGCGGAACAACTCGATTCTACGCAGAGCCTCAGTTCGTACGCGCTCGACTTGTCTGAAATGCAGAAGAACAACCCGGAACGCGCCCTTGCACAGGTCCAGTCACAGCTGAAGGCGCATCCCGACAGCCCGTTACTCAACTTCCTGTTGGCAAAGCTGATGATGAATCAGACGTCCGCTGCAGACAGCGCCGCGTTCAGGCAGGCCATGGATTCGGCTAAGCGTGCCGTCAAGTTAAAGCCCGATCTGGTCGACGCACACGATCTGCTCGCCAGTATGTATATGAGCTCGGGTCAATATGATCTCGCCATCGAGCAGAGCCGGATCGCACTGAAGTACGCGCCCGCGGACGAAGCAGCCACATTCCATCTGGTCATCTCGCTTCGCCACGTTGGTCAAAAGGAAGAGTTACCTGCCTTGGTGAGACGCCTCTCCCAGCTGCATCAAGACTCATTGAAGAAAGAGACAGACCGCAAACGGTATCGTCTCGAGCTGGTTCAAGCTCCGCCGCCAAGTTGAGCAGCTCTTTTGTGCGAGCTCGCACTCAACAACCAAACCGGGAGAGATTGACGCGGACTCCGGTGTATGGAACGTCATTTCGCGAGAACACCGGCAGCGCTTTGAAGGTCAGTCTGACGAGCCCGGCGCCAGATTCCCGCAAGTAACGACGGCACCCATTGCTCCGCGGGACAACGGCTCCAAGTGGTCCTTAAGAACACCAAATCGGCGTCAGGCGTCTTAGCATTGGCATCCTGTAGTTTGAGCATCACCAGTGTCCCCCCTTCGACTTGTCCTGCGGCTGAACTATCTGGAGATGTCGGCTGACGGAGGACAGTGGCTGGTGCGAAGAGGCAGCGGCTGCTTACCACTTCAGGCGACAGAGTAGTTCGACTCGATGGGTCACTGTAAAGCTGTCGCATGAGATTTACACCACTGACGATGTTGTGCAGCGCGACACCAATCGCATGAACGGCAGCCAGATCGCCACCGACCATGCTTGCGAGCAGAAGCTTGGCCTTGTCGACCTTCCCGGTGATCGCCCACCACGCGATCATGAAGGGGTTCATGCTGCGCGGCGCTTCTGCAAGCACAAGTGCAGCATTCCAGGTCTCCTGAGTCGATTGGAATTCGGGAACAAACAGTCTGCCCACAACCTGCTGGACGAGCGGACCCAGTCGATCCGCAGCCACTTCTCCGCGCACGAATGAAGCAAGATCATTGAGGTCATTGGGACCTGAGGAATAGGCCGGCGCGATCCGGTTGAGGTACTTCCCTAAAGCCTCCTGCGCCTCTGCTCGGCCCGGTGCGCTCCTGGGAGAAACTGTTGGGAAGCGCTTTCCCCCGATTTGCAGAGCACCGAGCACTTGGTGAAGTATGCAACGGTTGGCAAGGACAGGGCGATTGGAATAGGAGCGATCGAGCTTTGGGTCCCTTGTAAGGGACTCGATCTCGGATCGGTCGTCTGAAATCAAGAGGTCAATGATTCCGGGAATACGAAGTCTTTTCATGTGGTCTCCCGCGGTTCATGTGGAGGCATTGTGATTGCGCATGAGATCTACTCGCGGCCAATAGCTACCAGGTAGCGCAAAGCACTGAGACTTGGAAGAAAAAAGTATGCGCCGCCACGGACCGTTACAAACTGCGGCAGTCCCGTGCTGCGAATGCGCGTATCGTCTGGCTGCGCTTGGCTGAAGGTATCGCTGAAAGGGCATCCAGCGATGGTTTCTCGATCCCCAAGGAGCGGATCGCTCTCCTCAGTCATGGCATCGAACTTCGTATTCACGATCCACGAGTTTTGCACAAACTCAAACTGCCGAAGAATACTGGCGACAACGCAGATGAAATGGATTCCGTGCTCTGCGGCACCTGATTCGGAGAGAGCCTGATCGGGGGTGACCTTTGGGCCATACTCGCGCCCGCGGCGAATCATACGGTGAAATCGCGTTGAAGCAATCACATCGTCGCGATACCTCACATTGCCGAAACCAAGCTTATGCAGCAGTCGAGAGATGGGCCCGGTTGACGCAGGCAAGTCGGCGTTGCGGGGATTGGCTCGCCTGATGTGTGCCCCAAACGGACACCGTGTGCCGTCAATGTCTGAGTCGTAGATGAAGCCATTCTGCGCTTTGGACTTTGGGTCGATGCCTGGAATGTCGGCGGAATGCAATGGAAGAAGGGGCGTCCCATCCATTCTGCGGCCGACCATGGCCTCGGCGAGATTCTGTCGAGCTAGCGGGTTGGGCGTGGTTTGCCGGTCGAGGAATCGCCAGAATCCGCGCACGTCCTGCTCCAATTGCCTCAAGACCAGGAATGTGCCGTTGAGCCCAAAATCACGCTTGTCTGGCTGGTCCTCTGCGAAGGCCAATTGGGAGCTGAAGGGCGCATTGGCGTTCAACAATGGACGGTATGAGTACTTACCGTATTCATTCGGATATCCAAGCAGAAATTCACCGAGCGACAAGATATTTCCGTATTCGAGTTGATCACCGGGGGGTGTGCGCACCCGCTTCCAATCCGGTGTTGGCTGGCTTATGCCGTCAGTGAAACCGAAGGGCTCCTTGCCCTTCAGATCTGACGTATCGAGCCTGACCAACACTTCAAATGCGGCGTTCCAATCAGCTGTCTGAATCATCTGCGTCCATGGCACGAGTTGACTTGGCTGGGCGTAAATCAGCACAAGCATGTGCGGCACATTTCCCGGTCCACCCCATTGCCAGGTCCGCGGTGAACTGGCGCCCACATCGCCAAGCCTTCGAGACCGGCTCTCCTCGCCGGACATGCCGGACAGAAACTCGGTGGAGAATCCCGCAAGCACCTCGTCAGCCAAGCCAAGCACCACCAGGCCCTCACGTGTGAAGGCCACCTGAAGAGCGCTCGTTGGCGGCTGAGACAGTTCTTCAGCCGTTGAGATGGGCGCTGCCGCGAGCCAAGAGCGCGCGGCAGCCACATCGCGAATGTTCAACAGCAGGAAGGACGCTTCGGAGAGTGCGGCGTATCCGAAGCGCACCAGGCCCTGGATGTCCTTCGTGTTCACGGGCGCGGCACTCAAGCTTGAGCCCCTGTCTCGCTATATTGGGCATGCATTTTCATCTGTTCCTTGCTTGCGTATCATCCACATCGGCTGATGTGACATTCAGAGCAGTTGGAGCCACTGCCGTGCGTCGGAGTCCGACATGTGCCGTCTCTCAAGTCCATCGCGGATCAGAGCGTTTCGCCACTTGTCGAGTGCCGTAAGGCCGGGGTGGGCGTTATACCAGACCTGTGTCGGCATCTGGTGCCGGCGAAGATAGTCCTTGAACTTCTGCTCGTCTCTTGCGCCATCCAACAGCATCCACTTCGTACGCGGATAGCCTATCCCATTGCTGAACACCACATTCAAGCCAAATGAAACCTTATTGATGAAGTCGTCCATGTAGCTCTCGAGGCTGCCATCATAGTTGCTGGCAAAGATCACGCGCCTCTTTTGATCGAGAAAGACCCAGCGCGCGAATTGGATTGAGGTCACACGCGCGAGCCGGCCGCGGTTAAAGACGTGCCGCACCGAGTAGTCGATCGCTGTCAGCACTAGAATCATGGTCAGCCGGCGAAATACCCCTGGTTTCAGGCTTCCCATTGCGCTGAATTGATTGGTCACGTCTTGATCTTCCTGCAATGAAAGCAGGCGGGCGTGCTCGGGATCGACCCGCGGTGCTATCTCCGGATCGGAACGCTCGCATTGCCGCAGACGAATGAGAAAGAACGGAATCGCAAGGATCAGAAGCGGGGAAAGAGTGAACGCCAATAGCGGAATAGTTATCAGGTGGAGGAGGTTGCGAATCTGCCAGTCGACTGGGGTCGGATCCGGAGGCGTCAAAGTGAGGCGGCCCCTCTTCTGCTCGCCGTCGATGAAGCTCTTCAGTACGTCACGTTGCTGCAGGGGTCGCAATTCCTCAAGTTTGTTTTGGTTTCCGAGGAGGAACTTCGCGAGGGCCTGACGCAACACTTCCTCCTCGTTTACTTGCCGGACAGTCCTACCGGCCCAATTGACGTAATTGGCTGCCGGGGCCACATCACACGATTTCATCCATCTCAGAAGATCGGTATCTGACCGGAAATCCGTGCAGTGCATGAAGATGCGGCGCAGCCCTTCACCTGCTTGCTGCGCCATCTCCGCCAGAAGTTCTTCTGCCGGGCCGTCGCAGTCTCCAAGAAACGCGAGGTACGTGGGATAGTCGACTCGAGGCAAGCCGTATACCGCAATGTCATTCACGGTCAGATCGTCGAGAATCAGGAAACGCGCATAGTGTAGCTGCTTGAACTGCCGAAAGGGAATCAATGCCTGCATCGAATCCAGCAACCCGGGACTGCTGTTCATGTCGGCGAGCAGCCGCCGCAGCGCCGGCTCTTGCGCCGGAACGACAGTGGCAAGGATCATGAAGGCGGACTGAGGAGTCATCGCTGCTTACTCAAAGACCTCATCACCGGTAGGTTCGTAGTGTTGCGTCGCGTTCATCGATTGCCGAAGATTTGCGAGAGTACTGTACATGCGCCAGCGAGCTCGACTCTGGTTCCCCAATGGACGATGCTCTCGGATAGCGTGCCACGGGTTATAGGAAAGGCGCTTGGCGAAATCCAACTGGGCGAGCGAGTCAAACTTCTGCCGTGGAATGTGCAGCGTAGCTGCGGAGATTCGCGGCGATAGCTTTTCCGGCCACAGCACGGCATTGTTTTCCAGCGGCATCAGATGTGGATCCGTCTGCAACTGCAGGCGGATATCAAGTTCCACATCTTCATCAGCTAATGTCGCGACCATGGAATCACGCAAGTAGTCGTCGGGTGGCCGGAATGGCAGGCGAGGGATGCGCGTCCGTCGATTCGACTTGGGCCATACCGAGTACTGCATCGCCTGGCCCTCTCCAAGCAGATACGGGACACAACTGAAGTATGGTGCCTCAAACGGCCCGCTCTGCGTCTTGATCCAGAGCGATTGCATGATCAGATCCAGAACGTGGTGCCGATTCAGATTGAGGAAGTAAAATATCTGCGCGTTCTTAACGCTCTCTTTCTGCAGTTGCGCATTAGCGTGAACGTCGGGAGTCACGAAGGTCGGAGTCGACACGCCAAACATGTCCTGGGTGAATTTCTCGTCGTCCATGAGCTTGGGTCCGGGCACTTGCATCAACTTGATGCTGATGCTCATGAATCCAACATCGTCGATGTCCGGAGTGATGTAGGGCCCAGGCCCAGAAAAACGTACCCATGCGGGATAGCTGCGTGGCTCTGCATAGATCCCATGACGCAATTGGGTGGGGAGGTTGTCGTGTACGACAAACTCGGCTCGCACAATCCCATGCGTCTTTGTGTTGCCACCTCTCTCAAATCGCCCCGGCGTCCAAAGGAGACGCATTTGCTGTGCGAAGCTCTCGATAATCGAATCGACGCAGGCTTCTTCGTCTGGAAGCGGTCTTTCTTCAGCGAGTGCAAGCCCCTCGTTTGGACGGCTCGAATTGATCAAGGCCGTTGCGACACGAGCCAACGCATCGCGCAACAATGCATCGAATGCAGGACGGAAGAACGGATCGAAGCGCCGCTCCAAATGAACAAAGAAAGTGGATGCATCGCTCAGCCAGTTGCGGATTGCAGAGCCCGTATTCGACTTGGGAATGGGTCGATCCGGATTGGATCGGATCGTCATGCAGTCGGGAATTGGATAGCGAAGTGAATGGTCTTGGACTTGTTCCAGTACACAAGACCGAGATATATTCCTGGGCCGATCTGACGAATCTCATCGCGAACGCGCTCGGCAAGCAGCGACGTCTTCGAATAATCGAGGACGATACATTCCTTGTTATCGAACCAGCTCGGGGCCTTGTAGACCTCCGCCACAATGGCGTTCAGTCCGAAGGGAAGGATTCTATTCCTGAGAGTCCCATGGGCAGCGTCAAACGTCTTACCCTGCCACACGAATACATTGATGATTGCAGCAATCTCTGCGCTGTACCTGGTGCCTGGCGCGATAATTGCTGTTCCCTGAGCCTCACCATTGGGGATATCGCCGGAGGGGCTATTGGTGAAGAGGGCGTCAAGCTCCTCGCTTGGCATGGATAAGAGTTGCACCGTGGTATACGCCATCGCTCCGTCTCCTTATCAGGTCTGTCGTGTAGGAGTTGGCGCAGATCGTTGGGGGGAAAGCACAGCTCGGAACTTTGTAACTATGCCAGCAGACTTGCGTATTGTCAATGATGAGTTTAGAAGCTTTGGCACTTGTAGTTACCAACGACGACGGAAGAATAATTGTGTTCTCTAAACTGTTCGCTCCGGGATTCGGCTTTCATCACATAGTCACCATGAACGCCGACGGGACTGACCGGCGCCAACGGACCGATAGACCCTGGGATGACTATCAACCGGAGTTCACTACCGATCGCAAGCACATCTTCTTCGCCAGGAACGTCGGTGGCCTCGTCTCCGCACTTTGGGTCATGAATCCGGATGAATCTGATCACAGGAGAAGGACTCAAGCTCCCTTTGGAGCAGGTGGGGTCGACGTTTCACCTGATGGCACCCACATGGCTTTTTATAGCCAGCAGAGTACTGATCGTCCCACGAGACTTTGGGTCAGCAGCATAATGGAAGTGGTCTCAATCAATTGACTACACCTGAACAGCTGGTTGCCGGGAATCCTGTCTACTGACGGACGCAACATCCTATTCAATACAAACGAAACTATGCCGTCTGGGATGGCTACTCCTACCAAGGCACGAGTTTTCAGGACAACGTGCCGCAGAGGGTGTTCCCGACTGGATGGTATTCGGACTCTCACTCATGTTCGTGTTCTCCTGCAGGCAGCACCTGTACGAAGGCAGGACACCTATTTTCAGCGTTCTGCTCACCTTCCTCCCGGCAATCCTGGGCGCATATCTGGCGCTTACCGCGCGCTGGAGAAGGGCATCTTCGCCACCGTTGGTCTGATGATGCTGGTCAGCTAGTCTGCCAAGAATTCACTCCTCATTCTTGAATTCGTGGTGATGAACTACCGCAAGGGCCAGAGCATTGCCGAAGCCGAGCTCCACGTCGATCGACTACGTTTCTTGGACCCAAGGCTTAACACAGGCATTCGTACCGTTTTACAGTGAAGGTTTACGTTGATGGATGTTTCCTTCACTTGTGCGGCGCATGACGCTCACCCATACTTGGGGCCATGTCCGGATGACTCCATCGATCGGGATGGCGCGTTCCTTGCAGAATGGCGGGGCGCGCATGTCAGCCGTGATTTCTTTGTAGTCGTGGGTCGCCTCATCAATCCGGCCACCGCAGCCACGCCTGCGCGGCCAAATCCCGAATAGGTAGCTGATGAGCACATTTCTCCGGCAGTTGATTGCATGCATGGCAACACTGGGAACCTTGCCCATTGGCTTGACGGCGCAAATGGTTTCGCCCGAGATCGACAACCAGTCGGGGCCATTTTCCTATTTCAGCCAATCCACCGACGAGATCGGCATTCCCTACGCGGAGGCAGGGACGGAGATCACGCCGGAAGGCTCGCTCTATACCGGGTACGGCGAGTTGCTCTTCCTCGTCGGGCCGGAGCAGCAGCCCATCGCGGCCCGCGTCCGCACTTTGGAGGAAGGCTACTTGCCCATCTTCAACTACGGGGCCAGTCATCTGGGGATCGACTACCGCTTCACGGTGTTCTCGGCGCCGCTGGGCAAGGAACCCGGTGCGCCGATCGTCAATTTTGTCCGCGTTACAGTGACAAATCCGAGCCCGGGACCACGCGCTGCGTTTCTGACCTCGGCCTTTCGTTACCAGGGACCCCAGACCACCGATCGCCCCGGCGGCGACAATCGCTTCTCCCGTCCCATTGCGCCCTCGGGCGTTGGCCAGTTCGATCAGCCCGGCGAGGCCTTCAGCAAGGACTGGGTCTACAAGCGTCAGGGTCGCGCCTTTCTGCGCGAAGGCCGGGCCGTTTACCTCTTTCCCAGCCAGCCCGCGCTGCGATTGGCGCTCACGCTGCGCACGAACTACAACCGCATTCATCCGCTCGAAGGCGCCAAGCTGGACATAACGCCCGAGACACCGACCGAGGTAGCCTTCTATACCGTGCCTCTGCAGCCGGGAGAGAGGCGCAACCTGGACTTCGTTATGCCGCTGGAGCCGGTCCGACCCGATACGCCGGAGTTCGTACGGATCGAGTCGGCCAGCTTCGACGAGGCCCATGCCGCGGTCGCCGCTTACTGGCGAGGGCTCGTTGATCGCGGCATGAAGATAGAGCTGCCCGAAGCGAAGGTGGTGGACACCTTCCGGGCCAGTCTGGTTTACGACCTAATGGCACTCCGGCGTGACGGCGAACAGGTGGTTCAAACCGTGAACCTGTTGCAGTACCACCGCTTTTATCTGCGCGACGCGGCGGATATGGTGCGGATGTACGATGCGACCGGCTATAGCGACATCGCCGCCGAGGTGCTTGGATTGTTTCCGGCCGTGCAGAAGCCGGACGGCAACTTTGTCTCTCAGCCCGGCCAGTACGATGGCTGGGGCGAGGCGCTGTGGGCCTTTGGCGAACACTACCGCCGCACGCGCGACCACGCGTTCGCGCGGCGCGTCTACCCGCTGGTAGCGCGGGCAGTCGAGTGGCTGCGCGCCGCCCGGGCGGCAGATCCGCTGCGCCTGATGCCCAAGAGCGCGGTGCGAGACAACGAGTATGTGGCTGCCCATCTGACCGGGTACAACTTTCTCGCGCTCGACGGGCTGAAGTTGGCAATCGAGCTGGCAGAGGCAGCCGGAGAGGGGGACGCAGCCGGGCGATGGCAGCGCGAATACGATGACTATCGCAAAACTTTCCTCGCCGTCCTGGAGGGAGCGACGCGTCGTAATGGCGGGGCATTTCCACCCGCCCTGGACGCCGAAGGGTGGCCGGGAACCGACTGGGGAAACCTGCTTGCGATCACGCCCGAGCCCTTGTTCGACCCCTTCGATCCACGCGTAAGTGCGACACTCGGGCGTTCCCAGGCGAACTACCAGGAGGGCATCGC
>Ga0137378_10001254_pt1 | contig 21273 bp, 17 predicted proteins | sample SagtaG_21_FD_104813 | JGI IMG/M metagenome (GOLD analysis project Ga0137378, IMG submission 104813) | Vadose zone soil microbial communities from Sagehorn Ranch, Mendocino, California, USA - Sage2_L_60_16 metaG | ecosystem: Environmental > Terrestrial > Soil > Vadose zone | place: USA... | reverse complement strand
CCCGGCCTCGGCCTCCGCGTGCTCGTGGTCGCGCTCCGCCCGCGCGTAGTACTCCGAAATCGTCCGCTGATCCTCGCGGAGCACATTGATGCCGAACCGCTTCTTCGCGTGCAGATGCGCGTGCGTACGCGTGGCGTGATCCACGCAAACCAGCACCAGCGGCGGGTCGAGCGACACCGAGGCGAACGCATTGGCCGTCATGCCATGCACTTCGCCTTCGAGGTCGACCGTGATGATGGTCACCCCGGTGGCGAATTGCCCCATCGCTTTTCGAAATTCGGAAGAATTCAAGCTCATCGTCGTAAAGACGTTGCTGCGACGTCTCTAACCAATCGTTCGTGGCGGCGGCAGATACGTAGCAGAGCTACCTATCGACAAGACGCAACCGCCTACATTACCACGCCGCGCCGTTGTATCATTCGATTCAAGGTGACCCTGACGGCAATCACGCCCACTACGCCCGAGCAGCGCTCTGCATTTGGCTCATCGCTGGCTGGAGTGCGCCCCGGTGTACCCATCTCGCGCGAAGCTGCGGTGCATCTGATTCACTGCCACGACGACGATCTCCCCGAACTGCTCGCCGCCGCCCGTGCCGCTAAAGAGCGATTCAAGCCTGGCTTCATCACATACTCGCGCAAGGTTTTCCTGCCGCTCACCAACCTCTGCCGCGACTATTGCGGATACTGCACCTTCCGCCGCGATCCCGGCGACCCCGGCGCTCACACCATGACGCCGGACGAAGTGTTCGCGGTCGCCCATGCCGGTGAAAAACTGGGATGCACCGAAGCCCTCTTCAGTTTAGGCGACAAGCCCGAACTGCTTTTCCCCGAGATGCGCGAGACGCTGCGCCACCTCGGCTACAAGTCCACGCTGCACTATCTCGAAGCCATGTGTGAACTCGTGCTGCGCGAGACCTCTCTGCTGCCGCATCCTAACCCAGGCCTGCTTAGCGCCGAATGGATCGCCCGCCTCGCCGCCGTCTCTCCCAGCATGGGCCTGATGCTGGAGACCACGAACGCCGCGCTGCTGGCCCCCGGCGCGGCGCACGACAACGCTCCCGACAAAGTCCCGGCGAAACGCCTGCGCACGGTCGAAGATGCAGGCAAGCATCACGTCCCGTTCACTACCGGCTTGCTGATCGGAATCGGGGAATCCCTCGAAGACCGCGTCGATACGCTCCTCGCCATCCGCGATGTGCACGACCGCTACGGACACATCCAGGAAGTGATCGTGCAAAACTTCCGCGTCAAGCCCGCCATCCCCATGGCCAACTGGCCTGAACCCACGCGTGGCGAGATGCTCCGCGCCGTGGCGGTAGCTCGCTTGTTACTACCGAACGTCAACATCCAAGCCCCGCCCAATCTCTCTGCGCCTTACTATGAAGATTTGGCAGATGCCGGCATCAACGACTGGGGAGGAATTTCGCCGCTGACTCCCGACTTCATCAATCCCGAGAAGCCCTGGCCACACCTCGACCAACTGCGCCTCCGCACCGAGGCCAAGGGATTCGACTTGCGCCAGCGCCTGCCCGTGTATCCGGAATTTCTTCCCGCAGTGATGGCCCGACCCGGTCTCTTGTCAGAAAAGCTGCGCGCCGCGGCCGACGATCATGGTTTAGCCAAAACAATAAAGAGGGCCGCATGATGGAGCCAAAGAGATGATCTGCGTGCTCAGCGGCGGCACCGGCGGCGCGAAGTTTGTCGACGGCCTCCGCCAAGTCATGCCCGCGGAAGACATCACTCTGGTGGTCAATACCGGCGATGACCTGCTTTGGTGGGGCCTCTATGTCTCCCCCGACATCGATTCCATCACCTATGTGCTTTCCGGCATGCTCAGCCGCGAGCGCGGATGGGGCGTGAAAGGCGACACGTTTTTGTGCCTGCAGGCCATGGGACAGCTCGGCGAGCCGACATGGTTCCACACCGGCGACCGCGATCTCGCGATGCATTTGCTGCGCTCGCGCCTGCTGGCCGAAGGCAAGACGCTCTCGGAAGCCACCGCGGTGATCTCTGAAAAACTTGGGGTGAAAGCGCGCGTTCTCCCTATGAGCGACTCGCGCATCGAGACCCGCGTGGACACGCCCGCCGGCGAGTTGAGCTTTGAAGAATATTTCGTGCAGCGCTGGTTTCAGGATCCGGTGAACTCCGTCCGCTGTGCGGGAGCCTCCGACGCGGAACCCGCACCTGGGGTGATCGACGCTATCGTCTCGGCTGACGCGGTTCTGATCGCTCCCAGCAATCCCATTACCAGCATCGGTCCGATTCTGGCCGTGCCCGGCATTCGCGAAGCTCTGCAGCGCGCCCGCGGAAAAATTGCCGCCATCAGCCCCATCGTCGGTAACGCTCCGGTCGCAGGTCCGGCAGGAATTCTGATGGCCGCGCAGGGATTGCCCTGCTCGATCGGCGGCGTCGCCCAGGCCTACGAAGATTTTCTCGACATCCTGATCTGCGACACACGCGACGCCCGCCCCGCCGACGTCCTTCGCAAAAACGGCTTGCGCGTGCAATGTACGCAAACCATCATGCGCAGCGCCGAAGACAAGGCAGCCCTGGCGCGGGAAGTGCTCTCGTTCGTAGCGGCGGCTCCGCGGGTAGATCCTCAGCACCACGGCGCCGCCCTCCGACACTTGGATCCCAAGCCGTGATTCTCGTTCCAGTAAAGAACCTGGCAGCGGCGAAGCAGCGACTGGCCGCGGTTCTCGACCAACCTTCGCGCACCGCGTTGGCACAGGCCATGCTGCACGACGTGCTCGCCACTCTGCACAACTGGAAGACGCGTCCCGCAGTCGCAGTGGTCACCAGCGATCCCTTCGCGATAAATCTGGCGGAAGAATATCAATTCGAAGTTATCCCCGACCCCAAGAATCCCGGGGAGACCGGAGCCATCGAGTTAGCTACGCGCATCTGCGTCGAGCGCGGCATCGACAGCACACTGGTAATCCCCGCCGACATTCCCTTGATCCAGTCGTGGGAACTCGGCGAAATTCTGAAGCACGCTCCCGCGGAAGGCAGTGTGCTGGTCCCCGCCGCCGACGGACGCGGCACCAACGCCGCCTTCCGCCGTCCCGCGAATCTGTTCCCGCTCCGCTTCGGCAACGACAGCTTCCAACCGCATCACGCCGCCGCGCAAGCCACCGGCAAACCCTGCATCGTGCTGAACCTCCCAGGAATTGCCGTGGACGTCGACAATCCCGGCGATCTGCAACATCTCATTTCACTCCCCGGCGAAACCCGCGCCCAGCAGTTAGTTCGCGAATGGAATGACGCCCGTGGCCCGATCGCAACGGAAGTCCGAGGAGGCTAATTTGATCATCGGAAACACTTCGCTTTTCGCTATCGAGTCAAGCGTCACCAAGGCTTACGAACGCTTGAGTTTTCGGGCTCTAGGCTTTTTCGTTGTTCATGTTGGTGGTCGCTCATACGGTCGGCGCTCTGCCGACAGCACGATGCTTGCCAGTTCGTTCGATGAAGTCGAGAGGCGTATTGCCCGACGTGGCACTCACAACGTGTCTTTCGCGGTCGAACCTGATGCGGGGAGAATAGCCGACGCATTTCGCGATGCGGCCTACGCCGACAGACCGAAGGAAAGCTATTTTGATATTCCTAAAATTCGATTTGCTGAAATGGTTCATGTGAAACGGATCGTGTGGGCTCCGGACGGTGACGAGGCCTTCGATGATCGTAGCTACATCCTTCAATTTGACATCCTGGATTCTGTTCGCCTCATCGCTTTTAAGTGCGGCCAGGGATTTTTTCACGACCCTACCACCCTTACTGACATCTCTCTTCCATCTGAGGATTTCTACGGCCTTCTCCGGAAATGGCATGACGCCTTCGAGGCTGAATGGGCCTCTTTGGAGAAGGAGGCGGAATCCGGCTCGACAGACCAAGTCCCATGAAGAAAAATCTTGAACTTGCAGGGAAACAACAATTGTGATGAAACGAGGTCGATCTTCGCCACAACAAACTGAAATGCGTCTCATCCCTGTCCCGATGGCTGGCGAGATCAAGCCCGGGGACCCCCTCGCCGACAAACTGATCGAGTCCTTCCGCCCACTCCGACTCCGCTTCCACCCCGGCGATATCTTAATCGTGAAACACAAAATCGTCTCCAAAGCCGAAGGCCGGATAGTCGACCTTGCGACGATCCAGCCATCCGCAGAATCGCTCGCATGGGCCAAGCAATACGCCCTCGATGCCCGCGTCATCGAACTCGCCTTGCGCGAGAGCCGCGCCGTGATCCGCCGCAAGAGCGGTGTGCTCATCACCGAGACGCTGCATGGCTTCCTCTGCGCGAACAGCGGCGTCGATGTCTCCAACGTCAACGGAGGAAGTCACGCTCTGCTACTCCCCGAAGACGCCGACCGCTCTGCCGCCGACCTGATGCGGGCGCTCAAGAAGCAAACCGGTCTCAACATTCCCGTCATCATCACCGACAGTTTCGGCCGCCCGTGGCGCGAAGGTCTCGCGGAGTTCGCCATCGGCATCGCCGGGATGAAACCTCTCCGCGACGATCGCGGCCGTCGCGATCCGCACGGCTACAAACTAAAAGCCAGCGTCGAGGCCGTGGCCGACGAGCTGGCCTGTGCTGCCGGACTCGTCTGCGGCAAACTCAACCGCGCCCCCGCCTGCATCGTCCGCGGATTCCGCTACGATCCCGGCCCGGGCGGTGTCCGCGACCTGCTCCGCCCTGCCGCCACCGACCTATTCCGCTAACGTTTTGCGAAGATTTATGTGGGGACAGCCGCCCTCGGCTGTCCGGTCGAGCGAAGCTCGACGCTTCTTGACGGGCCCAGCCGTCAAACGGGCGCCAGTTCCAAAGGCGAGACATCCTCAATGAAACCGCTTAGAATCAAATTCACGGCGCAGAGAAACATATGAATCGCGAACTCGCAACTTCCGAACTCGAAAGCTTTCCCACCCTCGACTGGTCCGACATTGCCCCGCGCCTGACTTCCGCTGTGCGCTCCTCTCTTGAAAAAGTCCTCGAGACTCAAAATGGCGCCGACCTGTCGCTGGCAGAATCCTACGCGCTCGCCAACTCCGAAGGCGACGATCTTCTCGGCCTGCTGGTCGCCGCCAACCTGCTGCGCGCCGAACTCGCGGGCAACCTCGTCACTTACGTGGTCAACCGCAACATCAATTTCACCAACATCTGTTTCGTGGGATGCAAATTCTGCGCCTTCAGCCGCGGCCCACGCGAGTCGGACACCTACTTCCTCACTCTCGATCAGATGGCGCAAAAAGCGGTCGAAGCCTGGCAACTTGGCGCCACCGAAGTCTGCATTCAGGGCGGCTTGCCGCGCGATCTCCCCAAGTTCCATTACCGCGATATTCTCCGCGCCATCAAGAACGCCGTCCCGCGCATGCACATCCATGCCTTCTCGCCGATGGAAATCGTCTACGGCGTCGAACTCAGCGGCATGCCGCTGGCCGACTATCTTTCCATGCTGCGTGATAACGGCCTGGGCACGCTGCCGGGAACCGCCGCCGAAATTCTCGACGACGAGATTCGCCACATCCTCTCGGCCAACAAGCTTTCCACCGCGCAGTGGGTCGAGGTCATCCGCACCGCCCACCGTTGCGGCATTCGCACCACGTCGACGCTCATGTACGGACACACCGAGACCCCGGCGCACTGGGTCCGCCAGATGCTCCTGCTACGCGAGATTCAATCCGAAACCGGAGGCTTCACCGAGTTCGTCCCCCTCGGCTTCGTCCATCAGAACACGTTGCTCTTCCATCAGGGATTGGCGCGCACCGGCCCGACTCTTGCCGAGCATCTGAAAGTTCACGCGCTCGCGCGCTTGCTGCTCGCCGGCTCCATCAATAACATTCAGGTTTCGTGGGTAAAGCTGAACCGCCGTCTCTCACAGCTCTGCCTGCACGCCGGCGCCAACGACTACGGCGGCACCTTGATGGAAGAGAATATTTCGCGTGAAGCCGGAGCAACAGCCGGCCAGTACACCAGCCCGGAGGATTTTCAATCGCTGATTCTGGAGATGGGCCGCATACCCGCCGAGCGCAACACGACTTACTCGCGCATCAACATTAAACTGCCTCTCAACGAATGTACGGCCGAACAATCATTCGAGGCTGAATTCGCGTGACGACGACTTCCAGTCTCTCCGGCGCCCGCCCCATCGCGGTCATCGGAGGCACCGGCCCCGCTGGCATGGGACTCGCGCTGCGCTGGGCGCGCGCCGGAGAAACCATCATCATCGGCTCGCGCGACGAAAAGCGCGCGCAGCAAGCCGCCGCGGCCATCCTGCAAAGAGTCGGGCCTGAAGCCAACATCTCCGGTATGGAAAACAGTGCGGCCTGCGCCGCCTCGGACATTCTGATGCTGACCGTCCCCTTCGAAGGCCAGGCCGCTCTTCTCAAGAAACTGAAGTCCGCGATCACCGCGGGAAGCATCCTCATCGACGCCACCGTGCCCCTGGCAGCCGGCGTTGGCGGACGTGCCTCGCGCACTCTCGGCGTCTGGCAAGGCTCCGCCGCGCAGCAGGCGGCAGAACTCGTGCCCGACGAAGTGAGCGTGGTCGCCGCCTTCCACAACGTTTCCGCCGAGCTGCTCGGCACCGACTCGCCGCTCGACTGCGACGTCATTGTCTGCAGTGACGATCCGGACGCCGCGCAACTCACCCGCGAACTCGCGGCCAAGATTCCCGGCGTGCGCGCCATCGACGGTGGCAAACTCGAAAATGCCCGCATCGTCGAGCAGATCACCGCGTTACTCATCGGCATGAACATCCGCCACAAAGGCCACGCCGGAATCCGCATCACCGGCCTGCCGCCCGGTGCTTACCGCTAACGCCGAAGGAGTTGCTCCCCTGAGCCTGAACGACCATCTCGATGCCGCCTGGCAATATCACAGCGGCACCAAGCATTCGCAACTCAGCGTGCGGATGAATCCCCATTTTCTGGACTGGGAAAACAAGCCGCTGTTGTTCAAGATTTATCCCACGCTGGAAGTCATGCGCCTCCCTAGAGATTTCCGGGAGACAGGCAGCGCCGCACTGGACGCCATCGCGGCTCCCGGGAGACAAGGGTCAGTCGAGGCCATTCCTGATCTTGAGACGCTGGCGCAACTCCTCTTCTTCTCTGCGGGAGTCGTTCGCAGTAAGAAACACGAGCAAGGAGAAACTTTTTTTCGTGCCGCCGCATGCACCGGGGCCCTCTACGAAATCGAACTCTATGTCGTGTGCACCGATTTACCCGGTGAAGCTCTGACCGGCGTCAAGGATTCTGTTGGTCTTGCGGCTGGCGCCTACCATTTCGGCGTCGCCGAGTTCGGCCTGCGCCAGCTGCGAGCCGGCGACTTCCGCCAGATACTGGTAGAAGCCACAGCCAACGACGCATCCATTGCGCACGCTCCGGTAATAATTATTTGCACCGGCACTTACTGGCGCAACGCCTGGAAATATCGCTCCCGCACCTATCGCCATTTCGGATGGGATAACGGCACCATCCTTGCCAATCTCTTGGCGCTGTCCGATGCCTCGCATCTTCCTGCCAGGATTGTGACCGGCTTCGTCGACTCCGAGATTAATGATCTGCTCAGCCTTGACACCAAACGCGAAGTGGCGTTCTCTCTGGTTTCGATTGGGCATCAGCAATCGACTCCCTCCGGCCCACCGCAAATTTCCCCTCTCAACCTTCCGATCGTCCCCTATTCGAAGGAAGAGGTCGACTATCCCGCCATGCGCAGAATGCACGAGGCCTCTTCGCTTGATTCGGCCAGCGAGGTGGCATCCGTGCGCGGCAAGACGCCGTCGAGCGACTTTCCCCCGCCCAAAGGGACAACCAGGTCACTGCAGCTGACCAACGAGTCCATCCCTCAAGACTCTATCGAAAAGGTGATCTCGCGCCGCGGTTCTACTCGTCAGTTCTCGCGCGAGTCCGTCACGCTGCCGCAGCTTTCCCTGATTCTGGATCGTGCCACGCGAGGAATTCCCGCCGACTTCCTTGATCCCTTGGGAAGTCACCTCAATGACCTCTATTTGATCGTGAACAGCGTGGACGGCTTAGCCGCCGGAGCCTACGTCTATCACTGGGAAAAGAAAGTTCTCGAACTGCTGAAGCTCGGAGACTTCCGCGACAAGGCTGGATTCCTGGGACTCGACCAACAGATTCCCGCCGATGCAGCCGTCGACGTGTTCTTCCTCGCCGACTTGAAGAAGATTCTGGAGCGCTACGGGAACCGCGGATACCGTGCCGCGCAACTGGAAGCCGGCATTCTGGGCGGCAAACTCTACCTTGCCGCCTATGCCCAGCGCCTCGGCGCCAGCGGCCTGACTTTTTACGACGATGACGTGGTCAACTTCTTCTCGCCCCACGCCCGGGGCAAGAGCGCGATCTTCCTGGTCGCCCTCGGCCACAGCGCACTCCGCAAGTAGCAAGCGCCGCGTCTTCATCATTTCCCCAGGCAGCGCAAAGTGCTATGCTTCCGCCCATGGAAAACCATTCGCTCGGCGATGTCGGTGGAACCTCCGGCGGCCTCGGCATATTTCTGCTCGGTTTTGCCATGGCCTGCGTCGGCGGCTTCCTTATTACCCATCAGGTGACCATCGTGGGTTCTTACTGGAGTTTCTGGGGAGGCAGCAGCTTCGGCATCACGCTTTTGCCCATGTTATTCGGCGTCGGGATGCTGTTCTGGAACGGCAAGAGCACCATCGGATGGGTGCTGACCGTTGCCGGAGCGTTGTTCATTTTTGCCGGCATCATCGCCAACATGCATATCTACTTTCAGCCAACCAGTCTCTTCAACACCATGGTGATGCTGATTCTGCTGGTCGGCGGTTTGGTTTTGATTGCGCGGTCGCTAAAGCCGCATAGCGCGAAGCAAAGCGAGTAACTGGCGGCCAGCGAGTCCTGCGAAATTACTTTGCGAAGTGCAATATTCCCGCCAATCCTGACGTTGACACGACCCGCCTCAGGACATAGCATCCTCTGTGAACCGTCGCGGGACCAGACCCGTGGAATGGTTGCCGTTGGTAGAGCAGGTACCCATCCCCACGCGACGCTATAACGAGACGATCATTTTCAGTAACATACGGACAAACAAGATACGGACCAACAGAGAATGGAGACTTGCCGCCGGGGAACTGTCCCGGGGAGTGTACGTAACACAAGGTGAGGGAGTCTAGTTATGAGCAACAAGTTCTTTGACGGCATTAAACACGTCATCATCGAGGACGACGATCGCAAACCGGAGGGGCAAGCACAGGCGCATCCCCCGCAGCCCGTCTCGCAGGCAGCGCCGCCGGTCGCTGCGCCGGTCATGGCTTCGACAGACAGCAACGCGTATCATCCGGCGACCGCGCAGCCGATGAGTGAAGAGACCGAGCACGTCTACCAAAGAATTCTGGCGAAAACAAATTTCGATGCAACGCAGGTCGCCGCCACCATCCACAAGTATCTCGATCCCCTCTCGGCGATCCCTTCGATGGATGACCGCACCAAGTTCAAGACTGCCGTGATCCAGGCTAAGGCGCAGGAAGGGCTCTCCCAGGAAAAGATTCTCGCCACGTTTGACGGCCTGAAGGTGGCCCTTCACAACGAGCAGGATTCCTTCGCAGCCTCGGCCGCAGCCACCAAGCAGCGCGAAATTGACGATCGCCAGAAGAAAGTCCAAGAGATCACCGACGCGATCGCGCAAAAGCAAAAAGAGATCGCCCAACTGCAGCAGCGGCTTTCCGACGTGACCACCGAACTGGTGGGAGCGCAGGGCAAAATTCAGCGCGCCGAATCGCAGTTCACCATTGCAGCCCAGCGACGCGCTCTTGAGATCGATCAGGAGAAGGCCAAGTACGTCAGCCTTCTCCAGGGATGAAATGAGAACACCATGAGCATAACGCCTTCCACTCCTACGAATCTTGGCGATGAATTGAAATCCTTCTGGGCGCGCCCGGAAGGCAAGACCGGGATGATTTTCATCGTCTTGGCTGCGGCGGCCGCGGTCTATGGCTGGGCCCAGATCGTGCCCTTCATCGTTTCCATGCTAGCCGATACGCTGCACATGGTTTATCTGGCGGCGATGCTCGCCGCCGCTCTGTTCGTCATCTTCAGCAGCCGCACCCATCTGCTGTTCCGCCTGCTCATGCGGTGGATTACGGGGATGATCATCAACATCGATCCCATCGGCATTCTGAAAGACCACCTGTCGCAGATGCGTAAGCGCCGTGACGTGATGTCGCAGCAGATCTCGAACGTCAGCGGCCAGATTCAGTATCTGAAAAACGTCATCGACAAGAACACGGCCATGGCCAGCGAGAATATGCGTCTCGCGGCCCACGCCAAAAAGATCGCGACCAGCAGCGCCGACCAGAACGAGCAGCTTCGGATGGCTCTGCAGATGAAGGCCAAAGCCAACCAGGCGGGACGGCTGCAGAAGTCGAACCTGAGCTACCAGCAACTCCTCAACAAGCTGCAGAACATCTACGACCTGCTCAGCAAGTGGGCCGTCCACATCGATTTCTATATCGAAGACACCGACAACGAAGTCAGGCAGGCGGAGATCGAGTACAAAACTATCAACACCGCCTATCGCGCCTATCGCACCGCTCTTGCCGTCATCAAGGGAACGGGCGACGAGAAAGAACTGTACAACGAGACCATGGAGCACCTCGCCGAAGAGGCCGGCCGCAAGCTGGGCGAGATGGAAGACTTCCAGCGCCTGGCGCAGAACTTCATGGACACGATCGATCTGGAAAACGGCGCAGTCGAGACTGAAGCGCTCGAGAAACTCGACGCCTACGAGCAGAAGCTGCTGACTTCCGGCGCAACCGACACGGCATTCCTGCTGCCGGGCGCAACCGCTGCACCGGTACCGGTTCCCGCGGGGAAGAGTGCCGATGCTCCTCCTGCGGCGAAGAGCGCGGGCGATTACGGGGATATGTTCAAGTAAAGGATTTCTGAGCGAGAGTTGTACACGGGGAGGAAACGCTAGGCATGGCACATTTAAAGACTGGTCCAAAGATCATTCTGATCGCTCTGCTCGTTGTGGGCTTTGTGTTTGGACTCCGCAAGGCCGCGGAGCTTGGCTGGATTCCCACCCCCGGCGTGATGAAGGCGCTCGTCCCGGAAAAGGCAGCCTTGCCGGATGTGAAAGAGGCTCTGGTGCAGAACGTCGATCCCGTAGCGCTTCCCAGTTCGACTTCCGCCAGCGTGCCGGCTACCTTGATTCGCGGCGAAATCTGGGAATGGAACGCGCAGATCAACATGATCTACGCCAACGGTGGCGCGGGCACAACCAAGGGCTCGCTAATGGAAAAGCACGGCGTCAATCTGTCGCTCATCCGTCAGGATGACACCGGCAAGATGCAGGAAGACCTGATCGCCTGCGCTCGCGAGATTTCCAGCGGCTCGTCGCAGTGCTCCAACGGCGCGAACTTCGTGGTCATCATGGGCGATGGTTCGGGACAGTTTCTGGCCGCCATCAATCCTCAGCTAAAGAAACTGGGGAACGAATATCAAGCCAAAGTGATCGGCGCATCGGGCTACAGCCGCGGCGAAGACGCTTTCATGGCGCCACCCGAAGTGAAGAGCAATCCCCAGGCGGCGAAAGGCCTGTTAGTCGAAGGCGTGCTGCGTGACGGCGACTGGAACATCGCGCAGAAGTGGGAAGGCGATAACGGCATCAAGAATAATCCGGACGAGAAAACCTACGATCCGGACGCGGTCAACTGGCTCAATGCCTCCGACTACAACGTGGCCGCCGCCGACTACGTTGCCGGAAAATGCGACGATCGCAAGGTCGTCAAAGACGGACATCTTACCGGAGAAACCAAGCACGTGTGTGTGAACGCCGTTGTAACCTGGACCCCCGGCGACGTGACCATCGCAAAAGGTAAAGGCGGCCTGATCAAGGTGGTCAGCTCAAAGCAATATCGTTCGCAGATGCCGGCTGTCATCCTCGGCTCCAAGAATTTCTTCGAACGTAATCGCGCCGAGATCGAAGGCATGCTGGCAGCTACATTCGAAGCTGGCGACCAGGTCAAGGCGTTCGATCAAGTGCTGCACAAGGCTTCAGCCATCAGCGCCAAGCTCTACAACGACCAGGATGGAGCTTATTGGTACAAATACTACAAAGGTGTGACCGAGTCTGACGCGCAGGGATTGAAAGTCGATCTCGGCGGCTCGACAGTCAACAACTTGGCCGACAACCTAATTCTTTTCGGCCTGGAGCCGGGCACCAACGACAACTTCCGCTCGACCTACACCGTCTTCGCTAACATCGCAACGCAGCAATATCCCGCGCTGTTCAAAGACACCCCGATCCCCGACGTGAAGGACATTGAAGACAAGTCTTACATCACCGGCGCGCAGGCGCGCATGAGCAGCGGTGGCGCCGAGGGCGAGGCACCGCAATACGCCGCCAACCAGAGCGGGCCGGTAGTTTCGAAGCGTTCGTACTCCATTAACTTCGATACCGGCAAAGCCACGTTCACCGGCGAAGGCGCGCGGACGATGCAGGAACTGAAGGACTCTCTCGCCATCACCGGCTTGTTCATTCAGGTCGATGGCTACACCGACAACACGGGCAGCGAACAGATCAATCAGGCGCTCTCCGATGCCCGCGCCGCTGCAGTAAAAGATTGGCTGCAGAAGCATGCGCCGCGGAATTTCCCGGACAATCGTTTCAAAATCGCGGGACACGGTTCGCAGAGTCCGGTGGCGACCAACGACACGGCCGCTGGGAAAGCAGCCAACCGGCGCGTGGAAATCACATTATCAGGCAGCTAACGCAAAGGAGCGACAGCGACGAGGAACCTGCTGTTTGCCGGTGGCAAGCGAAAAGCAGATTTCTCGCTTCGCTCGAAATGACAAACTTGTGTCGATGAGAACAGAAAACCACAGATGAACCAGGCGATTGAAGTTTTATCCCCCAACCGTGTGATCTCGAAGCAAACGGTGCGCTGGCTGGTTGGATTCCAGCTGCTGATGCTGTTGTTCATCTGGATTTTTTCGCCCACCGTCTTCCTGCCCAAGCCGAAGGAAGTCCTTAACGCCCTGAGCGAAATGTGGATGGAGGGTCTGGGCGGCGAACTGATCACCAGCTTCTATCTGAATCTGCAGGCCATCGCGCTGGCGACCCTACTCTCGCTTGGGATGGCCTATCTCACGGTCATCCCCTTCTTCCGTCCCATCGTCACCCTGCTCAGCAAGCTGCGTTTCCTCTCCATGGTGGGCCTAACATTTTTCTTCACGCTCATGGCGACCACTGGACACGAGCTCAAACTCTACTTGCTGGTCTTTTCTGTATCGGTGTTCTTTGTCACCGGCATGGCCGAGGTCGTGGCCAGCATCCCCAAGGAAAAGTACGACCTGGCGCGAACGCTGCGCATGGGTGAGTGGCGCGTGGTCTACGAAGTCGTGATCATCGGCCAGGCCGACAAAGCTTTCGAAGTCCTGCGCCAGAACGCCGCTATGGGATGGATGATGTTGACCATGGTCGAAGGCATCTCGCGCTCCGAAGGCGGAGTCGGCGCCATGCTGCTCAATCAGAACAAGCATTTCCATCTGAGTGCCGTGTTCGCGATTCAGCTGACGATTCTCGTACTCGGTTTGGCGCAGGACTACGGCATCGGACTGCTGCGCGAGCTTTTCTGTCCGTACGCGGATCTGACTTTGGAACGGAAGTAAGAAAACTGCATGCTTGAGTACACCTACGGAAAAACGCTGCTCAAGGTTGACGACGTCTCTCTCGAATACGACGGCCGTCCCATCCTCAAACACGTCAGCGCGGAAATCAAAGACATCATCTGTCCCGGTAAGGTGACGGGCCAGGTCGTCGGATTTCTCGGCCCCAGCGGCATCGGCAAAACGCAACTGTTCCGCATCATCGCCGGACTGAACAAGCCAACCTCCGGCCGCGTCACCATCAATGGGCAAGACCGCCCGGTGCAGCCCGGTGAAGTAGGAGTCGTCGCTCAGGACTATCCTTTATTCGAGCATCGCACGGTGATGTCAAACCTGCTGATCGCAGCCGGCCAGAAGGAAAAAGACGACAAAACCGCGCGCGAAAAAGTCGTCCAATACCTCACCGATTTCGAACTGATCGACAAAGCACGCCTTTACCCCGTGCAGCTATCCGGCGGACAGCGCCAGCGTTGCGCCATCATCCAGCAAATCCTCTGCTCCGACCACTTCCTGCTGATGGACGAACCTTTCAGCGGCCTCGATCTGCTCATGCTGGAAAAAACCAGCGAGCTGATCCAAAAGGTCGCCAACATGGACGAACTCAACACCATCATCGTAGTTACCCACGACATTACCGCCGCGTCGGCTGTTGCCGACCATATCTGGCTGATGGGACGTGACCATGATGCGAAAGGCAATCCCCTGCCCGGTTCGCACATCGTCGAGACCTACGACTTGATCGAACGCGACCTCTGCTGGCATCCCCAGATCATTACCCAGCCGAAGTTCATGGAATTCGTCCGCGAAGTAAAAGATCGTTTCCGCACGCTGTAGCTCAACGCACCTCGCTCATCCCGTTTCGATTGACCTTTGCTTACCACCTACCTAACATGTCTACCCAGTGACTGCGCCCTCCCAACCCGACGGGCAGACGATTTCTCATTACCGCATCCTCCGAAAGATTGGCGGCGGCGGAATGGGCGTGGTGTATGAGGCGGAAGACCTTAAGCTCGGACGCCATGTCGCGCTAAAGTTTCTTCCCGATGCGCTCGCAACCGATGCGTCGGCCCTCAGCCGTTTTCAGCGGGAGGCGAAATCGGCGTCCTCGCTCAACCATCCAAACATTTGCACCATCTACGAAATCGACGAGGCCGATGGACGCGCCTTCATTGCCATGGAACTGCTGGCCGGCCAGACGCTGCGGCACGCGATCAGTGGCAAGCCCATGGAGACTGAGACCGTGCTCGATTTGGGCATCCAGGTCGCGGACGCGCTCGACGCCGCCCACTCCAAGGGCATCATTCATCGCGATGTCAAACCCGCCAATATTTTTGTAACCGATCGCGGGCAGGCGAAGATTCTCGATTTCGGGCTGGCAAAGGTCTCCCGCGACCCGGAACGCGTTGCCTTGAGCGCCCCGACCATCGACAGTGAAGAGCATCTCACCAGCCCGGGATCTGCGCTTGGAACGGTGGCGTATATGTCGCCGGAGCAGGCGCGTGCGAAGGATCTCGATGCCCGCAGCGATCTATTCTCGTTTGGCGCCGTCCTCTACGAGATGGCCACCGGCCAGTTGCCCTTCCGCGGCGACAGCTCGGCAACCATCTTCGATGCCATCCTGAATCGTGCTCCGGTCGCTCCCGTGCGACTGAACCCCGATGTGCCAGCGGATCTGGAACGCATCATCAACAAGGCGCTGGAGAAAGATCGCAACCTGCGCTACCAGCACGCCTCCGATATGCGGACGGATTTGCAACGGCTGAAGCGGGACAGCAGCTCGGGGCGATTGCACATCGAACAAACAGAACCGTCAAAACGAGAATCTCTCCCAACGATCTCGCCCGTAACACCAAGACACCTGAGCCGAGGAGGCTATTACTATGTTGCGGCTGCATGCCTTCTGCTGGCAGCTGTGACGGGAGGATTTCTCCTCCGTCGCTCATCCCAAAGCAAGCCTGCTGCCAGCAAAGAGTGGGAGCAACTCACTTTCTTCACCGACTCCGCTGTGTACCCCGCCCTGTCTCCGGACGGAAGGATGCTTGCGTTTATCCGGGGAGAGAATTCATTTTTTGGCGCGGGACAAATTTACGTAAAGTTTCTGCCCGACGGCCAACCCGTCCAACTCACACACGACGCGACGGCGAAATTGCGACCCGTCTTTTCCCCCGATGGCTCGCGGATTGCATACGGCACGCCCGGTTGGGACATCTGGGAAGTTCCGGTCCTCGGCGGCGAGCCTCACATTCTTTTGCCCAACGCTTCGTCTTTGACGTGGATCGAAGGCGGCAAGCGCCTGCTCTTTTCTGAGATCAAAGAGGGGCTGCACATGGTGCTTGTCACCAGCGACGAAGGCCGCGGCCATAGCCGCGATGTCTATGCGCCTCCCGGTGAGCGCAGCATGGTCCATCACTCATTCCTTTCTCCGGACGGACAGCACGTGCTCGTCGTTGAGATGGATACTCATGGCCAAATCTTGCCCTGCCGGGTTGTAACGTTCCAGGGCACAGGCGAACCACAAGTCGTCGGTCCTCCCAGCGGTTCCTGCATTGCCGGCGCCTGGTCTCCGGACGGAAAGTGCGTCTACCTCACCGCAAGGACCGACAAATTTCACCTCTGGCGGCAGCGTTTCCCCGGCGGAGAGCCGGAGCAGCTCACGTCCGGCCCCACCTCACAAGAGGGTATTGCGATGGCCCCTGACGGCAAATCGCTCATCGCGGCCGTCGGCACCCAGGACAGCACCCTGTGGTTTCATGACAAGGATGGCGATCACCAGGTCTCTTCTGAAGGAACCGCGATCGCGCCATCCTTCTCTTCCGATGGAAACAGCCTCTACTTCCTGATGAGCGGAGGCCAATCTGCCGATTACGAGCTGTGGGTCAAAGATCTGAAGCACGGAAAAGTTGAGAAGCTTCTACCGGGCTATGCGATGGGTGGCGGCAGCATGTTGCAATATGGGTCGAGTCGCACGTACGCCATCTCCCGGGATGGGAAGCAGGTTGCGTTCGTGATGAAAGACCAGAACGGGCGTGACGGTTTGTGGGTTGCGCCCACCAACCGCCGGTCCTCTCCCGTGCGCGTCACCTCGACCGCGGTTGAGGATTCTCCATCTTTTCTGCCCGATGGGGACCTTGTTTTTCGCGCTTCCGAAGACGGCTCGAATTTTCTCTATCGCATGAAAAGCGATGGCTCCGCTCGCCGCAAGATCACCTCCGAACGCATCCTGGATGTCCTGACCGTGTCGCCGGACGGCCGTTGGATCGTTGCCGCAACCCCAAACCCCAATCAAGAGCACACGGTCGCGACCAAGGCAATTGCCGTGGACGGCAGCGCAGCCGTCGCCCTCTGCCTGGATTATTGTTTCTTCCATTGGGATACTGCCGGAAAGTTCGTGTACTCCTACATCGCACCATTGCACGAGAGCAGTTACGTGTTGCCCGTAGCGCATGACTCAGGCCTTCCGAAAATCTCCCCGGAAGACATCGCACGAATTGAGCGCGACGCGAAGGCGAAAACCATCACGGCAATCCCCCAAGTCGTTCTCTCGGCCGTAAGTCCCTCCGTCTACGCCTATACTCGTCAGAGTACTCGCCGCAACCTGTATCGCATTCAGTTGCCGTAACTGAACGCCTTCTCCAGCGGTTCGCTATTCCTCCGCCACCGGCTCCGGAGAATCGCACTCGTTTTCGACATTCTCTCCTTCTGGACGGGTTACGACCGGCGACCTAACTCGAATAACGCGACCGCCGGTTTATAGCCACGATTTCCTCCGGTGGACCGTAACCGGTTTGGTGAGCTTGATTCGAGACCTCACACAACTTCAATTCTTTCCAGTTCCACCGACTGGAAGCGGGCGGCATGCGGCAGGCACAGTATAGGATCCACTCTTCCCGAAATCCTTGGACAACCGGCAGCAGATACGATCCGTTACGGTAGGGACTGAAACCAACCAGATATCGAGTCAAGCACTTCGGGCATTCCACGCAATGACGAACACGAGATGCCATGGTACCCATCGCTCAAACAAGGTTCGGACGACTGCAGGATCTTCCCGAGGAGAACAACGGCAGCATATTTTCTGCGCTCCCATTCAACGCCACCCGCGCGGTTCGGCATTCCCCGACCATAGTGAAACGGATGGCAACAGGTTGGACGTTGGCGGACGTTGATGTCCGCACGCTGGACGTTTGCGGACCTCGTTGCCCCGACGGAAGACAAGTCTTGAGCGCGGTCCGAAAACGTCCAGACTGGGGCTCGGGGTCGGCTATCATAGGCTCGCAATCGTTAACTCTCGATCGTTGACTCTTCGATTTCGGCAGAGGCATGAATCTGGACTGGCAGATATGTTCGCGAGCAAGGCTTTCGCGTGATCCGCGCTTCGACGGCAAGTTCTTTATTGGAGTAATCGGCAGCCGGGTTTACTGCCGCCCGATTTGTCCTGCACCGACTGCGAAAGAAAAAAACGTCCGCTATTTTCCTACGGCGGCGGCGGCGGCTGAAGCCGGTTTCCGCCCTTGCCTCCGTTGCCGTCCCGAAAGTTCGCCCGGAACTCCCGCATGGCTTGGAACCTCCAACACTGTCTCAAGAGCGCTGCGCCTCATCGGGGATTGCGGCCTGCAAGACGGCGGAGTCGAGGTCTTGGCAGAGCGTTTGGGAGTTGGGTCTCGCCACCTGCGGCGTTTGTTCTTGCGGCATCTGGGCGCAACTCCTATAGCCGTGGCTCAAACTCGACGTCTGCACTTTGCCAAGAAGCTGATCGACGAGACGACTCTACCCATGAGCCAGATTGCCCTGGCCTCGGGGTTCGGCTGTGTGCGGCGCTTCAACGCCGGCATTCGTAAGGTCTATCATCGGACCCCCACTCAAATCCGGCGTCTGGCACGGCAGACGCTGGCATGCCAGACGAAGACTCAGCCGGGCACTCAATACGTCTTTCGCCTGCATTTCCGGCCACCGTATCACTGGCAGGGCATGCTGGATTTTCTCGCGGCCCGCGCAACTCCGGGCGTGGAAGTGGTGGACTTGGCCGCTTATCGCCGGACAATTTCTCTCCATGGCCGCGACGGTTATTTTGAGGTTTCCCTCGACGAGCGCCGTGACGCACTTCTCGTGCGCATCGAATTTGGCGATCCGCATTCGCTGTTCTTCATTGTCGAACGCATCCGAGCCATGTTCGATTTGAATGCCGACTGGGCCGACATAGTGGAGAGCCTCAAGAGCGATCCAGCCTTGGCGGACAGCGTAAAGGCCAACGCCGGGCTTCGAGTTCCCGGCTGCTGGAATGGCTTCGAGCTTGCCATACGGGCGATTCTTGGCCAGCAGATTACCGTGAAGGGTGCAACCGCCCTAGCTGGGCGCATCGTCAGCAGCCTGGGGAAGCCGTTCTCCGGGGCGAAGGGCCTGACTCATCTGTTTCCCACCCCCGAGGTTCTTGCCAACGCCAGGCTCGGCGACGTCGGAATGACCGGAGCGCGAGCTGAAACGATTCGCGCCCTTGCCCGCGCGGTTTGCAGCGGCAAGATCAACTTTGAGGGAATCGTTAACTCCGAAGTGTTTCTGGACCACCTATGTGAAATTCCCGGCATCGGAAAATGGACTGCGCAATATGTTGCGATGCGGGCGCTCGGAGAACCCGATGCGTTCCCTTCCACTGATCTCGGCCTTCTGCGGGCCCTCGCATTGGAAAGCTCTCGTGAACTGGAGTACCGCGCCGAAGGCTGGCGCCCCTGGCGGGCCTACGCGGCTATGTATCTCTGGAGACTCGCGAGCCAAGATACACTGCGTGAAGATAGAAACGTTTATCGTAAGAGTCAAAAAGAAATCGTTGAAAGCAACAGGCGTAGCCAGCCCATTTCAATGACTGTGTAACGGAAAAACAAACCGCATTACCCGAAGAAGAACACCTCGTCCCCCGCTACTCCTCCGCCGTCGGCCCCGTCATCTCCTCTGGCGGCTCTCCTCCGGCCATGGCCTGCGCAATGATCAGCTGCCGCGCTTCCACTCGAATCTTCGGCAGTTGCACGCTGAACCACCACGCTCCCATCACCGAAGCCAGCCCACCAATCGCCACCGTCAGCGGCGCGCCCAGCCGGTCCGACAACGCGCCGCCAAGCAACGCTCCAATCGGCGCCATGCCCATGAACATCATCGAATACACCGCCATGGCCCGTCCCCGCAGCGCGTCCGGCACCATCACCTGGATCAGCGTGTTCGACGACGCCATCTGCAGCATGACGAAATATCCCACCGGCAACAACAAAAACACCGACAGCCAGAACGATCTCGAAAACGAAAACAGCATCAGGCTGATGCCGAACCCCGCGCAGCAGGTCGAAACCCACGTTCCCAATCCCTTCACGCCGGAGCGCACAGCCAGGGTTAACGCTCCCAACAATGCGCCCACGCCTGCGGCACCCATCAGGATTCCCAACCTGACCGCCCCCAAGTCGTGCGATCCGATCAGCGCGGCAAACTCCTGCCCGCCCCCGCGCAATATCTTGTCGGCAAAAAGCGGCATCAACACGACGTAGGGCATGCCAGCCAGGCTTACCAGCCCCAGCAAGATCATGAGCGCCCGAATCGGCGCAGTACGATTCACAAACTGGAAGCCTTCCAGGATGTGTTCCCACGGCGACGTATTCGCCGAGGCTCGTGCCGGAGCGTGCACGTTCATCATCGTCAATCCCGCAATCACCGCGATGTAACTCACTCCGTTCGCAAAAAAGCACCATCCTTCGCCCAGCCTCGCCACCAGAACGCCCGCTACCGCAGGACCAATAACACGCGCGCCGTTGAACATCGAGGAATTTAGTGCGATGGCATTCATCAAATCTTCCTTGCCCACCATGTCCACCAGAAACGACTGCCGCCCGGGGATATCAAAAGCGTTCACCACGCCCAGCAGCGCGGCCAGCACGAAAATGAGCCACACCCGATGGTCAATTGCATGAGTGAGGGTCAGCGCCGCCAGCACGAACGCCAGCAGCATCGATGCGACTTGCGTGCCGATGACCACGTGCTTGCGGTTGCTGCGATCGGCCACAATCCCGCCGATGGGCGCAATCAGGAACACCGGGATTTGGCTCGCAAACCCCACCGCGCCCAGCTTCAGCCCCGATCCCGTCAGCCGGTAGACGAGCCAGGACTGCGCCACGGTCTGCATCCACGTGCCGATCAGGGAGATCAGTTGTCCGCTGAAAAATAGCTCCAAGTTGCTATCCCGCAGCGCGCGTCCGGCTGCCTGCCAGCGCAGGTTGCGGCTCTCGGCCGTTCGTTCGACGCTCGCAGATGCATTTTCTTGGATGGGAACTTTCGACTCAGCCACGATCAGTTCTTTGGATGACGACTCATTGCCTCGCGCACTACTATATCGTGCGGATTCGCGCCCGACACGCCGCCAGGCTGGCCGCACTTCCGATTTTTCCACAGGAACCGTCGCCTCCTCAGGGAACGCCCGCCTCCAAGTCCAAGCCTGTGAAGGGCTTGCGTATATCCAAATTTCACGAAAATTGGAACTTCTCTTATCGCCCGCCGTGAGCTAGAGTAACCCCTGCGCTTTCGACGATTCGGCAAAGGAAGTCAGCTACTATGACCAACCCTCCCGTTGGAATTGAACGCCGTGTCGGACAGCGGT
>Ga0137378_10001238_pt1 | contig 21410 bp, 18 predicted proteins | sample SagtaG_21_FD_104813 | JGI IMG/M metagenome (GOLD analysis project Ga0137378, IMG submission 104813) | Vadose zone soil microbial communities from Sagehorn Ranch, Mendocino, California, USA - Sage2_L_60_16 metaG | ecosystem: Environmental > Terrestrial > Soil > Vadose zone | place: USA... | reverse complement strand
GGCATCGATCCAGGGGCGTCGTGCTTCGCTTCGCTCGCACTTGCCCCTGGCTAACATATTTCGCGCCTTTGGCGCTTGAGGTTCGCATTCCTCAAAGTTGCACTTCAAACTTGAATCCACCAATGTCAATCTCGAATCTGTCAATCGCATCCGAAAATCTCAGATGAGAATATTGATATGGGATTAGCAATTACCAAGAGGTCGGAAATTTGGAATTTGAGATTTGAGAGCTTACGCGAGTAACTCAGTGATCAAATCCAACAGTTGCGCTGGGTCGATTGGTTTAGTGAGGTGAGCATTGAATCCGGCTTCCAGTGAGCGCCCGCGGTCGTCGTACTCGGTGTAGCCGGTGACTGCAACCATTGGGATGTCACGATAGGCTGACCGCTTACGGAGTGCACCAGCCAGTTCATAGCCATTCATTTCCGGCATGCCAATGTCAGAGATTATCAAATCGAACTTTCGTTCACTCGCGAGTTTGAGGGCCATTGCCGCCCTGTCTGCGGTTACAACTTCATAACCGGCATGTTTCAAAAACAACCCGATCATTTCCGTGACGTCGTTGACGTCATCGACCACCAGAACGCTGAGTTGCAAATTGCGTGGTTTGCGTTTCCGAGATGTAGCTCGCGCTGAGACGGTGGACCTTTTCGATCTCGGTGCAAAGGCTTGATTCCGAGATATCGGTAACGCGTTTCGCTGCGACGTCAATGAATTTGTTCTTTTACCAAAGCCTTCGGATTTCAAAGACGGAAGCTCGCCAGTGTCCCGTATTGCAAGATTCTGATCAGCCATCTCTCTGGAAACTATCGAGATACTGCCAACGAACTCAGCCGCGCAACAGGATTCGTCCCTGGTCGGGTACTTCTAGTGCATATCTAAACGCTGTTCGCAATCGACATGTTGCTTTGGGGGGGTCAGTTAATCTAACCCAAAAAGGGAAAGCTGTCCACACATTTAAAGTGTTCTTTTGGATGCTGCGGAACGAGATATCCTTGTAGTTAGCGCCATCTAAACTTGCGTCGTGAGCGGCGTGATATTCTTGTGACAATGAGTAACCAGCCGAACCGCAGGTTTCGTGTGTTGGGACTGTTGCCGCTGATTTTTTTTCTCACTCAAACAGTTCATTACTGGCATGGCGGTCTGGGTAACTTGCTCTGGATGTGCAATATCGGAAATCTGTTGTTGGCGATTGGATTGTTTCTCGATCATCGCGAGCTAATTCGCGCAGCCGCGATTTGGACAATTCCGGGTCTGGTCGTTTGGTTTCGTTATGTGCTATTGGATTATGGATTTCTGTTTTCTTCGACGCTGGCGCATGTCGGAGGAATCGTGATTGCGTTAATAGCATTGCGCCGCGTGGGAATGGATCGAACCGCATGGCTGTACGCGTTCGTTTGGTATCTGTTTGTGCAACTCGCGGCGCGCCTGCTGACTTCACCGGCGTTGAATGTGAATCTCGCTTACAGCGTTCAGCCGGGATGGGAGAAAGTATTCAGTAGCTACTGGAAGTTCTGGATTGTCTTGACGACGATCGTGGCCGTCGGTCTATGGGGACTCGGAATGATCCTGTTGTGGATGTGGCCTGCGGCAAGTAACCAATTGCGGCAGCAAGCGGTTCAGATCGATTAAAGGGGCAAAAACGCCGCAATTCGCCGAACAAAGATATCGGGCTGCTCAGCGACTCAGGACAACCGCTTGCGGACTCAAAATCAGCAGATGCCATCGAGAAAAAGTTTTGATTAACTCGCTGCGCACGCTGATGTAAGCAGTCTCTGCGTAGAGCTTCTCAGGCGCCAGCCACTCAAGCCTGACGATCGGATTGAACGAAAACGGCAACGTCTCGGCCCTCGCGGCGCTTGGTTGGCTGCCAACGGTCTTATTTGAAGACTCCGCTGATTTCTTTTTGCCCTGCGATTTCTCGTCGAAAACCGCGGAAGCAGTTAGCAGCCGCTCGCGCAACGCGATGCGCGCCTGCGTAGGGGCTTTGCCCGCGGCGTCATAGATTCCAATATCAACTCCAAAAGCAGTAGCGACTTTCGATGAGTCAGGTGACCACACGGGCGGTGCCTCGGCGAGCGCATCGTCCAGCAAGCGCTCCTGACCGTCCAGCGATATCAGTCGTGGCCGACCCGCCGGCGTTTTGAACTCTTTCTCGCGCGCGTCCCACTCGCTCTCTTTGCAAGCCAGGGCAACCAGCGCATGCGTATCCGGAGCCCACGCGAGTGCGAAATAAATCAGTCCATCACGCGTCGTCAGAGGCTTTAGATCGTAGCCGTCACGATTACAGAGATAAACCTGCTCAGTATTGAAAACCGCAAGCGGCGCAAAGACCGGCCCGATCATGGGTGTCGGCAAAGGTGAACCGGACAGTTCAGGCGAACCGGACGGCAAGGGAAGACCTTCCTCGAGTGGCGTAGGACTGGGCGTTGCCTGCGAGCTCTTGCGACCGATGAATGCGATGTAACCCCCATCCGGAGACCAGGCAACTGAATCCTGAAACACTACGGCAAGATCGGGCGGAGTCAAATTGCGGAGAAACTTTCCGTCCGACGCATAAAGATCGATACGAAAGGTTTGTGAAGGTTCATCGGCGGTACCGTAAAGGGCGAGCACTCGCTGGCCATCCGGCGAAGACACGGTGCGCAAAAGCGCATCATCTTTTCGCCGGTTGTCGAAATCCTGTTGGATTGCCGGCAACTTAGCGGCCTCTTCCGTCGAAACGACCGATGGTGGTGCGACGTCTGCCTGAAAATTGAAAGCCAGCCGCTGTGTCGGCACGTCACGCAGTTGTCGCGGCCTCACGCGTTGCCTGTCACTGTCGGAGCGGCAGGCAGTACCGAAAATCAGGACTGCGATACTGATGAAAGTAATAAGCATTACCGGCATGGAAGAAGACCGATGGAAAGAATCCGTACGCCAACCAGTAGACCGACGCTGAGTTCGTGGCGAGGAATCTTTGGCCTTGTTCAAGCCTGCGCGCATCTGGCGAACGATCTTAGGAAGCGGTAGTTCTGGGTGTCAATACTATTGCGCTCACGGCCATGCGCTTTGGCATGACTGCGAATGCACCTGAACCGCCGTTGAGTATTTCTGCGGCTAGTTCTACGTCCAGGACGAAGAGAGTACGAATCGTATTTCTTGGCGACAAATGATCTTCATCCGATGCATCGTCATCGACGCAGTTGTGTTCGAAAGCGCGCGCTAGACGACGCGGCATTGGCTCCCGGCTTGGCGTCTGTTTGATGAACTCACGAGCGGCCGTTACGCCCACCAGATCGCAGGCCAGCTCCTCGGCGCGCTGGCCCTGGATACGCAAGCCGGTTCGCGCGGCGGCGCGGCGGGCAATGGCGCGAAAGAGTGGCCGCAGAGAATCATTTTGGCCGCTGGCGATGTGCGTCAGCTCATGTCCGAGCACGCTAATCATGGCTTCGTCGGAACGCAATCCAGCCAGAAAAATAGTGCCAAACTCGATGATGCGCGGCTCGCGCAGCAATACCGAGGCATTGTCACGCGCATCGACATCGGGCTTGACCCGTTTGACAGCGTCGACGCGTGCGATCGCCGAGCTCACTCGGGAACGGTTCAACGGCGTGCTGTAAAGATCGTAATTCTTGGCCAGTTCGACGATTGCGTCGCCAACTAATTTTCGAGTAGTGAGTAGCAAGCGCTCCGCTCGACGCGTTCCGGCCACGGCGTCTGGATTGCTGACCGGGAGAGATGGGCGGCCCTGCATCTGATCAATCGGCATGCTGGCCAGGGGATCGCGCACGCGTTCGGCGCAGGTTGCGCCAATGGCCCGCTCCACCATCAAATGATCAGCAGCCGTGAAAGGCTCGCGAAGTCGCGAAGAATGTGCGCCGCTTCGTTGTTGGCCCTGTGCGAACGACTCGCGTGTCGGTATGAGCTGAGCAACAAAAGAAATCGAGAGGAGGAGAACAAACAAGTATTGAAGCCCAATACGACCCGATTTTCCGTTTACGGCTCTGCCACTTCGTAGTGCGGTAAGGCTTTGCCTTACCGTCATGCTATTTAAAAGAAGTGAGAGGCTGCGCCTCCAGCTTATGCCGCCGAGGCGTAGCCTCGCCAATAAAGCAATGAAGACAGCCTGCCGGAAAGGCAAAGCCTTTCCGCACTGGTGGGCGGCAGAGCCGCCGGAGCAGCCATCTCTCATGCTTACCTGTTTCGCCATTCCGGTTTTCGTTTTTCCATAAACGCGCGCACGCCCTCGTTCGCGTCTTCAGTTTTCATCAACTCGTGCAGATAAAGATTCTCAATCTCAACCAGGGTTGATTCAAAACCAGTTCGCGCACCAAGATCAAGGGCCGCGCGCGCCATCGCAAGCGACGACGCCGAAAGCTCGCGCAGCTTTGATAATAACGCCTCCGTCTTCTGTTCCAGTTCTTCCGAAGGAACGACGTAGTTCACGAGTCCCAGCCGCAAAGCTTCATCCGCCTCGATTAGTTCGCCCGTCAGAACCAACTCGCAGGCGCGCTTTTGGCCGATGATGCGTGGCAAAAGGATCGCCGCGACCGGCGGAAAAACGCCGAGCTTAATCTCAGGTTGACCAAATCTTGCGCGATTGCTGGCGATCACAAGATCGCACGCGGCCACCAACTCGCATCCGCCACCGAGAGCAGGTCCATCAACCACAGCGATGAAGGGCTTAGCGGTTTGCGCCATCATGCGAAAAATCGAATGGAACGCATCGAGCATCTGATAGACAGTCTCAGGCGCATGCTCTTCCACTGCTACGCCGGCGCTGAAAGCCCGCGTGTCCGAGGCCGCGTCGAAAACAATCGCAGTCAATCCGCGCTGTTGCGCGCACTCGTTCAGCGCAGCGAGAATCTCGCGCATCATCGCGATGTTGAAAATATTCAGCGGCGACCGAGCGAAAGTAACGCGCGCCACGTGGTCGTCGATGTGGAACTTGATGCTTTGAAATTCCTTCGCCATTTCTCGCGCGATCACCTTACGGATGATGGACTAACAGCGACGATGCCGGTGAAGCGTTTAAAGTCCGAGGTGTTGAAGGTCAAGAGGTGGGTAACGTTGTGCACTTTCATTGCGGCCACAAGGCGTGCGTCGTGAACTTGTTTACCCAAAACTTGATGCCTGACGACAAGTTGCTCCCGTTCCGGAAGGATATCGGCCGTGTCGGGCAAGATGGTGAAGAGGGCTTTCAGCTTTGTCAGTTCTTGCTCGGCCTGAGCTACGGTAAGTCCAAGTCCGTTGTCGATAATCGGTCGCGTTGCTACAGCCCAAAACTCAATCAGGTTCTGAGCGATCACGCGTAGCTCGTCTCCGCGAGTTACAAGAAAGGAAACAGACTGTGCTACATCACCATGCATCGGGTGCGAAGTTTGCACGCTGCGGAGTAGTACGTTCGTATCTGCGAGCCACTTCACAGTTGCTTATCTTCGCGCCCGCGGTAGATGCTCTCGCGGCTGATCGCCTCATCGGAAAGCGGCGGAGCCTTGATGTAATCGTGGCTGCTAAGCCATTGATTCCACAATCGTAACCACTCTTTGGTCGTTAGTTCTTGAGGTTTCGGCGTTATCGCCTTGTCCTCTAACTGCTGCTGAATGTAGTCCTCAACGGACATGCCTTGTGCCTTGGCTTCCGCGATGATTCGCTCTTCTACTTCTGGCCTTAGTTCTAACGTTACCGTCATAGCAGCATAATTCTAACACTCGGTGGAGGAGCTGTCGCCATTCACCAAAAGCGGGCAGTGTTCCAAAGTTGGGTTAGTGATTCATCGAAAAAGGTTCCGGATAAACGAAAGAAACTCCCAGAGGAGATATAAGCCGCCTATAATGACCGTTAGACCAAAACCTATCCACCAACCCCATAATATCGTTGACCCGAAACAACCAAGAGTTTCTCTTTTATATTCAAGGTAAACATTGGGACACTAATCAAAAAAGTGGTTCATTGCCCGGCCGGCTCAGTAACCAGAGGAGCGTTCAGATACTTCGCAAAGAATCGAACATATCGCCGCACCCGATCCATTTGATGGCGCGGCTCAGTAAAGCCGTGATTTTCGCGCGGGTAAACCACGAATTCGACCGGCACGTTCATTTCCTTGAGCGCTTGATAGAACTCCTGGGCCTGGGCAATGGGTACGCGCGTGTCCACCTGCCCGTGCATGATCATGGTCGGCGTCTTAACGTTCTTGACATACTTCATAGGCGAGCGGTCCCAGTAAAGTTCCTGAGCGTCCCAAGGCGACTTGTCTGAGTAGAACCAGCGCAAATACCTCTGAATGTCGTTCTGCGAATACATCGAGTAGATATTCGTCAGACCCGCGCCTGGCGAAACCGCCTTGAAGCGATCCGTCTGCGTCAGAATCCAAAACGTCATGTAACCACCATACGACCAACCAAAGGCGCCCAGACGATCCGGATCAGCAATGCCTGCCGCGATCATTGCATTGACACCGGTCATACAGTCTTCGTAATCGCCTTTGCCCCAGTTGTTTTTGTTCGCCTGAGCGAATGCCAAACCTTTGCCCGTTGAACCGCGGAAGTTTGGTTGCAATACCGCAAAGCCATTTGCCGTCAGCACCTGCACCGTGCCGTTGAAGTTATTAATCGAAGCTCCGGTGGGGCCACCGTGAGGATTCAGCAAGAGCGGCAGCTTCTTGCCTGGTTCGTAACGAACCGGCTTGGTTAGCAGGCCTTCGATCTCTGTGCCATCTTTGCTTTTCCACTTTACGACTTCCGTGTCGGCGAGGGCGTAGTCTTTCAGCCACCCGTTGTGATTCGTAAGCACAGTGCCATCTTTGAAATCGAGACCTGTTTTGTAGATTTCCGCAGGACCCAGCGGTCCAGAGATCGTGCCCACAGCCGTTTTTCCATCGCGACTGATTTCTGTAATGCCAGTCACCGCGCCATGTCGCGAAATTTGCCTGACCGAGCCGGTGGCTACGTCAGCCGAGAAGACTTCGTTCGCTTCCCGCACATTGGTACTGAAGTAAATTGCGCGGCCATCGCGCGACCAGACCGGCGTGCCCACATTCAAATCGAATTTCGTGGCGAGTTGCCTGGGCAATCCGCCCGAAGCGGGGATTACATATAAATATGTCGTCGAGACGCCGCCGTTTGGATCCGGATTCTGCGTGTAAGCGATCCACTCTCCATTCGGTGACCACCGCGCAGTGTCAGTCGCCCCTGCGGTGCTAACAAGCTTCTTCTTTTCACCGGCGGCGAGCGTCAATATCCAGACCTCGCTTAAGCTTCCGTCGTCAGCTTTCGGCGTCGGGCGGGTCGTATAAGTGATTCGCGTTCCGTCCGGTGACCACTGCGGATCGCTAACGGTGAAGCTGCCTTCCGTAAGTCGCTTCTCGTCTTTCTTATCAATATTCCAAAGCCAGAGGTGAGTCATCTTGATGTCGCGATCGATCACCATCGTGTCATCTTTGACTTTCTTACGATCTTCTTCGTCTTTTGTCGGCTGATCGGTTGCGGTCAGCAACAATTGTTTTCCGTCCGGCGAAAAACGAAAGCCGCTAACGCCGCCCTTATGCGTTGTCACGGCCCAGGCCTCGCCGCCATCGGCCAACATCATCCACACCTGTCGCTCGCCGTCTTTTTCCCGGTCGCTAAGAAACGCGAGCAGCGTTCCGTCGGGCGACCATTCAGGTGCAGTGGCGCTCTTCTCACCACGCGTGTACTGGTGCGGCTTCCCCCCGGCCATCGTCACAACCCAAACGTGGCTCACCGACTTCCACTCTTTTTCCTTATCCATTTTCGTTTCGCTCACGGTGTAAGCGACGCGAGTGCCATTGGGAGAAATCCTGGGCGCACTCACCCCAGCAACCTTCATCAAGTCGAGCGCGGTCAAGAGCTTTCGTCCATTCTTTGCCCGTGGTTCGGGCGCTTCGGTTTTTGCCGGCTTTTTATCTTCCTGCGCGCGGACAAATGTTGTCGTCGCTATGCAAGACAACAAAATCGTCAAGACGAGGGCTAAACGTTTGGGGTTCATGGAGCGATTCCTCCTGGAAGGGTCAGTTCATTTAGACTAAGACGCGCATGGCATGACCAGAACAAAGGTGCGTCAACTTTCCTTAGGGCGCAAGCGGCTTCGCCGCCGACCAGTGCGGAAAGGCTTCGCCTTTCCGGCACCCTTGCCTTTTAATTCTCGAGGGCTTCGGCCTCGCACGCGAGGCCGAAGCCTCGAGAGGGAAAGTATTTAAAGGTAAAGGTGAGGCAAAGCCTCACCGCACTGTGTCGCGGCACAGCCGCAATCAAAAACTATTCTTTCCAGTGAACATTAGCGAAGTACTGCGGGTCGAAGAGCCTGGGATCGAGAGAAACGCCAGCACGCATGTCCGAATACTCCTCAGTCGTAACAGTCTTGCCGTCAACCATAAAGATGACTTCCGGCGCCATCCAACCGCCGCCGAGTCTCTGATACTTATTGAATTGCGTCTCCTGCGTCTGCTTGCCGTCTCTGCCGGCAGGACGAATCATGCGCACGAAATAAAGATTCTTTTTGTCGATCCAAAACTGCGCGGAATGCAGGTCGCCCGGCTTCGCACCGACAACGTAGATCGGTCGTCCCTGCCACGTATCCTCGCGAAACATCCCCAGATCAAATTTGAGTCCTTTTAGTTTCTCCACCACAACGGCCATCGGCAGCTTATAGATGTCGAACCCCAGGACCATTAACGGATGCACAAAGGGCCGTGAATTTTCGGGCTTGCCGGCTTTGAATGAATAAATCATGCCGTTAGTGAAAAGAATGCCGTTGCCATCCTTGACCGGCGTGAAATCTATCCTCAGTGAGCCTGGTACGGAAAGCGCTTCATACCAGGTTGAGACTTTCGTCGTTCCATCTTTGTCGTATTCGGTTGTCTTCTGGACAAATGTCGCAGTCTTGTACCAGGACTTGCCGTACTTCTTTTGCATCTCCTGGATCAGATCTTCACTGGTCTTGATCTTCGCCGCACAGGTCACCGGAACGATCGCCATTACGCAAAGAGTTAACAGAATAGAACGCATTGATGTCTCCCCTTTGAAATTGATAGCAGATAAACTTCACAGTTTGTCGCTAGCTGCTTTAACTCCCTCTCCCTCTGGGAGAGGGTTGGGGAGAGGGACTTAAGGCTCGCGCCTATCATTAGCTAGATCCCTCTTCCCCGGGCCTTCTCCCAGAGGGAGAAGGGAGAAAGACAAAGAACAACTGCCAACTGGGCGTAACCACTGACTTCTTCAGAGCTTCCTAAAGTTTGTCGGACAATTTTAACATCGGAATCTGCATGCCTTTTTGGCGCGCAGTATTTTTGGCTTCGTCATAACCGGCATCGACATGGCGAGCAATGCCGATTCCCGGATCGTTCGTGAGCACGCGATTCAAACGCTTTGCCGCTTCGTCGGTACCGTCGGCAACAGAAACTTGTCCGGCGTGCAGCGAATAACCAATGCCCACTCCGCCGCCGTGATGGAACGAAACCCAGCTTGCGCCACTGGCGGTGTTAAGCAATGCGTTGAGTATAGGCCAATCAGCGACAGCGTCTGAGCCGTCTTTCATGGCTTCGGTTTCGCGGAAAGGCGAGGCTACCGATCCGGTGTCGAGATGATCTCGGCCGATCGCAATTGGCGCTTTTAGATCGCCGCGACGAACAAGTTCATTGATTGCTTCGCCCATCTCTGCGCGCTCACCGTACCCCAGCCAGCAGATTCGTGCGGGCAGTCCCTGAAAACGAACGCGATCACGTGCCAGTCGCAACCAGCGATTCAAAGTTCGATCATCCGGAAAAAGCTCCAGCGCCAGATCGTCGGTCTTGCGGATATCTTCGGCTTCACCGGACAAGGCGACCCAGCGAAATGGACCCTTGCCTTCGCAGAAGAGTGGCCGGATATATTCCGGCACGAAGCCGGGAATCTCAAACGCGTCTTTGCAGCCGGCATCGAACGCCATCTTGCGAATATTGTTTCCATAATCGAAAGCGACTGCGCCGTTGCGTTTCAATGCAAGCATCGCCTCGACGTGTCGCGCCATCGATTCCATCGCGCGCTTCACGTAGCTGTCCGGGTCGATGCGACGAAGCTCGATTGCACCTTCAACCGACAGACCACCAGGAACGTAGCCATTCAGAGGATCGTGCGCGCTGGTCTGATCCGTGACCGCATCAACCTTAATTCCACGACGAACGATCTCAGGAAGCAACTCCGCGCAGTTGCCAACCAACCCGACCGATATAGCACGCTTCTGTTCACGCGCGTCTTCGCAGATATCCAGAGCTTCGTCCAGCTCGCGAGCCATGCGGTCGCAATAACCTGTGTGCACACGCCGCTCGATGCGCGCGGGATCGACTTCAATTCCGAGAAAAACCGCGCCATTCAAGGTTGCCGCCAACGGCTGCGCTCCGCCCATGCCGCCCAGGCCGCCGGAAAGCAAAAGTTTTCCCCTCAAGTCGCCGCCAAAATGCTTGTTGGCCAGCGACGCAAACGTTTCAAACGTGCCCTGCACGATCCCCTGTGTGCCGATATAGATCCAACTTCCGGCCGTCATCTGGCCGTACATCATCAGTCCCTTTCGCTCGAGTTCATGAAAATGCTCCCAATTGGCCCACGCTCCCACCAGATTGGAATTCGCAATCAGAACTCGCGGCGCATATTCGTGAGTGCGAAAAATGCCGACCGGCTTTCCTGATTGAATAAGTAACGTTTCGTCATTCTCCAGGTCTTGCAGCGAGCGCACAATGGCGTCGAATGAAGGCCAGTTACGAGCGGCTTTGCCCGCGCCGCCGTAAACGATCAACTCGTCCGGCTTCTCAGCAACTTCAGAATCGAGATTGTTCATCAGGCAGCGCAGCGCGGCTTCCTGATGCCAACCTTTGCAATTCAATTTTGCGCCACGTGGGGCGCGAATGTTTCCTGGTACTTCCATCTGCGGGCTAGATTAATAACAGAAAACCTAACCCGCGAGAAGCTGCAAGCTGCGTTTGTCGCAGCAAGGCAACAACTCTAGAATGAGTTTCTCAGACTACAGGTTGCTCGCATTTTCATTGAACCGCATTCTTTGCTGATGACTAAATTTCTGCGCCTCGGTTTGTGCTTTCTGCTCCTGTTTGAGCCAACCACGTTGGCTCAACGCGGAAATCAGAATGCACGCCATGCTACGGTGACTGTCCTGCTCACGCCCGATCATCCGGCGAATCATTTCATTCCTTCTCAGGCGCTGGGCGCCGGGGTGGATGGCCACGCAAAAGGAGAAACTGAACGCCAACTTTCACCCGCGAATATCGAAGCGATGCTGACCGCCGGATTCAAGCCGCTGACTTATCGTTTACGCACCGAACTCGCCGGCGAAGCATGGCACTGGAATCCAAACGGAATTTGGAGCGACGCAGCGAATCATCAGGGCTACTGGACTTCGGACGACAAACCCGGAGAGCCAGTTCGAATAAGCTATGGTTATCGACTGCCCCGGCGCGGCAACACAATTGACCAGGCAAACAACGATGGCTACTCGCGCCTTGATGACGGTGACACTCAGAGTTTTTGGAAGAGCAATCCTTACCTTGATGAGCACTTCACGGGAGAAAAGAACTTAAGCTATCCCCAATGGGTGATAATTGACCTCGGCGCCTGGAAGAGAATTAACGTCATTAGAATTCTCTGGGGCGAGCCATTCGCAACGAAATTCTCGATCGAGTACGGCCATTTTGTAGGCCCGGAAGACCTTTCGCAAAGATTGCCGACCGCCTGGCAAGCTTTTCCGCACGGCAATATTAGCGGCGCCCGTGGTGGCGATCTGCTACGGAAATTATCGCGGCACGCTCTCAGCGTGAGGTATGTTCGGGTTCGGCTGGACGAAAGTTCTGGACACGCTAGTACTGAATCTGACGATATTCGCGACCGGCTAGGGTACGTGATTCGAGAAATCTATCTAGGCTCAAGCAATCGCCATGAACGGTTTCACGACGCGATACGTCACGCGACCGATCGAGACAGCCAAACGACCATCTATGTTTCGTCTACGGATCCCTGGCATCGTGAGATCGACCGCGACGATAACACTGAACAGCCGGGCTTTGATTTCATCTTCGGTAGTGGCCTGACAAATGGCCTGCCGATGGTGCTTCCAGTGCCGGTGCTCTATGACACCCCGGACAATGCCGCGGCCGAGATTCAATATTCGACTGCCCTTGGTTATCCAATCGATCGCATCGAGATGGGAGAGGAACCCGACGGCCAGTTTGTAACTCCGGAGCACTACGCTGCTTTGTATCTTCAGTTCGTTAATACGCTCCGCAAAGTCAACCCTTCGCTCCATTTTGGCGGGCCAAGTATGCAGGACATCGAACAGTCCCAGGTTCCGGGCAGAATTGAATTCGGCAAAGGTGAATGGCTTGGCCGTTTTCTACAACATCTAAAAAGCCACGGACGGGCGGACGATTTTTCATTCTTCTCGTTTGAGTGGTATCCATTTGAAAACGACTGCGAGCCTGCGGGGCAGCAGTTGCAAAGCGCGCCCATACTTCTGACCGACGCGCTGAAAGAGTTAGAGCGCGGAGGACTGACACGAAAAGTTCCCTGGATAATGTCAGAGTATGGTTACTCTGCTTTCGGAGCACGCGCCGAAATAGACCTTGAGGGGGCCTTGTTCAACGCCGACAGTGTCGGACGTTTCCTGACGCTGGGAGGCAATGCCGCATACCTGTACGGCTACGAGCCGGGCGAAGTTATTAACGAGAATGATTGCTCAGCTGGCAATAACATGCTGTTTTTCCTTGGTTCCGATGGGCGAATCGTCGAGCGAACGGCCAGCTACTGGGGCGCGCGGCTGCTGACGCAGGAATGGGTTCAACCAGGGGATCGATTGCACGAGATCTATCCGGCCGTCTCCGATGTAACGAATAGCGAAGGCGAACAGATCATTACCGCGTACGCTGTGCGGCGTCCCGATGGACTCTGGGCTTTGCTGTTAATTAATAAGGATCCGACACGCGCTTACGAGACGAACATAATGTTTCGCAATACTGTGACTGGTGCGGTTTCGACTTTCGAGGGACAGATTGATCTCTTTCAGTATTCGGGACAGCAGTATCAACTTAACTCCGATCACGACAATCCGGTTCCGATTAAGGCGAATCCTCCGGTGCATATCGCGATTCGACCTGACACTTCAGTAATAACGCTACCACCATATTCGCTGACAGTTGTGCGAGGGTCTAAAGTCCAGTGAGGGTCGAAATATTTATAACCTCAAGTAGTGTCAATTAATCTGTTAGCTGATTTTCCAAAGATCGGCGAGAAATTCGCTCTGGCCGGGAGCCTCGTTTACCGACCGGATTTGAAAACACCCTACGCGACCGGATCAAACTCACCGTCGCGAATCGCGTTCGCGATCGCTTGAATCTCGCCGGACATGGCGCGGTCGGCGGTGAGGCGGGAAACATGGCGGCGAACGACGTCGTAAGCTTGCTTCACACCGCGGCCAGGCTGAAGCGGTGCGCGGTACTCCAATCCTTCCGCGGCGGTAATCAGCTCGATCGCTACGATCTGCTCGGCGCTGTCAACGACTGCACGGAGTTTAGTGGCGGTGGTCATACCCATCGAGACGTGATCTTCTTTGCCGCCGTCAGTCGGTACGTTGTCGATACTGGCGGGATGCGCCAGGACCTTTGCTTCGTTCAAGAGTGCTGCAGCGACAATCTGCATCATCATGAATCCGGACGCGGGGCCTGGATGCGAAGTCAGAAACGGCGGCAGATCTTCGTTGGCATCCGGATTCACCAACCGATCGATACGACGTTCAGTAATACTCATCAGATCGGTGAGGGCCATCGCCGCATAGTCGAATCCGAGCGCGAGGGGCGCGCCATGAAAGTTGCCTCCTGAAAGAACCTCGCCGGTATCTGAAAATACCAGCGGATTGTCCGTCGCACTGCCGGTTTCGATTTCCACGATCTCACGCGCGTGACCGAGCGCGCTACGCACCGCGCCATGGACCTGTGGCATGCAACGCAAGCTGTACGCATCTTGTACGCGTGGATCATTTTCGAGATGCGACTGTCGAATCTCGCTGTGACGCAGAAGTTCGCGCAGGTGCGCGGCGACTTCGATCTGCTCCGGATGCGGGCGCGCGACGTGAATCCTTTCGTCAAAAGCTACCGGAGTTCCGCGCAGCGCTTCGAGCGACATCGCGCCGGCAACATCGGCGAGCCGGGCCACTGTCTCGGCTCGACGCAAGGCCAAAGCGCCGACGGCAGCCATCGCTTGCGTTCCATTTAGCAGCGCGATGCCTTCCTTCGCTTCCAAGTGCAAGGGCTCGATACCCGCCCTTTGCAGGGCCTCGGCGCTCGACATTCTTTGGTCGTTGAAAAAGGCTTCGCCTTCGCCGATTACGGTGAGGGCCAGATGAGCCAGTGGCGCGAGATCGCCGCTCGCGCCAACCGAGCCTTTTTCCGGAATCACGGGTGTGACTCCGCCCTCGAGCATCGCGATCAACGTTTCAACCAGGATGGGTCGACAGCCGCTGTAGCCCTGGGCCAGAACATTGGCGCGCAGCAGCAACATGGCTCGCGCTTCAGTGATGGAAAGAGGCGGACCGAGTCCGCATGAATGGCTGCGGACCAGGTTCAGTTGCAATTCGCGCAGCTGAGATTGCTCGATATGAACGTCGGACAGTTTGCCAAAGCCGGTGTTCACTCCGTAGACAGTGCGGCCCTCAGCGATAATCTTTTCCACAACGCCACGAGATCTTTGGATGCGTTCGAGGGCAGGGGCGGAGAGTTTGAGGTGCTCTTGCGCGCGCGCGACGGCGGCAATCTGCATCAGAGACAGTCTTTGGCCGTCAAGGTCGAGCATGATCGAAAAGTAAGCAGTTAGCGGTAAGCAGTAAGTACTGCTGCTTGCTGCTTACCGCTTACTGCTCACTGCTCACTGCTCACTGCTCACTGCTCACTGCCTTTCTACCTACTGTTTTCTGCGATTCGGCGTTTCCGAAACATGAATTCGTCGATCCGGCGTCTGCGAAATGTCAATCTTCTTGAACTCGCCGCTGGCGCTGCCGCGCGTCCTTTGACGGGCGCGCTTGGCGCGACGAACAGTGGCTCTCGTTCCTGACGAAGCAGCTCGGGTCCAACTGCTAACACGCTGCAAAGGATGCAACGAGAATTGATGCCTTGGCAGAACTTCGCCGGTCGCTTCACGCAATCTAATCGTGCTGATTGCAAAAATGAACAACGTCGCGTTGAAAACAAAGCCTACGATAAAAACTATCCAGCCAGGGACAAGCCCCACTTGTGCGCGCACAATGAATTCGTCAAAGTTCGCAGCGGGCGCCGGATGCAAATAGACCTTAAGGTTCCAGCTCAGGGCGAGCAGTGCAAAGAGCCATATATAGTTGCGTCGCAATCGTCGCCCGATCGCCTCCCACACGCTGATAGTAAAATGCGGAGTTAATAAGTCCGATGCCAGGTGTGAAGACCATTCCTGGTCGCGTGGGACACCGTTCGGCGCCAGCATCTGAGCGAGATAACCCGTTTCGATCACGCGTACCCGGCTGGCCCAAATCTCGTAATAGCGATAGCGGCGCGCTTCCATCAGTAGGAAGATCGCGACAAGAATCGAGATAATGGGAATCAGGAAGTGTGGATTATTCGGTGAACTGAAGGCGAATGACAATGCGCCGGCAACCGTCAGGACGGCCCAGTAAGTCGTATTGTCCAGTCTGCTGCGCCAGGTGTTCGAGCGTTGCACTTCTCCGCGATAAAAGTGCGCTATCGCCGTGCCGAATTCTGCCGGCGAAACCTTACGCATGGCATCGACCGATTGCACGGATGGCCGGTCGGGCGTAACCGATTCGTGCGGCGACGCTGTCACAGGACGCAAACGGCCGGTACTACGCTCTCCGGATAATGGCGTCACCGAAGGATCGCGCGCGAGGCTCGCGCCCGAACGTGACGGCGCTCGCGACGTGATCTGAGAATCATGAATGCCGCTATCTGTACGTGGCTGCACTGAGCCGCGTTGAGTTGGTTCGCTAATAATCGCCATGACGGAGGCTGCAAACTTGCGGAGTGGGATGCCCGCGGAGCCATTAAGATAATAGCACGGAATAATCTGTTACCCCCCCCCCGAAATTGATTGTGTTTGAGGCCTGAGGGCGGCCCATGATTGGCAGTACATTGCTACCAATCATCCGTGCGGAGTATCGCTAGTAGCTTTCAATTCGCGTCGCAGCAGACGCGCAAAGTGCGTTCCTTGACAGTGATCAAGCCCGTACCTATAGTTGCCTTTTCGTTATTTGAAACGATGTTTTCCATCTCAGACAGCGAGCTGGGCCTGCCGCACGAACACTGGATGCGCGAAGCATTACGACTTGCGCGCGAAGCTCGCACAGCCGGAGAAGTGCCGGTCGGCACGTGCGTAGTTTCCGGGAGCGAGTTGCTGGCGGCGGCGGGTAATCGCACCCGCACTGATTGCGATCCTACGGCGCATGCTGAGATTGTCGCGCTGCGAGAAGCGGCTCGAAGGTTCGGCAACTACCGGCTGGCGAATGCGGTAGTTTACTCGACTATTGAACCTTGTGCGATGTGCGCAGGCGCGCTAATACAGGCGCGCATCTCGCTTTTGGTCTACGGGGCAGCGGACGAAAAGGCGGGAGCGGTCGACTCTCATTTTCATATCTGCGAGTCCAATCAACTGAACCATCGCGTTGATGTAGTGAGGGGAGTTTTGGAAGCTGAGTGCCGTGAGATCATGCTCGAGTTTTTTAGCGAGAGACGAACAAGAATGAGGGATGAAGGATGAAGGCGGCAGAATGAAATTGAAGGCGCTATCTTCCTGATTACTTTCATCCTTCATCCTTCATCCTTTATCTTTCATACTTGCCTTTGCGGAGAGGTCGCATAGTGGATTAGTGCACCGGTCTCGAAAACCGGAGTGGGTTTACGCCCACCGTGGGTTCGAATCCCACCCTCTCCGCCATGACATTGCCGTTACCAATTGATGATTGCTGGTTGGCCTTTTGCAAAGACTGCTCAGTTCACAATCGATACTAATTAGCAATTGGCAATCGAAAATCGGCCATCACGGAAAGGTGATCAAATGAAACATAAGCGTCCAGAGCGGATCACCACTCTCTTGATCTGCGGTCTTTTATTGCTTGCGTCTGTCCTTGGTTGCAAGATGCTGGGGAAGAAGAATTATGACAGGTCTTCGAGCGGCGGCGATAACAACGCGTTCGGCGGTTCCAACAAATCCGGCTTAATGGAAAAAACCAATCTCTACATCAAGCAATGCGTCAACAAGTATTCCAACAGCGTGTTGGATAGCTATCGTCGTTATGCGTCATGGCTGAAAGATGTCGAGCAAGGTCCCACCGGCAAAGAAGGCATCGTTTACGGTCTCTACGATATCAACAGCGACGGGCAGGATTGCGTCGATGCGATTAAGAAGGCCAAAAGCATGGAGCCCGCGCTGCCTGAAGCTGAAAGTGCGGCGGATAAATATGCGGGCGCTTTGAAAGAGGCGATTGGGCAGATCAAAGCCATCTATCCTTACTATAACCACGAAGATTACAAGGATGATGGCTTTCAGCGCGGTAAGGAAGCGCATGCTGCTCTGCTTCGAAGCTTCAAGAACTTTGAGCAAGCGAACAAGAGTTTTGACGCTCAGGTAGACAAACTGGAAGACCGGGTCGCCCAGGAGAATCTAAAAGCACTGGAAGGTGATCCTTCGAAAAAATATGATTACGCGGTAGTTGACACTGGTATTAAAGCCAAGAACATCATGAGGCTTGTCAAGCAAACGGACTACTCGCAGATCAAACTCGAAGAGTTGCAGCCGTTGATTGATGAGTTTGAGAAATCGGTTGATGACTTGAAATTGGCGGCGAAAAACCGGACGTTGAGCAGTCTCTATGTTTCTAGTTGTGACGACTTTTTGAAAGCTTCGAAAGAGTTGATGCGCCGAATTCGCGATAAGAAGCCATTCTCGGATTTTGAGAGAAGACAAATAGGCACTTTCGGTGGCTGGATGGTTGAAGGCTCCCCCGACAAGTTGATCCACGAATATAACCAGATGATTCAGCGGCGCGGTATGGGCGCTTAAGGGAAAGGTGCAGGAGTGGCTTAACTGGCAGCACTGGAAATGCTGTGTGCGGGGAACCGCACCGTGGGTTCGAATCCCACCCTTTCCGCCATTGGAAGCGAGGTCAGATCAATGATCGATCTTGGATTGCGTTTCTTGATTATGGGAATGTCATTTTCGCGAGTAATTGTAATTGGCTTGATGTCGGCGATTGCCATCGTCTGTCTTTTAGATACCGCTGCCGGTCAGCGTCTCCGCGCGAGCACTCATGCGGTAATTTGCGGCAATCCGAAAATCGCGTGCAAAACTGTCGCTACCTTTGGGCCGAATGACCTGCCATTCCAAGTGCCCAGAAATGCAGTGATTGTCGACACCGTGCCTTTCTACGGAGTCATTCTGCAAAGCATGTCTGTAAATAATGACAGTTGTGAAGTGTTCATTCCTGAAGGCGATCGGCTGGCTGCGCAAGTCTTATTTCCCGATCACAAGGTATTCAGCTCGCGCTGTACCGACCCCGAGAACTTGTTCTATGCAGATCTCAGTTCCCATAACGTCATGAACCTGAGCGAGAAGCATAGAATCATGGCCGTCTACGCGGGCACGACACTGGCCGAAGCAAATCGAATGCTCGCGGCAGTCAAAGCCACGGGAAAATTTCCGGGCGCCAACGTTCGTCGGCTGCGAACCGGCTTTAATGGCACCTAGCAGTTTTCTTCAAGGATGGATTTATGGACGACGACAAGTTGGCAATCGAAGAAGCGCGACGCGCAGGCCAGCATGGCTCAGTAAAGGCACAAGCCGAAGGCGAAGTCCAGGCGGAAATCGCCGAGCATGCAGCGCGCACCGCCCCGCCCAACCAGGCCAGAGTGGGCCAGGTAGCTCAAGACTTTCGCGCTAAGGCGGTTGACGAAGTTGTAGAGAGCGAGCGCGAGGTCGAACGCGCACGCGGAGTAGCGCGAATCTCCCAGATCGTCGATTACATCTTCTATGTTATCTATGCACTGTTGGGAATGCGGTTCTTGCTGGCTTTGCTGGCGGCCAGGAGCAGTGCCGGATTCGTTCGTTTCATCGTTGCCGTGACGAATCCGTTTTACCGGCCTTTCCAGGGCATTGTCGCCAGCCCCAGTACAGACAGCGGTCACACACTGATGTTGCCGCTGATAATTGCAATTATCGTTTACCTCTTGCTTCACCTCGGGATAAATGGGTTACTGCGTATTATCGCCCATCGTAAGACGGCGGTTTAGAGACTGAAACTTTGCACTCAGTGCTTTGTACTTTGAAACTCACGGGAATCCGGTTCACTTGCCCCCGCCAGATCAAAGTACGAAGTTCAAAGCACAAAGTATCGATCGGCAATTGGCCAATCGGCGATTGAAAATCTACAATGAGTTATCAGACTTCGGGCTCCGCACAACGCAGGACCGGTGAACTCCGCCAGGCCGGGAACGGAGCAACGGTAGCCAGGTTCGCGTGTGTTGCGGGTAAGTCCGAAGTCTGACCAAATCCTCGTGAATAGTGAATAGTAAATGGTGAATGGAAACTGAGACTTTCACTCCGTCTTATCTATTCACTATTTACGATTTACGATTCACGGGTTTCTATGGCTTATCAAGTTATCGCCCGTAAGTGGCGCCCGCAAAAATTCGAAGACGTAACCGGGCAGGAAATTCTGACTCGAACGTTGCAGAACGCAATCGAGCACGGCCGTCTTCACCACGCTTATCTTTTTTCCGGCGCCCGCGGTGTAGGCAAGACAACTACCGCACGCCTGGTTGCGAAGGCCCTTAACTGCCATAAGTCCGACAAGCCGACGGCCACGCCTTGTGCTACGACAGATGAAACTGCATGTCCTTCATGTCGCGAGATTGCCGAAGGCCGATCAATGGACGTTCTGGAAATCGACGCGGCTTCGAACACCGGTGTCGACAATGTCCGCGACGTGATTATCGGCAGCGTAGCGATCGCTCCGGCGCGTGATCGATACAAGGTCTTCATCATCGATGAAGTGCACATGCTTTCGGGGCCGGCGTTCAACGCCTTGCTCAAGACGATCGAGGAACCGCCGCCACGCGTTGTCTTCATCATGGCCACGACCGAAGAGCACAAGGTTCCCGAAACGATCTCCTCACGTTGCCAGATCTTTGAATTTCGCACCATCGCCACATCAAAGATCGCCGAGCGTCTGCGGTTGATTGCAAAGACGGAAAAGATTTCAATTTCGGATGACGCGATTCGCGAGATTTCGCGCGCAGGCGAAGGCTCGATGCGCGACGCCCAGTCGGCATTAGATCAAGTAATCAGCTTTGCCGGCGAAAAAATCACCACCGAAGATGTCGAAAAAGCGCTGGGTATAGTTGGCGCGGACGTGCTGGCGCGGGTAATCAATGGAATTGCTGAAAACAAACCTGCCGAAGCTCTGGCCATCGTTGACGACCTCGTAGTCCGCGGGCACAACCTGCGAAACTTTTGTCGCGACTTGCTGGGTCATTTGCGCGATTTGTTGGTGGTTAAAGTGTCCGGTGATCCAAAGCTGCTTGATTCGGCGGCGACGCAAACCGCCACCCTCGAGCAGCAGGCGAAGCTCTTTTCGGAATCTGATCTGGTTCGCTTCTTTCACTCGCTCGCCGAAACTGAAAATAGTTTGAAGGAAGCAGCCAATCCGCGTTATCAAGTCGAAGTTGGCTTGGTAAAGCTGATGGAGATGCGGCGGCTGGCGCCGCTGGGCCATTTGATCGGCCGCATTTCGGAACTCGAAAGTGCTTTGCGGACGAACGCGGCTCCGGCTGAAAAGCTAGGTTCGCGAGCGGCGGCGACGGAAACGCCATCAAGAATCACCGCCCTGCCGGTTACCACAGTCGCCGAGCTCACGAGAAACGAAGAAGCCGCCGGCCGAACCGAAGATCAGTTGTCACCAACATCGAATGCTGCGATAGATCCCATAATCGAACAACTCAGGTTGGCGCTGGGACAAAGAAAGCGGCGCTTGCTGATCGCCGCGCTGGACGCTGCTCGGCGTGTCGAACTTGATGGTGACGAATTGCTCGTAGAGTTTGCGGTGGAGGCAAAGCATTTTCGAGATACTCTGGCAAAAGCCGAAAGCGCGAAACTTCTCCGCGAGGTATGCGCCGACGTGTGCGGACATGAGATCGGTATTCGCTTCGTTGTTCAACCGAATGATGCGACCGGGAGCGAGCCCATTTCTGCCGACGAAGAAGATCGGCGCTCGAAGCAAAAAGCGCGGCAGGCGGCGGCTCAGAATCCGGCCGTGCAACAAGTCCTGCGCGCTTTTGGCGGAGAGATTGTCGACGTTAAACTTTTGTAGTGGGAAATTGCCGGGGCAGTCCGCCGGCTGGTAGT